>JACCDX011692330.1_pt1 | contig 13131 bp, 9 predicted proteins | sample 7449681 | NCBI WGS metagenome assembly JACCDX01 (sample SAMN15323450, study PRJNA562643) | freshwater metagenome | isolation source: river surface water | place: USA:Blue River Watershed | collected 2017-08-18
ATGCTGGCGGCCGGACTGGTCGGCGAGGTGCGGGCGTTGCTCGCGGTCGGTTTGAAGGAGAACCCGAGCGCGGCGAAGGCCATCGGCTACCGTGAGACGATCGATTTCCTTGAAGGTCGGCTGGGCGAAGCGGAGTTGGCGCCGGCGATCGCGCGCAACACGCAGGCGTTGGTGAAGAAGCAGCGCACGTGGTTCAAGACGCAGCTGCCGGAGCACCGCGTAATCGATGCGGGGACGGCGGATGTGGCGGCGCTGTTCTGAAGCGCGTCAGGGCTTCTTCGGCGAGGGTGCCTGATTCACCAATTCGAAGAGACGTTGATTCGCGGGATCGTTGGCCGGCGCGTCCGGGGCAGTGTTACCGCCGCCAAACGGCGCGAAGGGCGCCACGGGCATCGCGCCCGTGGCCTGGGCGAGCAGTTGGCGGGCGAGCGGAACGTTTTGGCCGGTGGGGAATTTCTCGAGGTAAGCGCGCCACGCGGCGACGGCGCGGTCGGTGTCCTTGAGGTCCTGCTGGAAGAGACTGCCCTGATTGAAGAGGCTGAACTCGTGTTGCGGGTTCATGCGCTGGGCCAGTTCGTATTGGGTGAGCGCGTCGGACGGGCGGCGTTGGAAGCGATAGACGTTGCCGAGGTCGGTGCGGATATCGGCGTCGTCTTCGCCCTGGCGGATGGCGGACTCGTAGCGCCGCTGGGCTTCGGGCCAGTCGCTGTGGTCGTAGGCCCAGTTGCCGAGGGCGCGGTCGGCCTTGGCGGGCGAGAGACCGGCGGTGAGATTCGGCGGCGGCGTGTGATCGGCGGGCGCGGCAGGTTGCGCGGCCGCCATCGGGCCGGCGCCGGACATAGCGGCCAGGCGGGAAGGAGCCGGGCGCAGGTCGTCGCGCAGATAAAGATAAGTGGCGATGCTGCCGAAGCAGGCGCCGATGACGCCGATGGCGACGAACGGGAGCCAGAACGACGATTGCGCGGGTGGCGGCGTGGAGGGCTTGGCCATGCTTGGAACGATGTCCGGGCAACGCGCCGGGTCGAGCGCGGCGAACGGGCGTTTGTTGGCGAAGACGCGGCGGAGTTTGCGCGCTACCTCAGACCAGCAATGCACCGTGGGCCGGGGCGAGCTTGGCGGTGAAGTGGCGGAGCAGCGGCGGAGCCTCGACGATCCTCACGCCGCGCAGGCGGTGACGCAGGCTGTGCACGTGCAGGAGCACTTCGAGCAGGTAATCGACGTGGCTCTGCGTGTAGACGCGACGCGGAAAGGCGAGACGCACGAGCTCCATCGCGGCCGGTTTCTCGGAGCCGTCGGGCTGGCGGCCGAACATCACGGAGCCGATCTCGACGGAGCGCACGCCGCCTTCGAGGTAGAGCGCGCAGGAAAGCGCCCAGGCCGGGAACTCGCTTGGCGGGATGTGCGGCAGGAGTGCCTTGGCGTCGAGGTAAATGGCGTGGCCTCCGGTGGGCTGCATGATCGGCACGCCCGCGGCGGTGAGCTTCTCGCCGAGGTATTCGACGGAGCGGATGCGGTAGCGGAGGTAATCTTCGTCGAGCACCTCGCGCAGGCCGACGGCGAGCGCTTCGAGATCGTAGCCGGCGAGGCCGCCGTAGGTGGGGAAACCCTCGGTGAGGACGAGGTTGTTGCGGCAAGCGGCGGCGAGGGCGTCGTCGTTGAGCGCGAGGAAGCCGCCGATGTTCACGAGGCCGTCCTTCTTGGCGGACATGGTGCAGCCGTCGGCGCAGGCGAACATGTCGCGCGCGATCTCGAGCGGCGTGCGGTCGTGTTGGCCGGGCTCGCGCTGCTTGATGAACCACGCGTTCTCGGCGAAGCGGCAGCAGTCGAGGATGAGCGGCACGCCGTGGCGGCGGCAGAGCGCGGAGGCGGCGCGCAGGTTGGCGAGCGAGACCGGTTGGCCGCCGCCGGAGTTGTTCGTGACGGTGATCATCGCGAACGGCACGCGGCCGGCGTTTTCTGTGAGACAGCGCTCAAGGGCGGCGAGGTCGATGTTGCCTTTGAACGGCGCGACGAGCGACGGCTGCGTGGCCTCGGGGCAACGCAGGTCGACCGCGAGCACGCCCATGGCTTCGAGATTGGCGCGCGTGGTGTCGAAGTGAGTGTTGTTCGGCACGACCTGGCCGGTCTTGCAGGCCGAGGAGAACAGGATGCGCTCCGCGGCGCGGCCTTGGTGCGTCGGGATGATGTGGCGGTAGCCGGTGATGTCGCGGACGGACGCCTCGAAGCGGAAGAACGAGCGCGCGCCCGCGTAGGATTCGTCGCCTTGCATCATGCCGGCCCATTGGGCGGCGGACATGGCGCCGGTGCCGGAGTCGGTGAGGAGGTCGATGAGGACGTCTTCGGCGCGGAGCTTGAAGAGGTTGTAGTCCGCGGCGCTGAGGGCGGCGGCGCGCTGCTCGCGCGTGGTGAAGCGGATGGGTTCGACCGTCTTGATGCGGCACGGCTCGATGATGGTCTTGAACTGCATGCGGGGTAATGGGGTCCCGGCAAACTACGCTTCCCGCCGCGCGCCGGGCCAACGGAAAGTGGTTACTCTTTTCGGGCTAGTCGCGCATGCGGCGGGACCAACAAAAAGCCCCGCCGGTGGGCGGGGCTGGACTCGAGAGAAATGCGACGCGGGGCGCGGCTTACTGGAGCTGCACGCCGTAACGCTGCGGGGCGCTGCCTTCGATGCGGTAAAGGGCGGAGTAGGCGTTGCGGAGCGCGACCTTGGATTGGAGCTCGGCGACGCGGGCGGTCTCGAGGTCGTTCTGGGCTTCGAGGACGCGGCGGGAGGTCGAGAGGCCGGCGGAGAAGCGGGCTTGTTCGAGCTCGTATTGCTTCTCGGAGAGTTCGCGGGCGAGGGAGGAGATTCTCACGCTCTCTGTGTTGGTCTCGACGGCGCGGACGGCGGCGCGGACGTCGACTTCGATGTTCTGCTCGAGGGCGCGGAGCGAGATTTCCTGCTGCGTGACGGAGGTCTTGGCCTGGCGGTAGCGGGCGCGGTCGGCCTTCTGGCCCCACGGCACGGAGAGGGAGACATCGACCTGCCACGAGGAATTGTCGCGGCTGAAGGCGCCGTTCATGGCGTCGGAGGTCGAGTTGGAGGTGAACGAATCGAAGCCCACTGCGCCGCCGACGGAGAGGTCGGGCTTGGCGGAGTTCTTGGCGACGGTGGCGTCGAGCTTCAGTTGCTCAAGGAGCGCTTGGGAGGCGCGGAAGTCGGGTTGGTTGCGCTTCGCGGCGTCGAAGGACGAGGCGAAGGTCGGGAGGGCTTCGGAAGCGGCCGGGAGGCTGACGGCGCCAACGGAGGTGTTGAGCTCGAATTGGCCGATGAGCGCGAGGAGGGACTCTTCGGAGTCCTTCACGGACTGCTCGGCGAGCAGCATGGCGCGGCGGGCGTTGGCGACGCCGACTTCAGCTTGGAGAACGTCGAGGTCTGTCGCGACACCGGTCTGGCGGCGCGTCTTGGCTTCGTCGAGGAGGCGCTGGGCGAGGCTGAGGGAGAGACGGCGGACTTCGAGCTGCTCGCGGGCGAAGGCGAGGCCGTAGTAGGCGATCTCGGTGCGCTGGATGACGTCGAGCGCGGTGGCATCGTAATTCAGATTGGCGCGATCGAGGCCGAGCTTGGCGCGGGACAGAGTGGCCTGGTTGACCTCGAGGCCGGCGCCGGCGAGGAGCGGCTGACGGACGGAGATCGTGAGGTCGGCGTTGTAGGCCGGGTTCGGATTGACGATGAGCGGATTGCGCTCGGTGCGGTCGACCTTGGAGCTGACGCTGGCGGTGGTGCCGGTGAGGAATTTCTGGGAGACGCCCACGCGGACATCGCTGGTCTCGGTCTTGGTGCCGAGGGTGGTGCCGTTCTGGCCGGTGCGAACCATGCCGCGCGATGCGCTGGCGGTGAAGACGGGGAGGTAGCCGGAGTCGGCGATCTCGATGGAGTCCTTCGCGATGTCGGGGCTCAGGCGGCCGGCTTCGAGGGTGAAGTTGCGGCGGAGAGCGCGCTGGATGGCCTCCTCGATCGTGAGCGGGGCCGCGGCGGGGGCGGCAGTTTGCGCGGTGAGCGCGGTCACGGAGCCGAGAAGGGCGGCGGCGAAGACGAAGCGGCGGGGGTTCATGGAAACTGGTTTAAGTGAAACGTCCGGGGAAGGACACGGGACGCGGCGAAAAGTTGGAAAGAAATCGACGAGTGATACGCCGGCCAGCGGCGAGACCCTCGGACCGTCAGCGTGGGGCGGGCCGAGGGGCGCGCAGTCGCAAACCGGCCGGGCGGTCGCACGGCGGGATGGGCGGCGGAGAGGGAGACGCCCCGGGCGGGGCGGGCGTTACCCGTTACTTGGTCGCCGGCGGCGTGGCGGTGGCCGGAGCGGAGCGGCGGAGCTCTTCCTCGACGAGCGAGGCGAGGAGCGTGCTCTCGTTGGCGGCCGCGGTGTATTCCATCAGCTGCTGACGGACCTCGGCGAAGCGCGGGTTGGCGCTGGAAGCGTCGGGCTGCTTCTTCTCGGCGGCGAAGGCGATGAGACCCTTGTCACCGGCGGCGACCATGGCGGAGACCTGCTTGGCCTCGAGGTTCTGCATGGCGGTGAAGGCGGCGTAGGGCAGGTCCTGCGGCGGCTGGCGCAGGTTGAAGTTGGCGTAGGTCTTCACTTCAAGCTTCTCGGCCTTGGCGGCGTCTTCGAAGGACTTGCCGGACTTGACCGCGGACTGGAGGCGCTCGCTGAGCGTCTTGCCGTGGTCGACGAAGCGCTTGCGCTTCTCGACTTCGCGGTAGTCGGCGGCGACGCGGTCGCGGACCTCGTTCAGCATGGGCTTGTAGCCGGCGAGGGACTCATTCCAGAGGAACACGGCGTAGCCGTCCGGCGTGGGCAGCGGATCGGAGAAGAAACGGTCCTTGTTGAGGCGCGAGAGCGGCTCGGCGTAGTTGGCGAGCCAGGCGCGGTCGGCCGGCGGATTGTCGAAGGCGAAGCCGGGCAGCGCGGTGACCGGGCGGAGGGCGGCGAGCTCGGTGGAGTTGGCGGCGATCTTCCGCTCGAAGAGAGCGACGGTGTAGTCGTTGGCGGCTTTGGACGCGGCGCGGCGGGCGGCCTCGTTCTTCATCGCGGCTTCGACTTGGGCGCGGACTTTCGGGAAGTTGTCAGCCACGGCCTTCGCATCGAGCGCGGGCTTGGTGGCGTCCTTGGCGTCGGCCGGGGCCGGGAAGGCGGCGGCGTTGGCCTCGTAGAAGGCGCGGGCCTCCTGCTCGGTCGGGTTGACCGGCGGCATGAAGTCGGCGGCCTTGAACTCGACGAGGCTCAGGCGCGGGCGGGCGGGAACTTCGTAGCGGAAGGAGTTCTCGTCGAAAAATTTCTGGAGGGCGACGTCGTTGACGGTGACGCCGGCGTCGTAGGAGGCGTAGTCGAGGGAGGCGACGGCGAGGGTCCAGGTCGTGTCGGCGCGCTTGAGCTGTTCGGAGACATCGGAGTTGAGCACGTAGCCCGGGCCGGCGAGGACCTTGGCGAGGGCTTCGAGGCGGGCGTCCTCACGGAAGACGCGGGTGGCGTCGGCGGCCTTGAACTCGGGGTTGGCCTTGAGGGAGTCCTCGAAATTCTTGTAGCGCGTCTGGTCGAAGTTGCCCTGCTCGTTCTTGAAGACGGTGAGGCCGGCGATGTAGGTGGACAGCTGGGCCGGGGTGGGCTCGGGGATGCCGAGCTCCTTGGCGAGCGCGAGGCCGGCGATGCGGCTCAGCGAGTATTGCTGCAGTTGCGGGCCGGAGGCTTGGAACGCGCCCTTGAGCTGGGCCGAGAAGCTCCCGTCGCGGAAGATCTGGCGGGCCTGCTGGTCGTTGCCCAGATTGTAGCCGAAGAATTCCTGCTGCAGCACCTTGTTGCCCGCGTGGCCGATGCCCGGGGCGGCGCCGATCGTGAAGACGAACGAGACGATGATGACAGCCAGGAGCACGCCGAACATGGCGCGGAAGTGCTTCTGGAAGGTGGTTTGAATCCAGGAAATCATGGGGAGGAATCGAGTTGGCTAGGGTGGCGTCCGGGGCCTGTCAACCGCGCTTGCGGCGGGAGCCGGGAGATTGCGGTTGGCGGGTGGGGAGCCCGAGCTAGGGTCAGGGCATGAACTCCGCCGCCCCTCGGCCAGCCGCTCCGTTGACGCGCGCCGTGGATTTCACGGCTTGGTTGCTGCAAAGGCTCACGCCGATGCCGGAGGAGCGGCGCGCCGTGGCCGCGGCGTGGTTGATCGTCGCTGTGCTGGCGATCGGCGCGCTCGATCGCGTGTCGGGGACGCGGTTGTCGTTGGTGGCGATTTACCTCATCCCGGTCAGCTTGGCCGTGGTGTGGCTGGGGCGTGCGTCGGGCTTCGGCTTCGCCGCCTTGGCCGTGGTGGCGCGTTTTGTCGCCGATGCGCTCGATGGCGACGTAAGTTTTTTCGACACGTGGCTGTGGTGGAATTCGGTGGCCAGCATGGTGGTGTATACCGTGGTGGTGTGGACGCTGGACGTGCTGATGTCTTTCTACCGCCAATTGGAGGTCCGGGTGCGCGAGCGGACCGCGGAACTCGAGGCGGAGACGCGCCGCCGTCAGGAAGTGCAGCGCCAACTGCTCGTCATCAGCGCCAGCGAGCGCAGCGCGATGGGACGCGAGTTGCACGACCAGTTGGGGCAACATCTCGTCGGCACGGCGATGGCCGCGCAGGTGCTGGCGCAGCGCCTGCACGGGCGCGACGAGTCGGCCGGACGCGAGGCGCGCAAGATCGCGGACCTGGTGGAGCAGGGCATCGCGCAGACGCGCCAGATGGCCCACGGCTTGTTGCTCACGCAGGTCGAGCCGGAACGGTTGGAGGCTGAGTTTCTGGAATTGTGCGCGGCGCTGCGGCAACTTTACCCGCGGGTTCGCTGTGAATGCGTCATCGAGAGCCCGCCGCGCTTGCGCGATGCGGGGGCGGCGGCGCAGGTTTTTCGCATCGGGCAGGAAGCGCTCCGCAATGCGCTCCGCCACAGTGGTGCCACTCGGGTCGAACTGCGCCTGGGCCGCGCCGGCGAGGACCTGGAACTCGCCGTGGAGGACAACGGGTGCGGCTTGCCGAACGCGGAGGAGAGAACCGGCGGATTGGGGCTGAACATCATGCGGCACCGCGCGGAGCATCTGGGCACGACACTCGAAGTGCGCTCGACACCGCGGAGCGGCACGCGCATTAGTGTGCGCGTCTCAGTTTAACCCTCCGCCCCCTCGAGACCCATGCCCGCCGTCGCCAGCAAAGTGCGCCTCTTCATCGTCGATGACCACCCCCTCGTGCGCGAGTGGCTCGGTCAGTTGCTCAAGGGCGAGGCCGATTTCGAAATCGCCGGCACCGCGGAGGATCCCGCGCCGGCGTTGGCGGCGATGCGAGCGGCACCGCCGGACATCTGCATCGTCGATCTTTCGCTCCGCACCGGTTCAGGGCTCGACCTGATCAAGGACCTGCGCACGCAGTTGCCGAAGGTGCAGATCGTCGTGCTCTCGATGCATGAGGAACTCACGCAAGTGGAGCGCGCGCTCCGGGCCGGCGCCGCCGGCTACGTGATGAAGCGCGAATCCACCACGCGCATCGTCGAGGCGATCCGCAGCGTCCGCAGCGGCAACGTTTACGCGAATCCCGAGGTGCTGACGCGCCTCGCGGAACGCATGGTGGGCCGTCGCACGACGCCGAACACCGGATCCGTCGACACGTTGAGCGATCGCGAACTCGAGGTTTTCCGCCGGATGGGCGAGGGGCACGCCACCAAGCGCATCGCCACCGACCTCGGCGTGAGCATGAAGACGATCCAGGAGTATCAGTCGCGCATCAAAGAGAAGCTCGGTCTCGCCGACGCGTCGGAGCTGTTGCGCGCCGCGGTGCGCTGGACCGAAGGCGTGCTGTAAGCGAAGTCGGGCGGAGTCGGACCGGATTACCATTATCTGCCCGACAGACAGCGGGACGCCGGTCCGCTAGAGTGCTCCCGCGTGTTGGGAAGCCAACCACCAAGCAAGTTCAGCTACGTTCCGCGCGCCCGATGGTCAGTCGGGCGCGCGGTCTTTTTAAGAAGTGGTGCGCGGCGCGAACGGCGCGAACGGCGCGAACGGCGCGGCGGTGCCCGTGGCGGCAAACTCTTCTAGAAGATCGTCGAGCGAATGTCCCCCGAGCGAGGCGTCCAAGGCGCGGGTGACGGACGCGTGGTAGTGCGCGAGGACGGGATCGACGCTGTCGAGCATCTCGCCGCTCGGCGACTCGCCGTAGCGGGCGAAGGATTCGTGAAATTCGCGCAGGGTGATGCGGTTGAGCGGCCGGGCCGGTTGGTAGCGGTAATCGCTCGGGTCGCGCGTTTCGTCCGAGGGTAATTGCGTGATGAGTTGGAGATCGCAGAGGCGATTGAGCGACTCGTTCAACACTTGGGACGGCACGCGGATGCGGTGCGAAAGCTGCGTGACGGAGTAGGGCGGTTGGCAGTCCTTGAACCGGCGCGCGACGAGCAGCAGCACGAGCAGGGAAAGGCTTTCGCGGGAAAAATTGTTCAAGCTGTTCCAAGCCGTCTGGCTGCTGCGGTAGTGGACGTTCTGGATCGCGTAGGTGATCTGCCCGCCGACCAGCACGAAGAACCAGAACACGTAAAGGCCCAGCATCAGGATCGGCAAAATGCCGAGCGAACCGTAGAGGCTCTTGGAGAGGACGACGCGCTTGAAGTAGAGGAACGCGAGCGTGTTGTTCAGCAACAGCAGCGCGGTGACGATGAGCGCGCCGATGAACGCCGCGGACCACTTCACCCGCGTGTTCGGGATCGCGCGGTAGAACAGAGTCAGAATCAACGCCAACAGCGCCGCGGACGAAGATGGCAGCATCCACGTAAAGACCGCCTTCAATTGGCTGCCGAGCGGGAGCTTTTCGAAGAACACGCTCATGAACGCGCCGGCTGACAGGAGCGTGATGGAGGCGAAGAACAGCAGCGCGCCCAACGTGATCACGGTCCAGTAATAGACGATGCGCGTGAGCCAGCTGCGCCCGCGGCGCACGCCCCAGATGTCGTTGAAGGCGTGCTCGATCGTCGTGAAGAGCTGCACGGCGATCATCAACAGCGTGATGACGCCCACGATGCCTGCGGTGCCCGAGCGCGACGCGGCGATGAAGTTGTTGATGAGTTTGACGAGCTCCGGATCCGGTCGCGTCGCGTTCGAGGCGGCGGGCGTGCCGACCGGGGCGGCTTCGAGCGCGGCGCCGTCGGCGGAGGCGTGTTCGTATTGGCCGACCTGGGGAGCGATGAAGGTGATGACGTTGTTCAGGCTCCGCGCGAGGATCGCGGGATCGCGGTCGCCGAGGGCGAAGCCCGCGATCAGCACCGCGAGCGCAATGAGCGGCCCGAGCGCGAGCAGCGAACTGTAGCTCAGCGCGGCAGCGCGGGCGGCGACCTTGATTTCCTGCAGACCGGAGAGCGTGATCGAGATCACGCGCAGCGTGGCGAACAGCCGGCCCTTGAGGGACCGGTCGCGCGCGGTGGCGGCGGCCCAGATGTCCACTTGCCACAACTGGCGGAGCCTCGCGGCGAGTTGTTGGAGCGGTCTCATGCGACGCCGCGGTCGGTGACCGCGCGGAGGGTCAGAACAGCGACATGCCGGCGAGCGCCGCCATGCCGCCGATGCCGGCCAGCAGTGCGACTGCGAGCGGGATGTAGCTCACGAAGATCGTGGAGAAATACAGCCCCGCCGAGCCCGCCGCCAACGCGACGATCGCCGTGGGGTTGCCCTGCGTCCAGAGGATGAAGCCAAGAAAACCGAGGCCGAAAACCGCGCGGAATCGCACGAACGGATAGAGCGAGATGACGCCGAGCAGCAGGAGCACGCCGATCACGAGATCGACGACGCCGAGGAGCATGAGCGGCTTCTCCATCATCTTGCCGACATCGAGGGAGATGATCGCGTCGATGCTCGGCAGCATCAACGCGACGGCGCTGAGCAACATGATGACGGCGGCGCCGCGGGTGCCCCACATCGCGGCCTTCATCATCTCGAGGCTCTTGTCCTTCTTGCCCTTGGTCTCGTCCGTCTTGCCTTCGGCGGCGTCGAGGAACTGCTGGACGGTGATCGCGGGCGCGTTCGGGTCGTCTTTGTTGACCGACTTGAAGTCCTTTTCCTTGAACCCAAGTTTCTTCTTCTCGGGCCAGATCTTGGCCTTCAGCTCCGCGTTCGAGCTGAGCGTCAGCCACTGCTCGGTGGTGACGTCGTAGTAATAGGTCTCGGGCGTGACCTGGCCCGCTTCGGCGAGCGAGGCGAGTTGGTCGGTGTTGAACGGTCCGCGCGCCTCGGTGTCATTGAGGCCGCGCACGTAGTATTCGGGACCGGAAGAGGGAGAGGCGCCGCTCGACATGGTGCGCGGAGATTTGGGCCCGTGGAAAGCCCGGGCAAGAGTGAATTGGTGCGCGAAAGGCCCTACGGTCGCGGAGGAACCAATCTCATTGGTTCTTCACAAATTCTCCCGCCGGTCTCCGCGCCGTGCGCCGGCTCACATGCGCTCGAGCGTGCGCAGGCCCAGCAAGTGCAGGCCGGTCTCGAGCACGGTGAGCGTGCGATGGCAGAGCAGCAAGCGACGCGCGCGCACGGCCGGATCGTCCACGATGACTTTGTCGGCCGCGTAGAACGCGCTGTAGGCGCCGGCGAGTTCGTAGAGATAGAGGCAGAGGAAGTGCGGGCGCAGCTGGTTGGTCGCGAGCTGCACGGCGTCGGAGAACTGCACGAGCTTGCGCGCGAGCGCGAGTTCCGTGGCGGTCTCGGGCGCGGAGGCGCCGGCGACCGGCGGCTGCGCGACGTCGAGGCCGGCCTTGCGGAAGATCGAGCGGATGCGCGCCACGGCGTAGAGGAGGTAAGCGGCCGTGTTGCCGTCGAGGGAGATCATCTTGTCCCACGTGAACACGTAGTCGCTCGAGCGGTTCTGCGACAGGTCGGCGTATTGCACCGAGGCGACGCCCACGACGTCGGCGATGGCGCGGCGCTCGGCTTCGGGGAAGTCCGCGCTCTTTTCGGTGACGAGCTGGTAGGCGCGTTCCCGGGCCTCGTCGAGGAGGGCGCGGAGCTTGATGTTCTCGCCGGAGCGGGTCTTGAGCGGCTTGTTGTCCTCGCCGAGCACGGTGCCGAAGTCGACATGCTCCAGTTGCGGGAGTTTGCGGCCGGTGGCGGCGAACCATTTCTGCGCCGTGAGGAACAGCTGGTCCATGTGGTCGCTCTGGCGGAAGTCGATCACGTAGGCCGCCCCGCCGATCTGGAATTTTTCAAAGCGGAAGAGCACCGTCGCGAGGTCGGTGGAGGCGTAGTTCGCCGCGCCGTCCTTCTTGCGGATGATGAAGGGCTGCTTCGAGAAGCGCGGATGCTCCGGGTGGAAGACGACGAGCGCGCCTTCGCTCTCTTGCGCGAGCCCGAGGCGGGTGAGCTCCTCGTAGACGCGGCTGACCTTGTCGTTATAAAAGCTCTCGCCGAACGTGTGGTCGAAACGGATGTCGAGCTGGTCGTAGATTTTCTGAAACGCGGCGAGTGAGACGTCGTTGATGTGTTGCCAGATCGCGCGGTTCTCGGCGTCGCCGTCCTGGAGCTTCACGAGTTCGGCGCGCGCGGTGTCCATGACGGCCGCGTCGGCATCAGCGGCGTTGTTGCCGATCTTGTAGAGACGTTCGAATTCCTCGAGCGGTTCGCGCGCGAGGGCGGCTTCGAGGGCGGCGCGGTCCGTTTGCGCGGCCTGCTTGTAGGCCCAGATGAGTTTGCCGAACTGCGTGCCCCAGTCGCCGATGTGATTATCGCGGATGACCTGCGCGCCGCTGAAAGCCAGCAGGCGGCACAACGCCTCGCCGATGACGGCAGAGCGGAGGTGACCGACGTGCATTTGCTTCGCCGTGTTGGGCGAGGAGTAGTCGACGATCCACTTCTGGCCGGACCGCGCACTCGCCGCGCCGGTGCGGAGGGCGGCCTCGCTGCCGAACTTCACCAGCCACGCGGCGAGCGTGTCCGGTTTGAGGCGGAAATTGATGAAACCCGGACCGGCGAGCGTGATCTCGAACGCCGCGCGGGTTTCCGGCGCGAGGGCATCGACCACTTGCTGGGCGAGGGCGCGCGGGTTCTGTTTTTCGCGTTTGGCGAAGGCGAGGGCGCCATTGGCCTGAAAATCTCCATGCGCCGGATCGGCGACTCGGACCTCCGGTTGGAAGCCTCGGTCCGCCAAACCCAATTGGGTGGCGGCGGCCCGGAGGGCCGAATCGAGGTGGCTGGCGACGTGAAACGGGAGGTCCATCGAGCCAGTTCAGAATTGCGCTTGGCACTGAGCAAGAAGGATTTTTGCAGGGTCGGGTGGCGCGGGGAAGGTGGCTACTGCGCGCGCATGCGGTGGCGGATGGCGGGGTGGGCAAGTTGTGAATTGCTATGACTTTAGGCTTGCCTCCAACCGCAAAACTCCTTGCCTCTTCGGGCTTTGTGCCCGTCCGGCCCCGCCGCGATGGGCCGTTCACCTTCAGACACACTCATGAGAAAACGTCCCATTCCGACGCGTCGTTTCATTAAACCGTCGTTTACGCAGCTGATCGAGAAAAAGCGCGATAACGGCGAGTTCACCCAGGAGGAGATTCGCTACATCATCGACTCCACGCTGGACGGTGAAATGCCCCAGCACCAACTCGCCGCGCTGTTGATGGCGATCTACTTTGCCAACATGTCGGCGCAGGAGACGGCGATCCTCACGGAGGAGATGATGCTGTCGGGTGAGGTGATCGATCTCTCGCACATCACGAAGCCGAAGATCGACAAGTATTCGACCGGCGGCGTGGGCGACAAGACCGCTCTCGTGCTCGCCCCGCTCGCGATGGCGAGCGGCGTCGTGGTGCCGATGATGGTCGGCGTCGAGCAGCAGTTCGTCATCAACGCGCTCGACAAGCTGGCCGCCATCCCGGGCTTCAAGAGCCACCTGAGCATCGAGCAATTCACCGACCAACTCGCGCGCGTCGGCGGCGCGATCGTGGAGCAGAGCAAGGAACTCGCCCCGGCCGACCAGAAGTTCTACGACCTCCGCCTCGACACCGGCACGATCCCGAGCCTCCCGCTCATCACCGGCAGCGTGCTCTCCAAGAAGCTCGCCGAAGGCGCCGAAGGACTCGTCATCGACGTGAAGTGGGGCAACGGCTCC
>JACCDX010172065.1_pt1 | contig 13128 bp, 9 predicted proteins | sample 7449681 | NCBI WGS metagenome assembly JACCDX01 (sample SAMN15323450, study PRJNA562643) | freshwater metagenome | isolation source: river surface water | place: USA:Blue River Watershed | collected 2017-08-18
AATGGTTTCTTATTATTCTTTACACCAAATATTTTTGCAAAAAATCCTTTATTTTCATTCTTATTTGAAGATGTTGAACCTGACATAAAAAAATTGTCATTATTACTATTTTTTTTATTTATTACTTTATTTTTATTATTCATTTTATATTAAAAATACTATTATATAAAAAGATAAAAAGATTAAAATATTAAATAAAATAATAATATTATAATAATATTATTATTAAATAAAAATTATAATTAAAATAATAATTATATTAACCAAATGTTGGATTATATGAAACTAATTCACTTATTGCAGCTTTCGTTTCAGTTGGTGGTGTTAAATCATCTGATACAGGTGGTGTTTCAACTTCTTCCTTAACATTCATAAATCTTAAAAATGGTGCTTTTAATATTATTTCTTTAGGATAAGCTTTAAAAAAATTTAATGTACTTTCCATATTATTATCAGGAACATACACATAATTTAACGCACTTTGACCTCCATATTTAGCGATTTCATTAAAGTTTGGATTAAATAATCCTGCTTTTGATTGTGTTTTAGCATCATCTTTAAACGAATTATTTGGGTTTGTATAATAAAAATTAATATTTCTTCTATTATCCATTATTAAATCATTCTTCGTATAATCTATTAATAAACCACGGTCATCATATATTATATAATCTTTTTTAAATTCTTTCATCTTTATTGAACTTAACTTATCTTCTACATTACAATTAATTATTTCATCTAATATAGTATATGTTGGATATACATTTGTTAATATTAATGCTTTACCAAATGCTTCTTTTATTGGTAATCCACTAACTTGAAACATATGATTTCGCTCATTAAATCCATATATTTTATCTACTAAATATTTACCTAAATATTCATCTATATATTGATAAGTTTTTTGATAAATATATTTATTATTCATATCATTAAAACGTAAATATAAAAATAATGGTAATGATTTCTCATTTTCATTCCATGCATATTTATTTATTATCTTTAAACAATCTTCTAATCTTAATGGTTTTGCATCACTATTCATCTTTTCACAACGTACAACCGGATTTGCTGCTGCTGAATATGGTACATCTGGTAATGATGAATATACATCTAAATGAATAATTCTACAATTAAAATCATTTATAACCCCTTTTAATGCATCTAAACTTGGTGTTCCGTACTCCGGACTACTTGCTAAATATGAATAATATGACCCCAAATAATAAAAATCTCTTATACATAAATCTTCAAATTGTTGTGTATTATTATTATAATATTGTATTGGAACTCCATACATATATTTTAAATCTTCTTGAGTATTATTTATATGCTCTTCCTCTTCCTCTTCAGTTAACATATTATTTTTAATTACATTATTAATATGCTCTTCTTCTGGTATTTTATTTATATCTGATTTTACAGCTTCCATTGATGCTGATTGTGTTTCACCAAATAATGAAAAATGCTCTTCTACATTTTGAAAATTTGAAATAAATGAATCATAATTTTCAACTAAACATTTAAAACTTTCATCTACACATTCACATTTTTTCTTTCCCTTTTTATATGGTGTTGTTTCAATATTATTTTTTTTACCTAATAAACATATTTTTGATAATGTATCAAATTTATCACTACGCATTTGTATTGTTAATGTATTTGCCATTGATATTAAATACATAAAATGAATTATTGCAAATACTATAAAAAATCCAAATATATACATTAAACTTTCATTAAAATCTATCTTTTTATTACTATATATATACATATTGAATATACAAAAATATATTATTATTGCACACGCTAATATTCCATCTTTCATATCTTTTGAATCAGCAAATGTTATGATTTTACTTTGAAATATAAAAAATCCAACAAGTGCTAATACAAATATAACTGGACATAATGCTAAAAAGTAAATTGCTAATGGTGTTGCAAATAAATCTCCTTTTTCTTTATTCTTTATTTTAAAATAAATTATTAATAATGCTAAAATTGTTACAATACACATTACATAAAATACTATTTTTGGTGTTCTTCGTGTACTATCAAATGCATGCTCCACTTCTTTTGATGGTAAAAATAATTTTCTATTTACTCTATATAAACTATGATATGTATATAAAAATACAAATATTATACTTGTTATTATTAATAATAATGGTACTATTTCATATCCAAATGCACATCCTTTATATATTAAATTTATATATGTTGTTATTATTTTTGTTATTACAGAATAATCTGTTTTTTTATCCATATTATATTTTTAAATAAAAATATTATGTTATGACTATTTATACTTTATATTTTTTATTTATATCTTTTACTTTTTACATTTTACTTATTTTTAATCTTCACTCATTGAATGGACATGTTTAATCTTCACTCATTGAGTGTACATATTTTTTTGATAAATTTATTGTAACCATTTCCGCTGGTTTCTCCTCTTTTTGTAAATAATCAAATATATGTTTTTGCCCTTGATTTGTTTGATTCGTTGTTTGATTCGGTTCTTCTTTCTTCATTGGAACTAAATCCATAAATGCCTTCATTTTAACATTCTTCTTTTCTTCTCGCAATTTCTCTAATTCTTCTCGCTTTAATACCTTTGATACAACCTCATTTTCAACACGCTCATCAATATTTTGTGTTTCTCCAATTTCAGGAGCATATGTACGTTGAGCTTTCCGTTGATTTGATATAGATATTGTTTTTAACATATTTGTATCATCATTTCCAACAGAAAAGTCTATCTTATTTACTACATCATCAGCCATTGGTGCATCATTTTTAATAAATGTTTTTTGACGTTTTTCCTTTATTAACTCTTCTTTACTCTTTATCTTTAAATCATTTGGATTAATTTGTGTATTCTGAATTACTACTGGAACAAATTGTTGTATTACACTCTTCTTTTCCGGTGCACATTGATAATTAAATAATTTTATATACATTTTTTCTAATTTACATAAATCATCATTTCCCAAATTCTTTGTTAATTCTTGATTTATATATCCATACATCATATTTATATTTCCAATTGCTTGATACATATGCGGCAATTTTGGATATAAAATAGATGATTCGAAATTTATCATATTTTTAAGTGCATAAAAAGATAAATATATTAAATACTTCTTTCGCCCATATTGTGCTGGTTTAAAATCATCAACAAAATCTTGAAAAGCTGCATTTATAAATTCGTGTACTTCCTTTGATAGCTGAACTTTACTCTTAAAATCTATTATAAATTTCCATATTTTCCACACCCAATGCGTTTGATACTCTTCTTTAACTCCTTCTATTATTGTTGGAATACATTTAAATTCTTGATGCGTTTCAAATAATGATATTTCCGCATTATTTTGACTTTTCTTTTTATACGCACTAATGCGTTCTAACCACATTATCCAAAAAGCAAATAATGGAAAATTACCTTTTTGATTATATATATTACTATATATTTCATTTAAACCTAATTTTATTTCACTCGGGTCATTCGTATCCACATAATTATATATTTGACCTATATTTAATCCCATCATTCGCTTCTTTAATTCCATTTTATCATATAACAATTTTTCACTCAACTTTGGTATTGATTTCGCATTAAATAATGGTGTCTTTTTAGATAATACTATTATACTTACCAATTCAGCATATATATTTCGTATACTTTGGTCATTTCTACTAAATATTTCATGATGGTCTGGATACGATTGTATTAAACGAAAATAATCATTTCGACGTTTCATATAATATAAATATAAATGCGGATTGTTTATATGAATATATTGAAGATAAATATTATATAATAATTCCCATATTTTCGCATTCATTCCACTACTATGTAACTCTACCATCCATCGCAAACTATCTTCTAATTTACTATTTATTAATGAATTTTGAAATGCTTTACATACATCACTCTTTTTATAACCACTTATTGATATTTGTTTTAAATCACGTGGTTGACGCATATCATATACTACATATTGCGGATTACATCGTAAATTACTCATTTTATTTTTTTATAATTTATTTTTTTATAAAAATCTACTCTTAATTGTTATTATGAAAAATTTTAAGCATTTTAAACATATAAATTTTGTTAACAAAATAATTTATTTTAATTTTTTATAAAAGTAATTGTTTCCCGAACAATGCTATAATATATCTTATTCAAATAAAATTTATTATATTTAATTATATATTTTTTGAAAACTCTCTTTTATAACATTGTTCGGGAAATTAATTTGTTAACAAATATATTAAAAATAAAAAGAGGAGGGTCGTTGGGAACCTAGGTTCCCAACTGATATAAAGGAGTTCGTATATAGTATAATAGGATTTCATGCAGCAACTTTTTATTTAAAATTTAACTGAATTTAAAATTTAATAACGCGAAATCCGTCCTAAAAACCATAAAAGATTTTTATGTTTTTTTATACTATATGTTGGTTTCAGACAGCAACATTTTATTATAATTATTTAATGCTCAAATATTATTTTATGAAACCTGATTATAAAAAATATTAAAAAATAAATAAAAATAAATAAAAATAAATAAAAATAAATAAAAATAAATAAAAATAAATAAAAATAAATAAAAATAAATAAAAATAAAAATAAATATATAAAAATAAATATATTAAAAATAAATATATTAAAAATAAATATAAAAAAAATAAATAAAAAAATATAGAGTTTCATACAGCAAAAAAAATATATAAAATCATAATATTTATCATTTTTAATGGAAACTCGTAAAAAAATCATAAAAAATATTTTATGATTTTTTAGTAATATGGAAGAAATATGCAATATATGTTTTGAAAACATAGAAAAGAAAGAAGTTGTTAAATATTGTAATGATAAACATATTTTTTGTAAACCTTGTTTTGATTCTTACCTTCAAATACATTTAAATAAAGAAGATGAAGACGAAGAGCATATATTAAAATGTCCAGTATGTCGTAATGAAATACCTTATATTAAAAATGGTTTAATAACTACATATTACGATACTGAAAGTATGGGTTCAATACATACTAAAATCAATTATGTAAATGACGTTCCTGAAGGATTATATGAAAGCTATTATCCAAGTAGTAATGTAGCAGGGGGAAAACCTACATTACTTGCATCTCGTTATTATATTAAAAATGGGAAAATAGACGGATTACGAACAGAATATTATGATAATGGGTCTATTTGGTTAAAATGTACTTATAAAAATGGAGTTAAAGATGGTTTATTTGAAGAATATTATGAAAATGAAAATGGTTTTGAATCTATTTTATGGCATAGCGGATTTTATGTAAATGGAAAACGAAACGGTTTATATCAAACTTTTGATATAAATGGTAATTTAATAGAAAGTATAAATTATGATTAAAATATTTAATCTTTATTTTTTAAATCACGATAACGCATTTTTATTGAAGCAAAATCTTCAATATTTGGATTCATTATCGGAATATCTTTTATATCTTGTATTGAAATATTCATATTTTTACGAATATTTCCATTAAACTTATTTATTGTACCAATAATTTTATTGGAATATTTATCACGACTGCGGAATAAACGACTATTTGCAGTATATTCAAACTGACGAGTATCAACATTATACTCTTTTGAAATAGTGTCGTGTTTATAATGACCTTTAATTACATGATAATATTTTGTAATAAATTTGTAATATTCACGGGCTTCATCATCTTGTTTATAAAGAAGTTCATCAAAAGATTGACTTAACTTATCAAGGATTAAATAACTTGCTTTATCAGAACTCATTTTATTAAGCTCGTTATCAGTATAAATAATAGCTTCATTATTTGAGAAAAATATATTTTGATTCTTTTCATTTTCCATAATCATATTTAAAAAATTGGGATATAAAAAGAAATCTTTCTTTTCATAAAATGAGTCACTAATATGACTTATATCATAACGGTCATTTACAAAATCTTTTAATGCAACGCTAAAATTATTTTGATTACTATTATTGATATTATTAATATTATTTTGAATATTTTGATTAATATTTTGAACATTATTTTGATTTAATATATGCTTTTCTTCTTCCTTTTTTAATTCTTCTTTTTTATATAAAATGAGTTCCATTTTTGATGATTGTAATTCCATTACTTCATTTATTTGTTTTTTTGTTTCGCATTGTTTAGAATTTAATAAATGTTTTTTCATATTTTGTTTACTAGTATATTCACTACTACATAATATACATTTATATTTATTGATTTCTTTATTAAAATACATCTTATTAAATTTATCATCTTCTTCATCATTATCATTGTATTCAATCATTTCATTATTTTTATTTTTTATACTTTTTATATTGTTAATATTATTAAAATTTTCATATATATGATTTTCTTTTTGATTATAAATATTTATTATTTTAATAAAGTCATTTTTAAATAAATTTTTATAATTAAAATAAAATATATATTTTTTATTTGGTGATAATAATTTACATTCTTCATAAGATATTATTGTATTACATTCACACTTATTTTTCCTATTAAAATGTTTCTCCATATCATTTTTATTTTTTGTTTTATAATCAATACAGTAATGACAAATATATAATGTTGAATAAACATGCATTTTAATTATATCTTAAATTATATTTAATTTATATAATTAATTTTCTTTTATATTAATTTAATAAAATATATTTTTATTAAAATTTAAATTAATTGTTTTTCAGAAAATTCTAAAAAAATCTGCTTTGACACTTTTTATTTTTAAAAAATTCTGAAATAAAATACTTATAAAATAGTAATGTAAATAAATTCGTAATCAAAATAATCAAATAAATCAAAATAATTAAATAAATCAAAATAATCAAATCCGAAAATCAGAGAATTCACTTTTTTAAGCTCCAAAATAAAAAAGCAATTTTAAAATTCTAAAAATCTTTTTATTTTTCAGGACTTTGTTTTGTGAATTCTCTGATTTTCGGATTTGATTATTTTAATTTATTTGATTTATTTGATTTATTTGATTATTTTGATTACGAATTTATTTACATTACTATTTTATAAGTATTTTATTTCAGAATTTTTTAAAAATAAAAAGTGTCAAAGCAGAATTTTTTAGAATTTTCTGAAAAATAATTTAATTTATTAATTTATTAATTTATTAATTTTTTGAATATATTCACATTTTTTACCAGATATTATATGTTTTACTATATTTCTTTTACTTTTAAATTTACTTAAACACTTATTGCATACATATTTATTTATTTTTTCATTATAAAATTGTTTTTTAAATTCATTATGTAAATTACCATCTTCTTTTATATTATCTTCACCTTCTTCTTTTATATTATTTTTATCTTTTTCTTCATTTGTATTATCAATAACTAATTTATAATTTATATATATATGATTTTCTTCATTATTATAATTTTTAGTTATAAAATTTAAATCTTCAATTAAAATATCTTTTATATTAAAATGAAAATAAAACTTTTTACCTAATGATAATATTTTAGCATCTTCATAATTTGTTTCTGTAATATAATTTTTACATTTATATTTTCTATTTAAATGACGTACTAAATCTTTACGATTTGATGTACAATATTCCAAACAATTATGACATATATATAATAATTTATTTTTTAATTCATTTTTATTGAATTCACTTCTATTTAATTCACTTCCATTTAATTCATTTTCATTTAATTCATTTTCATTTAATTCATTTTCAATAATATTATCTATTTTATCATTATTTTCAATAGTTGTTTTTAGTTTTATTTTATGTTCATCTTCTTTTACATTTTTTTTACTTTTTCCATTATTATATAAATTTTTATTATTCATTATATAAGTATTATAAAATTGATTGTAGTTTGTTACATCATTTATATCTTCTTTTTTAATATTATGTTCATCAATATAATCATTAATTATTTCATAAATAAATGGATTTATATATTCATCATTATAAATAATAAATCGCTTTAATTTATCTTCTATCAATTCATTAAATAAATCTTTTTTTTCAATGAATCCATATCCATTAATTATATGTTCCATTGTTTGAAGCATATCATTTATAGCTCCACTAAAATATTCTTTACCATACATATCTTCATGTGTAAATTTTCGTTTAAATATTTGTATTAGTATATCTTCTATAAAATCAATATCTTCAACGTAATATAATACATATATTTCACCAAATTTATCATAGTTATTAAATCTTGTAGAATAATCAATTGATTTACCCAATTTATAAATATACTTATGTAAACTACGAAATGTAGATGTTCGTATTAAATAAATATAACCTTTTTGTTTTGGTTTAAGAGACATTTTAATTATTAAATAAATATTTAATAAATAAAATATTTAAAATAAATATTTTTTATTTTTCATTTTTTTTATATTTTTTAACAAATATTTATTTTTAATAAAATTTAATATGAGATGAGTCTAAAATAATTTGAAAAATATATTCGTGTATATACTTTGATTTTTGTTCATTTTTTTTATATTTTTCAAACATCTTTTTATATTTTTTATTAACTCGTAATTTAATAATATTTTCTAAAAATGATAAATGATATCTTTCTTTCCAAATTTTACAAATTACATTTTTACCATTATTTGAACAATTTCCATTTCTCCATGCTTTTACTATTTTTTCACTATGTATACATTCATATAAATTTTTTCCACTTAATAATGCTACTTCAACAGTTGCTTTATTTTCAATTGATGTAAACCATCCATCAAAATATTCTTTTTCTAATATAACTTTCATTTTAGTTTGTACTTCTAAATCCATTTTTGCTAAATTACCTTTTGGATGGTTTATTATAATATCTAATAATGACGATATTATACGGTCATTTTTAATATTTTTTACCATAAAAAATAATCTTACATCTTTTAATAATTTAATAAAATGAACATATTTATATCCAAACCATTCTGATGGATGAAAAGTACAAAATAAAAAAGGTTTTTCATGCGAATTTTTATTATCAAATTCTTTACTATCGCTTACATGATATAATATTGTATCTTTTTTTAATATCATTGAGCCATATTTTTTAAATAATATTCCCATTTATATGATTTATATGATTTATATTAAGATATTTTTATTTTGAAATAAAAAATTATTCAAACATTTTATTCTTAACAATTTAACTTTTTTATTATTTTTTCAACTGTTTGTAATCCACCTTCTATCCAAGCTTGATTTAGTGAATAATTTTCACCCACTATATAAAGCTCTTCTTTTGAAAATGGTTTTAACATTTTTTTAGAAACTTTTTTACTATTTACTCCTGCTTTCCACATTGCAATTCCTTCATTCCAATAACATACTTTAGTATATAGTGGTTTTGGTATTTTTATTTTTAGTACATGCTCCCAATTACTTAATATAAAAGATTCTAATTTTTTTAATCCATATTTTTGATAATAATTATTTAAATAAGTTGCATAATTACTATCTGTATAAGATATCATAATAGAACCGTGCTTTTTATCAAGTGGAATCATATAACGATTTTCATTATTTGTTGTTATTTTCCCATAATCTTTAAACCATACTCCTTTCGGTCCAACTTTAAAAATCATATAAATGCGACATAATGCTTTTGCTTCAACGCTATTTAATTCTTTATATATTGGTTTAAAAATCTTATATTTTAATAAAGTTGATTTTTGAAGTGCACAAACAACTTTTTTACAATTAACTTCATAAATCTTTTTTTTAATATCATTTATAATGCAAGTATATGTAGAATCATCTTTTTCACGTTTTGTAATGATATCTTTCACTTCAATTTGATTTAATATTTGAATATTATAATTTTTTCCGTGCTTCTTTATATATTTAATCATATGATTTATTAATTCACTTAAACCGCAACTTAAAGAATAGTAATGATATTTTTTATTTAAGTCACTTTTAAACATATGAATTGCATTAAAAGCATTCATACTATTGATTTCACCACTATATCCAAAAGAATCATTTAAATATTTTATTTCGTCTTTTTTTAATAATTTATATTTTTTAACAAATTGAATAAAAGTATATTTAATTAAAGTATTATAAGAATAAGCATTGCTTTTTTTAATAACTTTGTTAATAAAATCATATGGTGATTTTTTTAATAATTCACTTTTTTTTAAATAATTATTTGTATATGGTATAAATTGTATTTGAGCACTACCAAATGTTAAATATTTATTTAATTTAAGGTCATTAATTAATTTATAAAAAAGTATATGTTTTTCTTTACAAAAACGAGCAGCACCTGCTTCAAATTTAAAATTATGATTATTTTTTTTAACAAAAAATGAATAAATCCGTCCACCAAAATAATCATTTTTTTCATATAAAGTTATAGATTTACAATTTATTTTATTTTTAACTATTTTATATAATGTATATAAACCACTTATTCCACCACCAATAATTATTAAATCTTGTATATTATTATCCATTATATAGCACTACTATATAATTATATTTATTTAAGTGTTAAAAAATAAAATATTAAATTTTTTAATATAAAAAGATTTTTATAAATAATAATTAGTATTATTATTTTTAGGGGTTATAATGAAGTATTATCAATATATAGATGAAATATTCAAGATATATGATAAAATAGATAATAAGAATATAGAGCATATAGAAAATAAGTTTGAATATATATGTAATAGTATAGAAAAATGTGTTAAAAATAGTGATTTAGAAGATGATTTTAGATATTTTACTATAAATTGGACAATAATAGAGGATTATTATAATAGTACTAAAAAAAATATAGAAGAGCAAAATCTTACATTATCTTATAGTGTAGATGATGAAGATAATATAGAAGAAGCATTTGTATATGTTATAGATTATATATATCATTTTTTATCATTATTTGAATATTATGAAATTGCATATATGTATAGATTAAAATTTAAAAAATATATCAAATATGAATATATGTAAAAATTAATTTATAAAAAAATAAATAAAAATGATTTTTAAATTAAAATATAAAATATAAAATAAAGAATAAAAATAATTAAAGTAAAGCATATTTTTTTAAATTAAATTTAATTTAAAAATGGATAATAAAACGACTAAAGCGTTAAATTTGTTCACCAATGGTGAGCCAAAATTAACGTGTGCAATTTATATTGATGGAGATAATTTTTTATACAAAGGTATTCCTGAATTATTTAATTATATAAAAAAATGGAATATGAAAGTGTTACTTAAAATTGTTTATGGAGATTTTAGTGAAGCAACAATGTTAAATTGGCGTGACACTTGTTTAGATTATAATCTAACTTGTATTCATTTATGGAAAAAGCATAGTAAAAATTCTGTTGATATGAAAATGAGTTGTGATATTCAAGAATTGCTTTATACACGGAATTATAATGTAGATGTTTTTATACTATGTACAGGAGACCGTGATTTTGTACCAATTATTGATAAAATTCATACCCAAGAGAAGATAGTAATAGGAATGTCAACAAATTTTTTTGGAACATCATCAATGTTTAAAAATGAGTGTGACCAATTTTATGCATTATGTGTAAGTAATAATGATAATAATATTAGTGTAATAGATAAAAAGAAATTAAATAAATCATATAAAGAAGAAGATATTAAGAAAGAGTTTAATTCAATGGATATAGAATCATTTTTTAATAATGATAATTGTGAAAATGGAGATTATGTACAAAAGTTAAAAAATATTATAAAAAATGGTAAATATGTAAGTGTATTAAAGGATATTGTAAAAACACCAAAAGAAGAGCATATTGTAAAAAATGTAATAAATGATATGAATGAAAATCCGAATTTAATAAATAAATTAAAGCAAGTATCAAAAGATGTTAAAGATTATGTTAAAGATTATGTTGAAAATAATGTTAAAAAAGAAGATAAGAAAATTAAAAATAATGTAAAAAAAAATTTTATTAAAGATAAAAAAAGTATGAAACCGAAAGAAAATAAAAAAATAATAGTATGTAAAACGAAGAAGTTAAATAATGATAAAAAGAAAATAAGTAATAATCATCAAACGCATTTATTTGAAAATGATGCAATAGATGAAATATTAAATGAAATTAATTTTGCATATGAAATAGAGGAAGGAGAAAAAGATTATTCATTAGTATCAATTAAAAATTTTATAATTGATTTTTTGAAAAAGGAAAATAAATCAGTTTTTGTATCACAAATTAAAGATACAATTTTGAAATCGTATCCTAAATTTAGTGAACAAAATTATAATTGCACTGGATTTACATCGTTTATTAAATTACTAGCTCCTGATATTAAAACAGAAAGTAAAGGTGTTGGTATTTTATATGCTTATCTTTCATAAATCAAAATATAATTTACTTTTTTAATTATTATTTTCAAAAACAAATTTTTTTTATAATATATTTAATAGTAGTTATTAAATAAATTTTTATTATTTAATATTATTTTTATAAATATGGTTCAAAAAATAAAGCGATTTAGTTATGAAATAGTAGAAGACCGATGTGCAGTATGTTCGGAAGGTTCTAAATTAGATGGTGGTAAAATAGTTAAAAAGAAAGACGCTTATACTTGTTATTCATTAACATCATTAAAAAAGATAGCAAAAGCAATGAATGAAGAGCGAAAAAGTGAATCAAATTATGTGCCACTAAAAATAGAAAAATTAAGTAAATATGAATTATGGAAAGCAATTCAAGAGCGTTTAAAACCATTTTGTGATGATGATGAAGAATGTTGGAGACGTCAAGAATTTATTCGTAAATTAAAAGATATTGATATTCAAGCATTTACATTTAAACCGCATATGCCTAAAGAGTGGAAAAAGAATAAATATACATGGTTAAGTAATTATGATATTGATTTAGTATTAAAGCAATATGAACGTATTTATTCAAATTTTAAAACATATAATGCAAGTGCTTCGGATTGTCCAGTAGAAGTAACTTGTCCATTATCTAATTTAGACCCATTTAAATTGCGAGCAGAAGGACGAACAAAAATAGGAATTGTATTCAATTTAGATAAAACAGGAGAATCAGGAAGTCATTGGGT
>JACCDX010454862.1_pt1 | contig 13128 bp, 30 predicted proteins | sample 7449681 | NCBI WGS metagenome assembly JACCDX01 (sample SAMN15323450, study PRJNA562643) | freshwater metagenome | isolation source: river surface water | place: USA:Blue River Watershed | collected 2017-08-18
ATGATGGAGTACATGGGATATTTTAGAACTAAAAAAGAAGAAAATGAGTAGAGAAACTGGATTTGGGGTCAACCCAGAAAATGGAGAAGTGTTAGAAGCAGCTTGGGGATGGGATCAAGTTCCTGGATTTAAACCAGGATACTGCTTTCAAATATTTAAGTATGATCCAATCGAAGACGAAGATGAATGTCTAGTCAACGAAGGATTTTTAGAAGGCATATCTTTAGAAGAACTTGAAAATCTAAAATCAATATGGAAGGTAAGAAAGACAAGGTATACAGAATAGTAGAAAGCAACTTTTACGAAAGAGGGGAGATCAAAAAAGGTTACACGATGTATCACGTAGAGGTTCAGAAAAAATTCCTATGGCACAGATATTGGAGTTCCATAAAAGAACCCCACTATGATCATCAGAGTACTATACAATTCGAAACTATAGATCAAGCACAAAATTTGATTAATAAATTAAAGAATGCTGAAAGAATTAATGGATGGAGTAGAAAGGTAGTTAGTGGGGATCCTAGTTTTGAGAAAATATAATTGAAATTAAACTATAAAGATATAAATCACCCAAAATGGCAACTGAAATTTTACTAGAAGGTCTTGTTTTTCAAACCACAAAATGCGTAGCCGGGTTTGTTACAGTATCAAACAATGATGATGAAGACTATGAGCAGTTTGATTTTATCATCGAAGCAACGATGGATGTTACAACAGACGAAGAAACATACATTGTTAAATGGTCAGATAAGAAGCCAAAGAAAAGAAAAACCATTGAGAATGATATTGTAATGAATTACAAGCTGTCCAATTATTAAAATGAGCGAGAAGTTTAATTATGTGATAGCAAGAAAATGGTTTGATGATAGTAATCAATTATGTTGCTATTCATACCACAATACTGTTTTCTATGGTGATGCTGAGGATGCTATTTCAACCAGGAATTTCATCAGAGGAAGAGCGGATGATCATAATGATGAATATGAGATTCATAAAATAGATGATAATTTTTTAAAAATAGACTAATATGAGCAATGACGGAAAATCTGGAGGAATGAGTCTAATGAGCGGCATGTTCCTTTTATTTCTAGGATTAAAGCTAGGTAAAGTGATAGATTGGTCTTGGTGGTGGGTCACCTCACCGTTATGGGGAGGAGCAGCTTTGATGTTACTTATAGCGGTCATTCTTGCTATATTAATGATAATAAGAAAAATTTAAAATATGGTATTCAAATACAAAATAAGTTTAGATGTGGAAGTTGAATTTGATGCTCCTTTACTAGGAACCGATACAACTAGAACTAGACGTAAACAAACTGATGCTATTGCAAAAGCAACCCTAGCAGAAATAACTAAATTGGGAACTACCTCTTATATTTCTATCGATAGAGAGATCAATGAAGAAAATCTGAAAGGAAAGATCAAGAGTGAGATCATGCTAAGAAGCGCTGCATTATTTAAAGAAACTAAAAAAATAAATAAGTTATGAAAGGTATAGCATACAGACCATTATCGGATATGGAAAACAATGGGGTTTATTTTGACATCGACGAATTGGTCCTATTGGGGGATGAAAGTATTTGCCAATACAGCGGATTACCTTCTGTCAGTGCTTATGAGAAAAATGAAGAAGACCAGGAAGTAGTACTTGGACATTCTTAAATTAAAATTTAAAATAAATGATATGAACTTAGATGCAGAAATCATAAATTACAATAAGGTTAAAGAAGTAGTTCTTAATAAACTTATTGCCGAGGGTCTTTTAGATCAAAGCGATGCTGATGAATTTTCTGAAAGATGTCAAGTTATGATTTACAAAGGAAAATGGTTTAGCAAATGGTTCGAAAGAAACATGAAAAGTGAAACCAAAGATCCAGCAGATAAGGAAGGATATTATATTAGAATAATAGAATTAAAAGAAAGGGAAGATGATGTTGATAAACTTCTAAGAAGAACCACAGGTAATTACGACGAATAAGTTTAAAATAATAATATGATATACGTTTCAATTGACATCGAGACATCAGGTCTTGATCATACAAAACATTCTGTTCTTTCTATCGGTGCAATCATAGAAGACACAGAAAAGAAATTACCATTCCTTGAATGTCCGAGGTTCAATGCAATAGTTCTACAGAATGAAATTGTAGGATCGCCAAGAGCCATCGGGATGAATAAATCTATTATAGATTCAATGGGAAGATACCTAGAATCTTCTAAAGAAGATAGAAAGAAATTAGAACTAGCAGAGGCTGGTGTTTATGGAGGTGGATATGAATTCTGGGAGAAGGAAGAGGTTGCTAAAGCCTTCTATTGTTTTCTTTGGAACAATGGATTTTCCACTTTGGACTCTCCATCAATTCATGTTGACGGAAAATTAAAACCCATCATCGACGGAAGAACAAAACAGATCACTATTAATGTTGCTGGTAAGAACTTTGGAACGTTTGATAAACTATTTTTACAGGAATTACCTTGGTGGCAGAAATTAATCAGAACTCGCCAAAGAGTTTTGGATCCAGCTATTTTGTGTGTTGATTGGAATAATGCAGATTCACTTCCGTCATTAACTCAGTGTAAAGAGAAATTAGGAATTGAAGGAGCAGTAACACATAATGCATTAGATGATGCGTGGGATGTGATTGAAATACTCAGAAAATTTTATTAAGATGAAAGATATAAAAACCCCGATTTTAATTCTTTTGGTTTCAGTATTTATTATAGCTTTAGGATTTTCGTGCAATCATGAAGATCTGGAAACTGAAAAGGAATTACCTCTAGAGGGAACTTATAAGACTATAGAAATAGATGGATGTGAATATCTACAATATCAAACAACCCTGTACTGTGGTCACCAATATACACATCATAAATACCTTGGTAATTTTTTAGCACACAAAGGAAATTGTAAAAATCATAAATCAAACTAGAATGAGAAAAATATCATTAGTGGGATATCTTTTATTATTAGGATCCATCACACTAACATCTTGCTTGGGTGAAGGGATGGAAAGAGAGAGAACAAATAATTCAGAATATGATGTCACTCTTCTTTTTGAAAAGGACGGGATTAAGGTTTATAGATTCTTCGACGGAGCACATGCACATTACTTTACTAGTTCAGGAGAAACGATGTCCACAGACTTCAGAGGTGAATCTAAGCGGGAAGAAAATATTAAGTCTCAAAAAAGATCAATTAGTAAATTCTAGGTTGGATATATAACTCATAAAATTAAATTTTTATGAAGCATATTAGAATTTATGAGTCGTTTGTGGATGAATCTGGACATTGGGACGGGAAAGGAAATTGGGTAGAAGATAAGCCACAGGCGGATAAGAATAATTATCATAAAGGGTTTGATAAATGTCCATGTGTTAAGAAACAAGGATGGCAAGGATTAGATCTTGATAAGGACGGCGTTATTGAAATAATAGCACCCGGAGGAGTAACCGGTAATAAAAGATACAAACCGAATGGTGTATTAGAGCTTTGGAAGGCAAAAGGAGATGGAACCTCCGAAATTACAAAATCAAAATATTCTTGCCAAGGAAATAAGGTGGTAGATGCTTTCGTTCAAAATCCAAAGACGTGGAAAACATACAAAGGCAATAATGCTTTCGTTAAAAAAGGATTAATAGAATTCATCCCCGAATTTACTCAAGATGGACCAGGACAAGATGTAATCAAAAAAATGCAGCAGAAATTAATTGACAAAAAATTTCTTAAAATTAAAGCACCTACTGGAAATTATGGCAAGATGACTATTCAAGCAATTAAAGATGCAGGTAAATCCATTTCACCAGGAGACGATACTACAAATTCATACATGGGCATCACAAAAGGATTATACAACGCCTTAATGAATAATTAGACTGAATTATAATAATTCAAATTCCCTTGGCAATTCGCCAGGGGTTTTTTCTGCCCGTGTGTTTTTTAAGAAGGGTCCTTTGAAGTTCATTTTGTTTCTTGATATACTATAAAGATGCATTTGTGTGGGATCATACAAAGACTCTTGTAGATTGTGCGGGGTAAAGTAAGAGATACCAAGATTGGGTAGTACTAGAAAAACACCTTCAACGTCTTTTAAGATTTGCTGAAGGGCAGTAATCGAAAAGAGATTGTTGATTGTTTCTTTTGTACATTGGACTTCACCACAACCGGTTTTAAATAGATCCATTGATACTGGTTTAATCTTAGACAATAAAACCTGATCCCTGAAATTGAACATCGAATGGTATGCTTCCATGGTGGAATCATTTTCCGAATCATCCACTAAAAATCCATTTACTATCTTTCTTAATTCACCATTAACTTTCACCACGTTTTGATCTTTATAAAATGGTATTCCATTTTCTGAAGGCAATAAGAATTTCTCAAGCAGCATTCTGAATGTTCGGATCTCACTAGTCTTAGTTGTATAAAGGTTCTTACCTTCAAATATTCCAAGGTGTCCAAAATTCATGATTGCAAGATTGAGTATCAATCCTAGATCGTTATACTCTGTGAATCTTTCGGAGAATGTAAATATGCCTCCGTCCGAAACTTTCTTTACCTCATACTTATTCCCATTAGGAAGTATTAGATCAGTATCATCAGTTCCTCCCGAGACAGCATCTTTCATACAGAGACAGAGAAGCACTTCTCCCATGCCTATTTTATCCGATGTTATTTTTAGGAGATCCTGGAATAGTAATCCTATTTGTGTATTATTGAAAGATATAATATCATTCATCTCAGCTGCAAAGATCGAGGGATGTTCAACTTCATAATGATCTAAATAGTCATTAAAAAATTCCTCCTTAACCTCGTCTGGATATTTGTCAAGCTCTTTAAAAATGTTTTCGTCAACATCCCTTCTTTTCATTGGCTTAACCTTTCTAAGAATGAGTTCTCTTGCTTCTTCACTTGTCATAACATATTTTATTAGGCAAATTCAAAAAAGTTACGGATTGAAAATTATCTCATATATTTGTAGAAAATTAATAGAGATGGAAGTTCCCGTATTGATAGCAGGTAAAAAGAATCTTAATGATAGGTACTATACAGTGGATTCTTTAGAAAAGATAATCTCGGATTATCATAAAGAAGTAGAAAGACTTGGACAGTGCTTTGGTGTATTTAGATCCGAACCTGATTATGTGGAATATGGGGAAAGGGGATTAACTAATATTAAAGACATTGCATTCACTGTTGATTCGATGAGGGTTGATAATAAAGTATTATTAGCCGATGTAAATATTTTGAAAACTCCTGCTGGAAATGAACTAAGAGAAGTGATAAATCACGTCGTGTTCAGAACATGTGTTTGGGGAAATGTAACAGACGAGGGTAAGGTCGAGATTGAAAATTTAATTTCAATCAACGCAATATCTAAACTCGATGATTCGTTTAAGAAAATAAAAGCAATGAATGTCAGGTCTCTTTACATCTAGCACTTCGTCTTCAGGTATAGTTTTTACATCCTCTCCTGGGTTATCGATGTATACCCTGGCTGGATCATCCTCTGGAAATGTAGGAATAGGCACGATCAATCCCTCCCAGAGACTGTCAATCTATTCCAATGGATCTGTTGGGATGGCAGGAACTTCTTTCCATAGTCAAGTCTTTGTTGGAGGAATTATGCAAGAGATAAGACCTAAATTTTTTGATGTAGTTTTAGAAGCATCCCCAAAATTTGATGGTGAATCTGTATCGAAGATTTATGATATGCTTAAAGCATGTCAGGGAACTGGCGAAATTATATTAGACATCTTTGTCAGATTCAAAGACATTCTCATCGAAAAAAGAATCGGTAGAAATACTGAGATTGCACTTTATGATCTTTTTGTTGAGAAGATACAGAACAGCTGGGTTGAATTAGATTCTCCCATTAATATTTTTGAAAAGATAGATGGCTAAAAAGAAAAAACCAGATTTGGTAGTTTGGAACGAAGAGGATGGATACTACCAAAGAAGTCTCACATACGGATCGAATTTAGGAGCTCCTGCTATACAGATGGAAGATATTAGCGGATGGAAAAAGATCGCAGCAGCGGATGTTAATAAGCAGTTTAAATCAAAGTTTGATGAGATCAAGGCAGAGTATGAGACCCTGGTTGAGGAATATCGCTGGAATGATCTAATATTCAAAGCACAATATAATTTCAAACCAGTTATAGGAGAAGTTTATCACTTATATGTGAGAGAAGACGAAAGTATTTTTCTCTCACTAATAGAGCCTTCATCATGGGAACAGAAATATATAGGTAGCTTTAAACTAACATCCACACAGAAGTGGAAGAAAGTAAAGTTCACAAAAAAGAAAGTAAGATGAACATTTTTTGTCTTCTTGGATTTCATTCTCCAAAAATAAAAAAGGAGAGATACACTTTAAGATTCGAAAGTGGATTAACCCTCATAGCAACAAATCTGGATGTCTCAACCTGCAAGAAGTGCGGGGAAAGAAAGGTATACACAATTCTAAAAGAATACTCACCCCGCCGAGCCAAAGATTGGAAATCGTGGGACTTCAAGGAGGGTGATCATATAACTTGGGAGGATTTAAATATCTAACATTTCTTTTTACCGGAATTTTTTTATAGTTTTACTACTATTATAGTAAAAGATAAAAAATGGCACTACAATTACCTATTCCCAAAGAGAGACAACTTCACCTAGCACAACAAGTAGATCAGGCAAGTATTAATGCAATTAGTAAGGCCATTCTTGAAATAAACGAGGATGATGACTATATTGCTAAACTTTCAGAGATCAATGGATTCACATACAATCCTAAACCAATTGAGCTTTATATAGATTCATATGGTGGATATGTTTATCAATGTATGGGATTGCTTGGTGTTATACAAAAATCAAAAGCACCGGTTCACACCATAGTAACCGGATGTGCAATGAGTTGTGGATTTTTAATATCAATCGCAGGCCATAAAAGAATAGCATACGATCATTCTACTTTCATGTATCATCAGGTAAGTTCTGGTGCTATTGGAAAGGTTAAAGATATGGAGGAAGATGTAATTGAAGCTAAGAGACTTCAAAAGTTCATAGAAGAGCATACCTTATCTACAACCAAACTTACCCCAAAGGATCTTGAGAAATGTTACAATGAAAAGAAAGATTGGTACATGACCGCTAAACAAGCTTTAAAGTATGGTGTCATCGATGCTATCATCTAGTCTATTAAAGATTAGAAAAAGAATAAAGAGATTTCGCCACGAGAATCCTAGGATCACAACAAATATGGCGCAGACGTTTAGTTTGTGCTGTATAGGTCTCATCTCACTCAATTCAATAGTTAAAGCAATTTTCAGAAAGAATCATCAACTGTTTTTTTCTTTGTTTCCAGTATTCGTAATAATCGTACAGCTTATTTTTTATTTCTTCTACAAGAGACAATCAGATAAAGAGGCTAAGGAATATGAAACAATAGGTGTAATCAATAGCGATGATTATTATATAGAAGAATGTAAATCGGGTTGGATAGATGTTGGTAAAATATCATACAAAGATTATGTTCAGTATAAAATGTATAAAGCTTATCCATTAAAGGACTGGACACCTCAATGGGAAAAATTGATGGAATATGGAAATTGATTTATTTGGAGAAAATATAGAATTGGGAAGAAATGAAAAATGGATCTTTTATAAGAACCGTTTAACTTCTAGTGCAACTAAATGGGCAAGGGACAAATGGAAATTAAAGAACATTGCTGCATTGTACGCTGTCGAAGGAAGAGTTTATGGAAAATTTGCAGAGAATCTTTTTAATATCCCTCCAGACACCCAAGAGAAAGCATTCCTTCTAGTTAACACAGATACCGATGAATTTATTTATGAAACACAAAGCTATGAGTCTTTGCTCTACCAGATAGATTTCATAGGAATAGCAAAATCATATGATAAAAAAATACGTTGATTATTATTTTTGGAAAAGAACGTGGTTCAGAAGGTGGTTTATATTCATTCCTTCTTGGTCTATATTAATGTTTGGCCTGTTGGGTGCAGATCACTACACAGCAGACATTTTCGTTAGCCTTTATCTTTTCACGATCTCACTAGCTCTTTATGATAGGATAGACGAGTACAAAGAGCCAGAAAAACCCAGAAAGATCAGAGCAAAAAAAGCAGCTCATTAAAATCCTACAATATGAAATATCTATTAATCTTTGCCATAATCGCATTGATCGTTATTATTGGAGTGTTTATTTTGGAGGACCAATTGGTCCAAAAGTTACCGAATGATAGCAAATTTAAAAGGTGGTGGAGAAATTCTGTAATAGGTGAAAGGAATGACGTGGATATATAAATCATGAAATTTCTAAAACCATTCAAATTATTCGAAGCCGAAGGCTATCCGAACCCAGATGACATCACAGAGGATCAAGTAATGCTTATATTCAATGATCCGGAAAGAGCACCATTCTTCTTTTCTCCCGAAGGCGATGAGAAGGATCAAAGATCTGCTAATCAATTCCTAAGTATCCTAGATAATATGGAAGAAGAAATAACACCTTTGCAATTTCTTAACTTCACTAAGTATCTTGTTAGACTGGATAATTTTAAATTGGCAAATGGGATTATGATTGCTTTCTTCCAGATGAAGCATTATCTTTTCACCCCAGAATACTTAAGAAAGACACTTTACTTTGATGAGCATTATCATCCAAATGAATTGGATCAGATTCTAAAAATCAAGAAAGAGAATGAGATTATGGAACCAGATGAAGACTGGATAGACATCAGAGCAGAGATAGCAGCAATAGAAGGTGGAGGATCTGGAAGATCTGAAATTCTTTCTGGTAGGGATCTACAGGATGCTATAGATAATGCACTAGACAGAAGAGACTTCAAAGAGGTTGAAAGACTTTCTAAGATGCTTCCTGAATGCTATGGATTTAGCTTCACCAAGAAGATTTCTCTTTTCTCTTAATTACTTAGACTTGATTGATTTATCGTAGGGTGTTTCGGTGTACCCTGAGATTATTAATTTCTTTTGGTCCTTTTGGTAGGTCACTTCTTTAGAGTGGCCACCAAGGACCTTTTTTATTGCATACTCTTCGATGGACTTATCATCGCCATTTTTGAAATTGGATTCTATGGTATCCATCATGCTGTTCTCGGCATCAGTCATCTGATCGCTGGTTTTAGCTTTTAATAAAGGAATTTGGTTCTTCCAATAGTTCTTAATTGCAGTGAATACTGAATTGTAGCTAGCATTAGCTTGGATCGCACCATTGATGTTACTCCTTGCCTGTGGATCATTTTGATAAGCATCCATTGTATCTTTTAATGATGCACCAGCCATTGCTTGAACTTGCTCATTAACGAATTGTTTATAGTTAGCTACGTTTTTCATATCTTTTATATATTCAAAAGTGAAACTCTCTTTAGAGATCTAAATATATAAAAGAAAATCCCCATATGAAAAATATTCTGGCAATCCTGATCATTATAATATTAGCAAGTAGTTGTACGGTCTTCTATAAGAAATCAAGAAGACTTGGGGTTAGACCATACCACAAAACACACAAATATCCAAACAGGCATCAGTTAAAGCCACATTTCAATCCTGGAAGATATTAGTTTTTGAAAAAAGAATAGTAACTAAAAAACAATTACTATCACTATTCATTAAAAGTTGAAATTTTCTGATATTTGAAAAGTTATATAAAGTGTATAACTAAAATCAAAAAGAAAAATGAAAACTAAAACTAATTACATTCTGTCAACCTTATCTATAGTAGCATTATTAACAGTTAATTATTATGTATCAAGCACCACAGTGAAATACGATTTTCCAAAGAATAAACCTTTATCTTTTGGAGAGGATAAGAAAATTGATAAAGCCGAGGTCAAAGTGGTTGAAAAACAGGCTAAGAAAAAATCTTATACCCTCAAAAAAACCAACGAGGAGATAGCACAAGTTCCTAGTTTATTTGAATTGTCACAAACACTAGGTGTTCCTGTGATAGTGTCTTCCACGGAAGAAGAATTGACATACCCAGAGTAACATTTTTATATCTCGCACAATCCTTTTAAATTTGGTCTAAATAAAACTAAATGGGGATAATCCTAAAGCTTCTATTATTATATGTGTTTCTCTTTTGGGATTATGAACTCATTATAACTTCAAACAAAAATAACAAGTTAAGGTATTTCATTATCGTTTATGATGGACTAATCTGGGCAGCTTTTAAAAATGGTAATTGGATTACTATCGATTGGGGTACAGTAGGTGGTGATGAAAAATAAATCATATGGCTAAATTAACTCAGGAGGAGAAAGAAAAACAAAAGCAATTAAAAGCTGAACAAAAGCGAGAAGATAAAAAAGCACTAGCCGCTTTTAAAGACTTGGTCAGAAGAGCTCGGGAAAAAGATGCTCTGATAGAATTAATCTTACCCGAAGGGGAAGACATTTAAGAATATATAGAAGAAAAAAAGAATATGAAAAAGATTCTGTTTCTTCTATTAGCAATTATCCCAGTATTATCACACTCACAAGTTAGCAGCTGGAGAAATAATCCCCCACAAAAAACACAAGAGGCACAGAGGGTCCAAACCCCAGCTCCACAAAGAAATGATGTAAGTAGATGGAGAACACAAACGGATCCCACCAGACCAGGTGATAGACCAGATCCTCGTGGCAGAGTTAGAATCCAAAATTGGAATAGGGCTAATCAATTTGGCTACTATTGGGGAAATTGGGGCTGGTACCAACCTTTCCCTTACATTTGGTATGATGATCTTGGATGGAGACAAAGAAGTGTAATTCATGTATATGAAAATGGAATGAGGGACACAGTAAGAAAAGAACCTACATATTACACAGTAGGTCTTGGTCACACCAATAACGACCAAGTAAACTTCTGGGGAACAATAGGAGGCAAAAAAACATATTTCATTATAGACTATACAATGTCCTATGATATTGACCCGAACCAATATTACCCAGGGGGAAGAATTGATCTAGTAGACTTCCCAGTTAGTAACAATGAATTTATAAAACAAGGAGCATTATATTTAGGCGTTGGTAAGAGAATAGGAAAGATAGGTGTACATGGGATGATCGGGTTCGGAAGTGAAACAATCAGATATCAAGGTAGAGATGCTCTTGGTGGAATATCATTTCCTAAATCAAGCGGTAATTTTACTTCTTGCAAAATAGGTATTATGAAAAGCTTTAAATTCTTCGATCTTAAATTTGATACAGACCCTATTAGAAAATACTCTCAAATAGGTATTGGTTTAAACAACCTTTAAGAATATTCTTTATATTTGCTCAAATGATTTTCTATGAGCGAAACTAGGAACGAAAGGATTCTTTATAAGATGGCTTCAGAGATTGGTAATATGATGAAGGTTGGTATTGTTGACATCGATCGTATAGTTACTCATCTAAGAGGATTTTCCACTAATGGGGTTAAACCAGTTGCACATAATCTTGATAGATTTTATAAACTTGTTGCAACATCTGCTGCAAGACAAAAACAAAGAAGAGGTATAGGATATAAGATTGATCTCATCCTGACTAAGAATGAAAGATTTTCTAAAGATGCGGAAGATCCAGGATTTGTTAAGATTGAAAGACCTACATTTTTTTCTTCCAACAAATTTGATTAAATTTATCTCAACAAAAACTTAGACAACCAATCTAATGAAAAAGCCAGAAGTAAAAGACCAATCAAATCGAGCATTCAATACTTGGATGAATCACATCAAAGTTGAGTTAGAAAAGAATTATGTGAAATTGGGAAAGATCAAAACAAGAGAGAATCATTCTAGATGATGTTCTTCTCGAATTGATCATAAGACCATTTTAAGTAATCGTGTCCTGCCTGAGCATTCTTCTTTGGCTTTAAAGGAGGTTTAGGACCTTTATATTTTTTAGGATCTATTTTCTTTAATTGTTCCCAAGCAGAATCACCAATCTGAAAAAGTCCTTTGAAACTTGGATTAGATTTTGGATTTGGATCGAATCTGGATTCTTTATAAGCAACAGTTGTTAGGAAACGATCTGGAAAACTAGAAGGCTTGACCGCAAATAATGCTTGTTTAACTTTAGCATGTTTGGGATCATTTATTTCTTTCATAGCTTCCGTCTCTATCTTCTTCCAAGTATCCTTCTGATATTTCAGAAAAGCCATAACAGCATCTCTATCCTTTCCTGTTTTAACCGTCTTATATCCAGGATCGCTTGAAGGCATGTTGTTTAATAGATTGCTTCTTAGTGTGGGATCTAATTTCTCTTTTCCCTTTATAATCTTAACCAATTTAGCAGCTCCTGTCGGACCTTGCTGGTGTGGAAGATATAGCATGTGAGGTCCATTGATAATATCTAAAGCCTTGGATTCCTTTGATGTTTTATCTGCTGTTTTAGGATCCCTGGTAAAGAATCCCAGGACTGCTTTTTTGAACTTGTCCCATATCCATTCTTGCTCATTTATCCCAACAGCACTCTCGTTAAACTCTTTATACTCTTTTAGATATTTCATTTCCTTATATATTTAATCTTTGGATCTGGTTCTGCTATTAAGTCGTCTAACCATTCGGGAACAGGACCCATCTCTTCTATTGTTTTTAGCTCCGCTACGCTCCTATTTCCGGGAATGTATTGTTTACCATTAAATGAAGATGGAAATGTAAATACGAAGCCTCTAAAGATGATGTCGATATGTATTCCTTTATAGGATCTGCCAAGAACGTTTGGGATTTTTTCTCGCTCATTAAAATAAAGGTGATATCCTCCATTCCTAGTCTTCTCATGAACAAAGTCTTCGATCGAGCAATTATTAGATTCCATCAATGAATTAAAAAGAGCAATTGATGATTTGATGTTATCAACATCTATACAGACAACGGGGGATTTGTCTATTCTTAGGCAAGAAACATCATATTCGGATTGATTTCCATCGATTAGATCAATTGGGGTTTTTTCCCCTACGATTTTGATCTTTCCCATCTCCCTCTTGTATTTTCCTAAAAAGACAGGAACCCCTAATGTTTCCCATTTATAGGGATATGTTAAATCCATAATTAAAATCCTAATTCACCAAGATCTGCAGACACGTCTGCACCGCTGGAAATTTTGTTTCTGATGATTTGAAAAATCTCTGGAGAATGATC
>JACCDX011096401.1_pt1 | contig 13128 bp, 39 predicted proteins | sample 7449681 | NCBI WGS metagenome assembly JACCDX01 (sample SAMN15323450, study PRJNA562643) | freshwater metagenome | isolation source: river surface water | place: USA:Blue River Watershed | collected 2017-08-18
TTGTTGGTTCTGCTCAACTGCTTGGTCGCAAGCTGGACAAACAACTTGGCTACAACATGCAGTTCGTTGACGTAAAGTCTGATGCCGATGGTTTTGCAATGGTTAAAAATGCTCAAGTAGCTGCTGTGCTTACTGTTAGCGGTTGGCCGAGTGGTACTGTTAAGCAACTGCAACAAGCAGATGGCTTGACTCTTGTTCCGTTCAATGCGCCTATCGGTGAGCCCTACAAGGTTAAGCCGTTGAACTACAAGAACATCGCTGTGTATAACAACAATAGCCTGGCTATCCCGAACGTGTTGGTTACTCGAGCATTCACTGGTAGTCGTCAAGCTAACGTAGCTGCTCTACAAACAGCAATTACACGCAACTTGACTGAGCTCAAGGAAGGCAACTATCAACCAGCTTGGAACGAAGTTAACCCGAACGCTCCTGTAGCGAACATGACTAAGTTCAAAGCCAAGTAATGCTTAAAAGTTTGCTTTGGCAACGAAGTGGCGGGTACTGGATGTTTTATTCAGGACTCGTCTACTTTGCAATAGGTATGTATTGCATTTTTGTAAATGACTTTGTACCAGTTTGGTTAGCACAGGTAACATGGATCACTGTACTAACATTGCCGTTCGCAATTCCGCCACTTGGTAGATGGCTTAACATGGACGTAACTTGGGATAGAAATATGTTTGATTGGTTTAAAAAGAAAGATAAAAAGCCTAGTAATGTTGTACCTTTTCCGGAGCCTAAGTCTGTGCCGAAAATGCCTGAAGTAGAATCTCCTAAAAAAGATCCTGTAACATTTTACAGACTAGGACTTACTAATAACAACCGTGTTAGTTTTAACATGGGTTACAGTGAAATTACAATGAATGCAGAAGGATGTCAGCAGATGATCGATCAGTTAGCATTCTTCCAAAGTCAATTACAGAAAGAAGATGAAGAGTTTAATTGATATATTCAGTGACTTTGATATCATTGATTCAAAGCATATAAACCACGGCAAAGAAGTAGAAATCATACGTGTTCCTTGTTGTGAATGGGAAGACCAAGAACCAATGACTATTATTTGGCCAGATGTAGACCGAGGTCCTTGGATTGCAGGTGGTGCTTGCTTACGTTGGTTCCAAGGGCAACCTGTAAGTGAAAACGATATCGATATTTTTTGCAGTAGCCCTAAACAAGCACAAGAACTCATTGATAGAATTAAAAGTTACGGACGCTACAGCACTAAGCATGAAAGTGAAAATGCTACAACGCTGAGTTATCATAACAAAGCAGGTACAAAGTATTGGACATTGCAGGTTATCAAACGTCGGTTCTTTAACAATATCCAAGAAGTTGTTGATAGTTTTGATATTACCGTTTGTCAAATTGCTACAGGTGGCCAAGAATGGGTTATGGGTCCTACAACAGCCAAGGATATTCGCGAACGTAATCTACGCATGAATAAACCATTACAACCAGATGCAGCCAAGAGGTTGATAAAATACTGGACATACGGTTATCGTCCTGTAGAAGGATTGTTAGAAGACATTCGCAATAATCCGGAAGCAACTAAGGTATTCCAAGTTGATGGAGATTATGAAAATGCGTTCTGAGCAATCATGGAGCCTACTAAATCCTAAACCAGTGTTGCTGTACTTGCCCAACGTTGACGAATGCATCTGCTATTGGAATGGCATTGCAATGACACACGCTATGGCAATGAACATGGCTTGTGAATATTTTGGAATTTATCCTACTCCGGAAATGAAGACAGCAATGGAGAAGGAGTACAAGCAAATTTATTATTCTAATGGATTTGCTACTCGTGCGTGGGATTTCAAAGTTTCTGAAAGCCCCATCTATCCATATGTAAAGCGTTTACTGCTAGAGCATATGAATAAAGTTATAAAAGAACAAAATCGTGACATCACAGAAGTCCTGGGATGGTTTAGTTACGATAAAGCAAGAAAGGAAGTAGAATAATGGACATGGATCAAGCAGCGGTATTTTTGGCCGGTTCGGTGTTGACAGCGTTAGGGTTTCTAGTTATACTAGGTGCTATACTAATTGCTAACAACTTGATAGCAAAGTATTGGAAATCGTGGGGATGGCAGTTTTATCCGTCATGGATGAATGAACACACTCCTCAGTTCATGACTCACGAAGAAGCAACTAAAATCGCTCCTACAATGGAGCAGAAAGACCAAGATGGGAAATCTAAGTGATTACTTTGAAAAGAACGCATACAAGCCCACTTACCAAATAGGTGACCGTGTTTTTGGACACTGGAATAAAATTCCGTTCATTGGCACAGTAGGCAACGATACTCTGATTTCGAACACGGAAGGTCCACGCATTAGCGTTCATTTGGACCTTCCTATCCACTTGACAGGCCGGGCACATTCTGTTATAATAGTTACACACAAAGACGTTAAACCCTTAAAGGAAATGTGATGTTGCTAATTTACTTGATTCTAGGTTCGATTATGATGTTCCAAAGCGGAATGTTTTGGAGTGCCTATCGCATCAGCGTAATTGAAGACAAGCCTGCGGGCAGGCTGTTGGCATTCAGCATTTCATTGGGTTTGTTTAGTTTGTATCTTTTAATCTCAATGGTCGGAAGGGCGACACAAATATGTTAACTCTAAAAGAATGGTTAGAAACCTGCGAATATCGTATCACTGAAGGCAGCGAATACGGCTGGCAATGTTACGGGCACAATGCTTATCGTTTAGATTCATGGAACGGTGATCAAGACGGGCATACAATTAGCATTGTGTTCGATACACGTACACAAGTTGTCTACGAAGCATCAGCATACGACTATACTCGCGAACGTGCTTATCGCATGATTAATCCAGAATTCAAAGCTGCATTTGATGCAGAAGTTGTAGACCGCGAACTGCTCGACATGGCCTGGGAAGACGACGAAGGAAACCCTGTTAAGTACATTGAGCTAGAAACAGCAGAAGACTTCATGGAAAAGGCCTATGCTATCTGCAATGATCAAGACTACGACAGCCGTGTTCAAGTTCCTATTACACTGGAAGATGACGTGTTGTTCCGTTTGATGAAACATGCACACGAACAAGACATTACCCTTAACCAGTTGTTTGAAAACATTTTACAAAACGAAATTAACAGACTGAAAGAAGGTGTGTAATGACTGATGCACAAAAGTTTCTAGACGACCTTAAACGTGGCGTTAGATACGTTGTGATCAATACCTGCTACGGCGGGTTTAGTTTGAGCGTTCGCGCACGTAAGGAATACTGCAAACTTGCAGGTATTGCTGAAAAGGATTGTCACGACAGGTCTCTTGCTCGCGACGACTCTTATCTAGTTCAGGTTGTAAAAGAATTAGGTATGTCAGCTAACGGCGCTAACGCTAATCTTAAGATTGTAGAAATTCCAGGCGACGTTGAATGGCACATTTCTGAGTACGATGGGCTAGAGCACATTGCTGAAGATCATCGCACTTGGTCATGAGAAAAACTGTAGTACATCATTGGCGATTTGAAGATGGCGTAACTCCAGTCAATCCGGGTAATCCGTTTGGAGAAATGATTCCTCCACGTGGGTGGTACTGCTGGGTATACCCAGAGAACGATCGAGACTTTGAGGAATGGATGGCAAAGAACTGTCCCACTACAGATTGCACACATCGTTTTAACAGTGGTGATCCCATGTACACAATCTACATCAAAGAAGATAAAGAAGCAACTATCTTTCAATTAAAATGGATGTAAAGTTATTTGACATTACTGCTACTCGTGCCTCAGAGATTGTAAATGATCTCAAAGGTATGGGTTTAGTATTGCACAAAGATTTTGACTTTGCTTACGTTCCTCCTAAGTGGGATGATTTTAGTTATGAAGGTGTAGAACGCAAACACACACGTTTTACATTCTATAACGACAAACATGCTACAATGTTTTCGCTGAGGTATTCATGCGAATAAATCCCAACCACAATTACCAAGTTAAACTCCCGTTGAAGCATGCCGACATCTTCGACATACAAGGTGCTGTTGAAGAAATTCACATTCTGCGTGATTGGCTAGATGCGTTAGTTGGCTGGCAACCTAATATGTATTCAATGAAAATACATAGTCAGGGACGTGTTGTAGATATTTGGTTTCTTGAAGAGCGTCATGCTCTGTTATGTACACTGAGGTGGGTATGAAAGCATTTAAATTAACCGAGCCGCAATGGCTTGAGGTTAGACGAGAAATTGATAGACAATATCCCCGTAGTGTGTCTATGGTTCGCTGGAAGATGAAAAAGGTCCTAGGATTCACTCCACGTGAACACGAAGAATGGATTGTCATTGACCACACCGGCGACCGTGAACGTAAGATGCTGAAGAAGGAAATTCACATTGACTTTTACAGCGAACAACACAGAACTATGTTCCTATTAAAATATGGACATTTATTCCAAGAATCCCAAGCTAGCTAGAATCCTAGCCACTCGTGTCAGAGCAGAGTATTCATATAGAATAAACTTTGAAACTGTAGGCTACAACAATCTTCCTAAAATGGAAGAATGGTGTGGTGAAAAATGCACAGGTCTGTGGCGCAGTCAACACGAACACGCACTTTATTTCCAGTTCGAACTTGAGAAAGATGCTACAATGTTTATGTTGCGATGGGCAACGGCTGATGGAAATAAACTAAGATGAGTGATCGTAAAGTATTTGCACAAGACAACACCGGATACTGTCTAATGGCTGATGAGAAGGATGTTGCAGTTCCTTTTTTCAACAGGCAAAAAGTATATGAGTGGTGTGGTGCAAATAGAATCAGTATCGAATTACTAGGAACCCTAGCTGGTACAGATGTCTGGCGTGTTCGCGATGACCGGCAACGTGCTTGGTTTGCTATGAGGTGGGCATGAAACGTTTAATTTCAAACAATATCAGTGTTACAGAACAATTTCGTCAAATGCAAGAATTTGAAGAAATGTGTAATGCTTTGTGGTTTAAGGAATGTACTCGTCGTAACAAACACAACATGAACGAAAAGCGTAAGTGTGTTGAAGAAAAACTCGGCATTAAAACAATAGTGTCAGGAAACCGATTAATTGAACCTCGCATTGTTGACGAAAGCAAGTGTATGTTTTATTTGATTAGGAAAGCATAATATGGACATTAGTGGACTAACCGATATCGAATTGATCGATTATACTCTTAAGTTTGACACAGATCCTGTACGTGTTCGACTAGCCAGTGTAATGGATAATATGCCAGGTTGTATCCTAGATGACTTGGAAGACGCTGGCATGAGTCCAGATACCTGCACTTTTGAAAATACCTACAGCCCCGGTCAATACATTCGTCATTTGGAGAGTGAAATCGATTACCTAAGCAGAGAACTGAATATTGCCCAAGGTGAAGTACAACGATTAAGTAATCGTGGTGTGTTAGAAATAATGGCTTCTTTGAGACAAGAGATGGATAACTTGGATTGGCAAGTAAAACAAGCCAACGAAGATCGCTTCAAAGCTACTAAAGAGCGTGACCACGCTAAAGAACAATTGAAGATGTGGAATCATTTAAGGACCCCATAATGGGCTGGAACAAAGCATTTCCGTATCGTGTCGACTATCCTAGAACCGCTAAGTGGTACTCGGGAGATTGGGCTGACCTCAGCAATTGGTGCGAACGTACAATCTCTGGCGAGTGGGAATACTTTAACTCGGAGTTTCGTTTTTCTACAGAACGAGCAAAAATGTTGTTTATGTTGAAATGGTGTAATAATGAAAGCATATTGGAATAACACAAGCCGGCCCATAGAGTACAAGACCTGGATCATTGATTCTCGCGAAGTCACGCAGAACAATCTTAAATTCCTTAAAGGATACGACATCCACGGAAGGCTTGTAATGGACTACGAAGCATTTGAAGCCTACGGTACAACGCATCAATATTCTAAAGGCGGTACAGCAGAGTTTGAAACTACTTGCAAAGAACAGGAAAGTGTGTTACAATTACTCTACGGCAAAAAGTTAATTCTCAAATTTGTTGAAGTGGTTCTCCCTAACTCAATGAGTGTATGCACACTGGAAAGATGAAAGAATTCATAAAGCACTTAGGTGATTATCCTGAGCTACAACCGTGGCAGGAGGAAGTTTTGAAACAATTTCAAGGTAAAGGTACAATCCAAGTTACCGGCCGCCAACTTGGCAAGTCATGGGCTAATGCTGCCATGCAACGGCTCATGGATGATCTTGTTAATCGTCCCATTGAAGAATTGATCTGTAGCACAGGTACTGTATTTGGTAAGCGTTATCATACTGTTGAACCGGTCGGCGGTAACTGGTTAGAAATGGAAGCATGGTGTACAGAAACATACGGACCTGCTGCTAGCGTTTGGGAAACAATGAAGGACGGAAGCGATCTAGGACGTTGGTATATAAATGCCCGCAAGTTCTGGTTCTTGGATGAAAAAGATCAAACAATGTTTCTACTAAAATGGCGATAAGAACTCTTAAACGTAAAGTCATTATTCGCGAGTATGACTTCAACAAGATTAAAGCACACGCCCTTAGTGATATCTACTATGACGGAATAAGCCTTTACGATCGTGTAGAGTTTACCCCCATTAATCAAGCTGTACTCGAGAAGTTGAAGATACAGGACATACTCAAAGGTAAGACTAGTCCGTTCACTGAATCAACGTGGACTTTAGAATTGCCTGCAATTTTACTCTATAACTTAAAAGACTATCTTTACAATGATCAGTACTACAATTGGAATCCCAGCGTTGACGAAGATGGTTACATCTGTGTTCAAGCACGAAGAAACACCCCAAAGACTAGATTAGGTTGGGGTGTATTTGAAAAGGACTTAGAATGTCGACTGTAAACGTTCAAGAAGAAATGATAGATAGAATGGCCAGGGAGATAGCTGAGGAAATAGATTTCGAAGTTATGGCTTCGTTGATGGTGCAATCTGGGTGGCATAAAGTTAAATTAGCTCGTTTTGAAAACAACAACCATGCTGTTGATATTGCCTATTGGGTAGAGGAACACACAATAGGTGGACATATAAAACATGGGTCAACTTATGTCTTCGAAAAGAAAGGTGATGCTGTTAACTTTTCATTGAAGTGGTCATGCTAGTAGATTTAAATCCTTTACCCTATCGTCACGCCATAGAGCTAATCAAGTGGTGTGCTGAACACAAAATCGACCAAGAGAAATCCTTAAAATTAGTCGAGGCTTTGTCAACTGTCAATCCTATTGACATCGAATGGTCTTTAGATATCCCCGACAAGTATATAACAATGTTTCAATTGAAGTGGGCAGCATGAGATACAAAGATGTACACAAAGACCTAGTTGAAGACATGGACAAAGTCTTTAAGGAAATGGACAGGGTCTTTAAACAAATGGAGAAGCAAGTGGAAGAAGCAATGGAAAGTGTGCAGGCACAAGCAAAGCCCGAACCTTGGGAAAAATGGTTTGCTTGGCATCCTGTTACAATTAAAGGCAAGCGCCGCTGGTTTAAAAATGTTTATCGTAGAACAAAATTGAAGTACGGTGACCAACGCTTGTATCACGAATGGGAATACGGCGACTTGTTTGATGTCTTGCAAGAGGCTGGAAAGTAATGGACTACTTTTATAGCGGAGGGGGTAATAACCGTCCTAGTTTCACATATCGTTTTACAATGAAAAAGATAACAAACGAAATGTGGAAATGGTGTGAGAACTATCCACTCAACGGTCCGTTCCAACGCTGGCACGTTATACACAACTTTGTTAGAACAGACGATGGCGATTTAGGTGATGTAGCAGAGATTCCTTTAATTCAGTTTGAAGACAAAAATGCCGCCTTTATGTTTAGCCTTGCGTTTAGTGAATACATACTAGAAGATAAAACTTATGGATTTGCAAAAGGTCAGTAATGGTTAGACCTACAAGGCCTATACCTCGTGTTAACATAAATCGTAGCATAGGATGGAACCTAGATAGACAAGGCATGAAAATAACACAACATATATACAATGGACCAGACTGCTACCCTTGGATGCAGGTATTCGCGTTTCTGCCTGTTAAGACTATCGGCGGCAAATATGTGTGGCTTCGTAAGATTTATAAACAGCGTTTTTGGGTAGTATGGGGTACGGGATTTCACATGGAACCTCACGTTGAATACGCTGACATTTTTGAGATATTAAACTATGACAAGATACTCAATACATCCAGCTGAACAAAATTTCTCCGCATGGGATCGGAAATACAAAGAGCAACGCAATATCTATTGGCAAAGACTCCGTCGAGCTTGGCATGATTATGAAACTAAAGATCACGGTCCTTACGGCGAACCTAATTTTAATAGCTTCAAATATTTTATGGAGCGCCAGTACGGTATGCGTGTTAACATGCTAGCCGGGAACATAGACGGCAGCTATCAAATTATCGACGAGTCAAAACATACTATGTTTTTGTTAAAATATGGATCTGATTGAAAAGTTAAAGGATAAGTACATCACTTGGCGCACAGGCAAAAGCAAAGAACAGCGCGAGTGGGAAGCATGGTATGAAAAAAATGTTGTATACCGTGCAAGTACTATTCCTAATATGTTCATGCACTTTAAGCATGTCATTATTGTAGATCCAGATAAGTTCTTTGACTTATGCGAACCATTTGCTTATGTGCCAAATAAAGATGCTAAACAATACTTTTGGCCTCAACGCGAGTTAGGTAACAATGCTGTGTGGAGATTTGAAAGAGTTATTTGGGATCAGTGGATGCAGGAATGGCACATTAACGGCATGGGCGACAGAGATAAAGTCTTTGTCGCAACTAATAATGAAAGGGACGCTATGGTGATAGCATTAAAATACGGTGGGTAAATTAAAAGAACACTATGCTTGGCCTAATGCTCAAGATTATACCAATGCAATAAATCAAAAACTAGCTGATAGTTATTTTCAGCATCATTCTCCATACACTCACAAGCCGGTAAGACATAAGTACAACATCGTAGGAGATCGAGTGGAAGAATGTAAAGAACTTATTGTCCATCAATTTCAAATGGGCGATGTAGATGATCCAGATTTGTATGCTGCTCAACCGTTATTAGAATGGGAGAAGTCAGATGCAGGTCAGTGGGTTATGAAAAATGCCGCAGATACACCAACATGGCACAGAATGGCAGACCCTGCAACATACGGGTACAAATATCAAATAAGAGCCAAACTAATGGGTCCTGCCCTAACAGAATGGCTTCTAAGGCACGGGACGGAATGAGTTACTCGGGAGCAGCTAGAATAATGCCAAAACCGCGAGTAGTGGATAGTCATCTAACTCGCGATGAAAAATTAATGGACTTGCTCTCTACGTATCACCCTGTTACACTTGATGAAGAAGGCAATTACTCCGAACGCTTAACTTGGTGCTTGGAACATTGTCAGGGAAAATTTCGCGATATCAAAATGGCTGACAACAGAGTTTGGTATTTTCAAAATGAACAAGACGCTAGTATGTTTGCATTAAAATGGTCATGAAAGTAGTTTATCTCACAGATTCCAAAATACCCTATGAACGTGCTCACGCTCATTTCAAATCAGCCGCAGAATGGGCACGACGTCAATGTTCTAGTTTTGTAGATTATCACGTACAAGACGTTTCTGATGTTTCGTATCAATATGACAATGTAGCACAATATGGATTTACCGATCCAAAGGACGCATTACTGTTTGAATTAAAGTGGAAAGACGATTGACACACTAGGCGGTTGATGCTACAATAGCTTATCGTTTTAACACACACAGAAAGATTCAAATGACTGGTTATGCTGATATCCTGCGTATTCGTCGTCTAGAAGAAGAAGTTGCTAAACTTGGTATGCGAATGGGCAATCCCAAGCATGGTTATTATTCTAACGAGTACGGCGATGCTCTTTCCTTGTATCCCCTCGACAACGAACTTCCAACTTTCAGTCGCGATGCTGAAGTGTTTACTGGTTCACTAGAACAACTTGAAGTTTGGTTGCGTGGCCTAGAATTTGCTCGCCGCTACGATTTTCTGTTACGTGTTAGCGACGACAAGAAACGTGCTCGTAAAGAGCAGGACCTTAAAAACAAACACCTATTGGAAGCAATTGCCCAGGCAGGCAAAGAAGAGGAGACAGCATAATGGCACGTGAACGAGCTAAACTTTCAGACAAGCAAGAGAAGATTCTCATTCAAGCGCAGCTCATGGGTTTGACTGCAAACGATATGCAGCAGATCGGTAATCGTCTTATGGCCCTTAAAAAGGAATCTGAAGAAAAGGCTAACATTGCTGATGTTATTCAAGGTTACTCTTGGGAGGAAATCAAAGACGATACTCGCCAGGACGAACATGCTGGTTGGCGCTTTACTACTGAAGACGGTTACATCATTGAAGCAACTAACCCACGTAAAGACAAACGTAACTGGTATGCACGATCGATGGTCTATGATTTCCATGTTGAGAAACCTGGCACACGTTTTAAGACTCGTGTTATTAAAGACAAGACTATCGATATACACGACGACTGGAAAAAGAAGTTGATGCCAGATAACAACAAAAACATCTACGGTCTCGTTCGTTGGATTAGAAGCCACCGCTACGATTGGAGTGGCAAGTGAACATTGACCAGGCCACTATTGTAGAATATCTACCAACTGAGGTTTGGTACGAAAAGGATATGTTTGGAACGGTCCATGTTAAGATGCAACATCAAGGCATGGAACCGTTTACAATTATTCAAATGCACTACAACTATATGTACACCAGCAACGGACATCAACATGCAATGGTTAAGAGCATTGGTGAGCTGTTAGGCGTAGAAGACATTCAACAACGTCAATGGGTCATGCCCGACGAGTGGAAAGTAAAATGAACATTTATACAGTACGTAACAATCTGGTAAACACAATCCGCGGCAAAGAAGATATGCTTGAAAATCTTAAAAGCACACTGGATGTTCGTGACATTGGAGAGCGCATGGCGTTGATCGCTACACGTCAGTTCCTTGAAATTAACATCGACGAACTTAAAAAGATTCTTGCTGATGTAGAGCTCTGTGTTAACGACCAAGCTGCAAACAGTTGGATTGAGAACCCGGACCGTATGGGCGGGCAATACACGCAAGAAGAAATTGACAGAGCGGATCGTTGGATATGAAAGTTATTAAATCAGACGGACGGTACAAATATCACCATAGTGGCTTTGTACACATTATTGAATTTCGAACAACCTTATCGGATCGACAAAAATTTCAATCTGTGTTAAAAGCCACCGAAGATATGTACGGTCCCAGTGAAAACTGGAGTCAACAGAACTCATGGGGTTACCGAGATCTTAACCCGAATTACAGAGTTACTTACAGTCGTAAACAAAAGCATCGTCGCATTTATCTTAAATCAGAAAAAGATCTTACATTTTTACTTTTAAAGGGGCAGGTATTTTGAAAATTGGTTTCAGTCTAGGTCGTTGTGTTCGTGATATTGTTATGGGTAGAGTAAGTGAAGATGATGTTGCATTTATTATTGCCGCAACATGTATTCGAGAAAAAGAACAAATGGATCAAGTAATCGAAGATTACACATTTCGTAATGACTACCTTGCAGGGCTCGACGTAGAAGAGTGTAAACGTGTTGCCCATAACCTTTGGGACAGCAACAAACTTATTCAACCTCGCCGAGAAGGTATACATCGACACAAGCAACCTGAAAACAGTATTTGGGTAGATATGTTCCCAAGCGAACTAAGTACTAACGAATCAGTCAAGAAAGCATGGGACCAATACCGTTTTATGCTACATATGACTGAGAACGTCGATACTGACGCAATGGAAACATTCAAATAAGGATATGTTATGGTAAAGATAGGTAGCGTGTGGCGCACAACAGATGATAAGAGATTTCGTGTAATCAATGTGGTAGAAGCCGAAGGTCATACTTGGGTACACTACAGAAATGAATTGCCCGGGTTCAATCAAACAGAAGCAAAAGAATACAGTTGCTATGTTGAGAGCTTTGTAGAACGTTTTAGCCCTACACCAGAATGATTTATTTTAACTTCAATATTCGAAACCCTAAGTGGTGGGATCGTTTCAAAAACATTAAGTGTTGGATGGGTGATACTCCATTCAAGCACAAGCATTGGGAATTCCAGATTACAAAAGGTCCCGAACTATTACGGATCGAGTTTGAAGTAACTACACAGCAAGACCACGCAGGCATTAACTTAGAGTTAGGACTGCTAGGCTACTGCGTACACTTCACAGTCTACGACAACCGTCACTGGAATCACGAAGAAGGTCGTTGGAAGTTTTACACAGAGGAAGAAGGTTATCACTAATGGAATTCGATGAAATGACAGCAATGCAGGCCGCACTCTTTGTATTTGCTATTTTGCAGATCAAACACTTTGTTGCGGATTTTGTTCTTCAAACAGAGCGTATGGTTGCTGAAAAAGGCACCTACGGAGCCAAATATGGTATTCTTCACAGTCTAGTCCAAAGTGCAGGCACGTTTTTAGCATTTGCGTGGATGCACCCTGTTTTGGGCGTTATCACAGCATTTGTGGACTTTCTAGCCCATTATCATATCGATTGGCTAAAAATGAACATTAACCGCTGGCGCAAGCTAACTATCCAAGATTATGAATTTTGGGTTTGGTTAGGCGCAGATCAGCTAGCGCACCAATTAACATACATTGCTTTGGTTGGATGGATATTCTTTGCTTTCTAACATAAACTTACGCTATAATTTTATAGTGATAAGTAAAGTAAAGCAGAGGAGTCAGCGTGAAAAAGATCGACGATTTTAACGCCAGTGATAGAATTGACGTTAAACTTCTAGAAAATTCTGTACATTTTTTGGTTGGGGAAGTTACCGAGGATAATGTAAACGAGTGCATAAAATGGATCGTTTACGAAAACCTTGACACCAAATCAAAAATTCTTACACTTTACATCAATTCAATGGGCGGAGATCTATATTCTGCCTTTGCCTTAATAGACATTATTAATACCAGCGTACACCCTGTTCGTACAATAGCAATAGGATCTGCAATGAGCGCAGCATTCTTAATCTTTGCTAGCGGAGACAAGGGCGAACGTTATGTCGGACAGAATACTAGTTTAATGTGCCATCAGTTCAGCGAAA
>JACCDX011244917.1_pt1 | contig 13127 bp, 16 predicted proteins | sample 7449681 | NCBI WGS metagenome assembly JACCDX01 (sample SAMN15323450, study PRJNA562643) | freshwater metagenome | isolation source: river surface water | place: USA:Blue River Watershed | collected 2017-08-18
AACTTCGGTTCCAAGTCTGTTGACGAGGTCCGCGAGAAGCTTGCAGGCCTAGGCCTTCGCTTCAAGGACGCAGTTCCAGGCTTCGATGGCGCCTACTTCGGTGGCGGATTCGACGACGACCAGATCTAAACGCTTAGAAATCCAAGGAGAAAGAAATGCCTACCCCAACTAAGGGCCCACGTCTCGGAGGCGGTCCAGCCCACGAGCGCCTAATGCTAAACAACATGGCGACTTCGCTTTTCAAGCACAAGCGAATCGTTACCACCGAGACCAAGGCAAAGCGTCTGCGCCCAATCGCTGAGCGTCTAGTGACCTTCGCAAAGCGCGGAGACCTAGCAGCTCGTCGTCGCGTCATGACTCAGATCCTGGACAAGGGTGTGGTTCACGAGCTATTCACCGAGATTGCACCACTGGTTGCAGAGCGTCAGGGCGGTTACACCCGCATCACCAAGCTCGGCTACCGCAAGGGTGACAACGCTCCAATGGCAGTCATCGAGCTAGTGCTCGAGGCAGTGAACCCAAAGCCAAAGACCAACAAGGCTAAGCTCGTCAACAACGTTGCAACCGCAGGTGCAGCAGCTTCCGCTGCAGCCGCCGAGGTTGAGGCAGTTGAAGAGGCAGCAGTAGAGGCAGAGGTTACCGAGGCAGCAGCAGAGGTCGTAGAGACTCCAGCGGCTGAAGCGGCAACCGAGGCTCCTGCAGCCGAGGAGAGCGCTGAGGCTGAAGAGCCAAAGGCCTAAGTCAAAAGGACTAAAAATGAGTAAACCCGCTGGTCAATCCGGCGGGTTTTCTCGTTTCCGGATCGACTTCGCCTATGACGGCACTGACTTTGCTGGTTTTTCGAAGCAGCCGGATCTCAGAACGGTCCAAGGCGAACTGCTTCGAGCGCTGAGCGTGATCTTCGGCGAGGACGACGCAGATTTTGGTATGCGGGTTGCCGGTAGAACCGATGCTGGCGTCCACGCCCTGGGGCAGGTGTGCCACATCGACATCACCCAAGAGCAGCTCAAGCGTGCCGGTCGCTCGGGATTAACCGAGGCAAGACTCCAGAGCCTGTTGCCAAACGAGATCGTCATTCACTCAATCGAGGAAGTCTCAGAAGACTTCGATGCCAGATTCTCCGCCATCGGACGCTCCTACCGCTATTTGATAGTCGATGACCTTGCACCTCGATCACCGCTGAGTTCTCGCTATGAGCTGTGGATACCGGGGGAGTTGGACACCGATCTGATGGCCGAGGCGTCGAAGGTGCTGATTGGGCTTCATGATTTTGGTGCATTCTGCAAACCTCGGGCCGGCGCGACGACCATTCGACACCTCAAAACTTTGAAGGTGACACGCTTTGCAGACAATGTTGAGATCTATCTAGAGGCCGATGCCTTTTGTCACAACCAGGTCAGATCCATGGTTGGTGCCCTGATAGCGGTAGGTCAGCACAAGCTCACCATCAGCGAATTGGCAGAGATTCTCAAGGAGGCAAAACGAGTTTCCAAGTTCAAAGTTGTTGCCCCGCACGGACTGGCTTTGACCGGTGTGGAGTACCCAGAAGCAGGCATGTGGCGGGCTCAAGCAGAAAAAGCCAGAAACTTGCGCTCCAGCGAGGAAATTTCTGTTTGACCTATTGGGTAAAACTGTCCTAAACTTGCACCTTGGTTCGGCTATGCCGAAAGGTTTGAAACCGCGTTAGATCTCGCGGAATCACACAAAAGAAACTACGAGGTAATTTAGCGTGCGTACTTATTCGCCAAAGGCCAGCGAGCTGAGCCACGAGTGGTTCGTCATTGACGCCACCGATGTTGTTCTAGGTCGTCTTGCAACCCACGCAGCTGCACTGCTGCGCGGCAAGCACAAGCCAACCTTCGCTGCTCACATGGACAATGGTGACTTCGTCATCATCATCAACGCAGACAAGGTTGCACTGACCGGCTCAAAGCTTGCTCAGAAGAAGGCATACCGTCACTCTGGTTACCCAGGTGGTCTAACCGCTACCACTTACTCCGAGCTTCTGGAGAAGAACCCAGAGCGCGCAATCGAGAAGGCTATCCGCGGCATGCTGCCAAAGAACTCTCTCGGTGACCAGCAGCTAGGAAAGCTAAAGGTTTACAAGGGTGCGAACCACCCACACGTGGCACAGCAGCCAAAGCCATTCACCATTTCTCAGATCGCCCAGTAAGGACTAGACCGTGGCAGAGAACACCGCAATCGAGGCAGAGACCTCCTACACCACCGAGTCTGCACCAGCTAAGGCTGTGCGCTCACGCGGAGACCTATCCCAGCCAGGCGCTGGCACCGGCCGTCGCAAGGAGGCCGTTGCTCGCGTTCGCCTAGTACCAGGCAGCGGCACGATCACCGTAAACGGTCGTACCTTCGAGGACTACTTCCCAAACAAGCTTCACCAGCAGCTCATCACCGACCCATTCAAGGTCCTTGAGCTTCAGGGTGCATACGACGTAATCGCACGCATCGATGGCGGCGGCAGCGCTGGGCAGGCCGGTGCACTGCGCCTTGGTATCTCTCGTGCACTAAACGAGATTGACAAGGACAACAACCGTCCAACCCTGAAGAAGGCTGGCTTCCTAAGCCGCGACGCTCGTGTTATCGAGCGCAAGAAGGCTGGTTTGAAGAAGGCCCGCAAGGCTAGCCAGTTCTCCAAGCGCTAACGAATACGCTTCTGCCATGGGCAGGCTATTTGGCACCGACGGCGTTCGGGGCATTGCTAACAAGGACATAACCGCAGATTTTGCGCTCAAATTGGCGCAGGCTGCGGCTTTTGTCCTTTCGGAGGAAGCTCGTTCTCGCGGTGATCGCCCAAGGGCGGTCATCGGTCACGACCCAAGAATCTCAAGTGACTTTATTTCTGCTGCTGTTGCCGCTGGCTTGGCTTCATCCGGAGTCGATGTCTTTGACGCTGGCGTGATTCCAACGCCCGGAGCTGCATATCTAACCGCTGACCTTGATGCCGACTTTGGCGTCATGATTTCTGCTAGCCACAACTCAGCGCCTGATAACGGAATCAAGTTTTTCTCCCGCGGTGGTCACAAGCTCCCAGATTCAACCGAGGACAAGATTGAGGCAGCACTTGGAAGTGCACTGACTCCAATCGGTGCTGAGGTTGGTCGTGTCAGTCGATTTGCCGATGCTGAAGATCGTTACCTGCTTCACCTTCTTGGCACCATCCCAAATCGTCTCGATGGCGTAAAGGTTGTTCTCGATTGCGCAAATGGTGCCGCTAGCGCAATCTCTCCGCAGGCTTTCTCGGATGCCGGTGCCAAGGTCATCACTATCGGCAACGACCCAGATGGCAACAACATCAATCAGGGCTGCGGCTCCACTCACCTTTCTGCGCTGCAAGCAGCCGTGGTTGCCCATGGGGCAGACCTCGGTATCGCCCACGATGGCGATGCTGACAGGTGTCTGGCGGTGGATCACACCGGAGCTATTGTCGATGGTGATCACATCATGACGGTTTTGGCTCTCGCGCTAAAGAACTCTGGTCAACTCGCCCGCAATACCCTGGTCACCACCGTGATGAGTAACCTCGGTTTGAAGATCGCGATGCAGAATGCCGGCATTGGCATCATCGATACCAAAGTTGGTGACCGCTATGTGCTTGAGGCTATGCGTGAGGGCGGCTATTCACTCGGTGGTGAGCAGTCCGGGCACATTATCTTTTCGCAGTATGCAACCACCGGTGATGGTGTCCTAACCGGTCTCCACCTAGCCGCTCAAGTTGCTGCGACAGGTAAGTCATTGCGCGAGTTGGTATCAGTGATGCCTAACTTCCCACAGGTCTTGGTAAACGTGCCAAGAGTGGATAAGTCTCGAGTTGATTCAGATCCAGAACTCCAGGCATTGGTTCTAGAAGCTAGCCAAGAATTGGGTGACCGAGGACGCGTGCTACTTCGTGCGTCTGGTACCGAGAATCTGGTTCGCGTGATGGTGGAGGCTTCCGATCAGGGCACCGCCCAGAGCTGGGCTGATCGCATTGCTCTGCTGGTTGAGCGCAGGCTCGGACTTTGAAAACCTTTCAGCTTCGTCGCTACGAATTAGATCCGCAGTTAGCCGATGAATTTGTGGCTTGGGTGCATCAAGATGTCATGCCGATACGTCAGCAATTTGGTTTCCAGGCCGAGTGGATGTATTTGTCGATAGATAAAACCGAGCTCACCTGGCTCGCATCATTGGATGGTGATGAGGAGCATTTCAAGTTGGTGGAATCGGAGTATTCGGCGTCTGAGGCTAGGTCTCAGGCAGCAGCCAAGATGCCAAGGGCACTTATAAAGGCCAACGTCAGCTTCGTGACCAGCTCGCTCTAAGCAATCTCTCAGCTCAGTGAAGGTTAATTACTGAAACCTTCTTGAGGAGCTCAAATGGAATTGATTTGCCCAAAGTGTGGCGCGGGAATGCGTACCTATGAGAGAAACGGAATCCACATCGATCAGTGCAGCTCTTGCCGAGGGGTATTTCTAGATCGCGGAGAGTTAGAGCACCTCATCGATGCCGAGCAGGCCTTCTATAAGCCTGCTCCTCAAGTCCCGCAGCAGCCGCAGCAACAGCCGCAGTATTACTACGGTCACAAAAAGAAGAAGAGCCTATTGACCGAGCTCTTCGATTTCTAAACCTTACGGATTAGCACCTTTTCAACTCGGTGGTTTTCACCCTTTTGCATCACCAGAGTTGCTCGTGAGCGAGTCGGTTCGATGTTCTCTCTGAGGTTTGGCAGGTTGATGTCTTTCCAAAAGCCACGAGCACGATCCATAGCTTGATCCTTGGTGAGCTCGGTCGTGAGTTTGTGGAAATAGGACTTGGGGTTTGTGAATGCAGATTCCCAAAGCTTCTCAAATCGACTCAGGTACCAGGCTTCGATGTTTTGGACCTCGGCATCGATGAAAATCGTGAAATCGAAGAAGTCACTCAGCGCTAACTCTTGACCGATAGCTGGTGGCTGCAAGACGTTCAGGCCTTCAAGGATCAAAACATCGGGGGTGGTTACCTCTTCAACTTCGCCGGGAACGATGTCGTAGGAGAGGTGGGAGTAAATCGGGGCAGTGACACCGGTCTTCCCTGATTTGATCTCGCTGACAAACTGCAGCAGTCGCTTGCGGTCATAGCTCTCGGGAAAACCCTTGCGGTGCATGATGCCACGCCGCTCTAGCTCGGCGTTTGGGTACAAGAACCCGTCGGTGGTTACAAGTTCGACGTGCTTGGTCTCATCCCAGCGCTGGAGTAGTTCTCTGAGAAGGCGTGAGACTGTGGATTTACCGACTGCAACCGATCCTGCTACTCCGATTATGAACGGGGTTCTGGCTGCTCGCTCACCGAAAAAGTTGCTGGTGTCCTGGTGCAGCTCCTGGGTCTTGGACGCATAGATGGAGAGCAGTTGACTGAGTGGAAGGTAAACCTCCTGGACTTCTTTGAGATCCAAGAAATCACCGAGACCGCGAATGTGGTCGATCTCAATTTCACTAAGCGGCAAGGAGCTGGAGTTGGCAAGCTCAGCCCAGTCCTCGCGGTCAATTGCAAGGTAGGGGGAAAGGCTATCTAGGCCGTGGGCTCCACTCACAAGGGGTAATTCTGCCGTAGATTTAGACGCATGTGTGGAATCGTGGGCTATGTAGGTCCAGGGTCTTCCCTCGATGTTCTAATCTCAGGCCTTCGTAGGCTTGAGTATCGAGGCTATGACTCTGCGGGGGTATCAGTAATCGACCCAGAGGTCGGACTGCAGACAAGAAAGCGTGCCGGCAAGCTATCGGTCCTAGTTGAAGAGCTAGAGCAAAACCCAATCAAGGATGCCCACATCGGCATTGGTCACACTCGCTGGGCAACTCACGGTGCACCAACTGATGGCAATGCACACCCGCACCTGGGTGGCTCTCACCAAAAGCTCTCCCTAATTCACAACGGCATCATCGAGAACTTTTCGGAGCTGAAGACCGAACTCTTGGCCCAAGGCGTCAAGTTTTCCTCGGAGACCGACACCGAAGTAGCCGCTCACCTGATTGCTCGGGAGTATGACGCCTCGGGTGATCTGTCGGCAGCTTTTAGAACGGTTGTAAACCGACTCCACGGTGCTTTCACACTGCTCTGTATTCACGAAGATCACCAGGGCGTCATCTATGCCGCTCGACGCAATGCACCTCTGGTAATCGGTTTTGGAGAACACGAGAACTTCCTAGGTAGCGATGTTGCGGCATTCGTCGAACACACCAAGCGCGCCGCATCAGTTGGTCAAGACCAGATTGTGGAGCTTCGTGCTGACTCAGTGAAGGTCATTGATTTTGCTGGCAACCCGGTTGAGGTCGATGAGTTCACCGTTAGCTGGGATGCCTCGGCTGCCTCCAAGGGCGGCTGGTCGTCCTTTATGGCAAAGGAAATTGCCGACCAGCCTCAGGCTGTTGCCGACACCCTGATGGGTCGACTTGGCTCCGACGGCTCGGTGAAGCTGAGCGAGTTCTCGGGCCTTGACACCCTCAAAGACGTAAACCGCATCATCATCACCGCTTGTGGCACAGCTGCCTACGCCGGTGAGGTGGCCAAGTATGCGATTGAGAAGTGGGCCAAGCTTCCAACCACCGTTGAGCTTGCCCACGAGCTGCGGTATCGCGATCCTGTGATTGACGAGAAAACCCTGGTTGTAGCTATCAGCCAGTCCGGTGAAACCATGGACACCCTGATGGCTATCCGCTACGCCAAAGAGCGCGGGGCAAAGGTTTTGAGCATCTGTAATACCCAGGGTGCAACTTTGTCCAGAGAGTCAGATGCCACCATCTACACCCATGCCGGTCCCGAGGTTGCGGTGGCATCGACCAAGGCCTTCACCGCTCAGATCACAGCCGGTTACCTAGTCGCCCTCTCGCTAGCTGCACTTAGACAGAGCATGCCGCAGTCAGAGCTCAATGAGCTTGGCAAGGAGCTTTTGAAGCTGCCACGTGCAGTCAAAGAGGTGCTTGAGTCTGTCGATCGCATGCGCGAACTTGGCAAGGAACTTGCTAACGCAAAGTCCGTGCTTTTCCTCGGTCGCAATACCGGTTTCCCAATTGCCATGGAGGGCGCACTAAAGCTCAAGGAGCTCGCCTATATCCACGCCGAAGGGTTCGCAGCTGGTGAGCTAAAGCACGGTCCGATTGCTCTTATCGAAGAGGGCCAGCCGGTAATCGTGGTGGTTCCATCGCAGAGCGCACCTGATGCAATTCACTCCAAGGTGATCTCAAACATTCAGGAGATCAAAGCTCGCGGCGCTCGCGTAATCGCGATTGCCGAGCGCGGTGATGAAGAGGTTGCAAAGTTTGCCCATGAGGTTTTCTATGTGCCAGCCCTTCAGCCAATGATCTCAGCTCCGCTTTCGGTGATACCGCTTCAGGTCTTTGCGCTCGAGCTATCAAGCGCCAAGGGGCTAGATGTTGATCAGCCCAGAAACCTGGCAAAGAGCGTTACGGTCGAGTAGTGATTGTTGGGGTTGGAACTGACCTTTGTTCAATCTCTAGGTTGAGCGAAGCACTCTCTAGAACCCCAGCTCTTAGAGAACGTCTGTTTCACAGCTCCGAGCAAGCACTTCCCAATAATTCACTGGCTGCTCGATTCGCCGCCAAGGAAGCAATCGCTAAAGCGCTAGGTGATCCAAGGCTTCTGAATTGGAATGAGATCGCCCTTTCCAAAGATGCCAATGGCAAGCCAGAGTTTGAATTCTTTGGTGCAACTAAAGAGCGTCTTGTAGCCCTTGGCTATCGGTATCTGGTGAGCATCTCCCACGAGCAAGAACTTGCAAGTGCCTTTGTTGTGGTGGAGGCTAGCTAGATGCGCGAGATAAGAGTGGACCTGGATGCGGTGGTCAGAAACTACCGCGCTTTCAAGGCTCGCACCAGTGCCGAGGTTTGCGCGGTAGTGAAGGCAAACGGCTACGGTCACGGCATGCACGAGGTTGCAACAGCTTTGGATCATGCCGGAGTAGATGTCTTGGCGGTAGCTGATCTAGATGAAGCGCTTGAATTGCGCGCAGCTGGTATCAAAGCTCGAATTATCTGCTGGCTGCTTGGTAAGGGTGATGACTTTGAACTGGCAGCACAGAGTGATATTGAGCTAGGTGTATCAACCTTTGCCGCGCTAGAGAGTGCCTTAGCTGTTGGTGCCAAGATCCACATCAAGGTTGACACTGGGTTATCTCGCAATGGCTTTGCCAAAGACGATTGGCACAAGCTGTTTGAACGAATTGCCGGCATGGAAATCTATGGCCTGTTTTCTCACCTCTCCAACACCTCGGCCGCCGATGATCTAGACCAGTTGAAACTGTTTGAAGAGGCAGTCGAGTTGGCCAATGGTCACGGAGTCACAATCTTGCAGCGCCACTTGGCTGCCACCGCGGGATTTATCGACTACCCGCAAATGCACCTGGACATGGTTCGGATCGGTATCGGCATTTATGGGCTGTCACCATTTGAGGATCGGGCAGTTGACTGGCTATCGCCTGCGATGTCAGCCCGTGCCGAAATTATCAACCTAAAGAGAATCTCCAAAGGACAGGGCGTCTCCTACGGCTATCGCTTCAGACCTGAGAGTGACACAAACATCGCACTTGTCCCATTTGGTTACTCAGAGGGTATGCCAAGGGTTTCCGTTGGTCACTTGGTAGCAATTGGCGAGAAGTGCTATCCGGTAGTTGGAAGAGTCGCCATGGATCAGTTCTTGATTGACCTGGGAGATGACGAGTATCCACTGGGGACCAAGGTCGAGATCTTTGGTGAGACTGTTCCCGTTGAGCTCTTGGCACAAAGTTCCGGAACCATCAACTACGAGATCGTCACGAGGATTGGCGGCCGCGCCGATCGGGTTTACATTCAGCGATGAAGTTTGTGATCTCTGACCCAGATCAAATGCATGAGCTGGGTATTCAAATTGCCGGTTCCCTTAGGGCCGGTGACCTAGTGCTACTAAATGGACCGCTTGGTGCCGGTAAGACCACTTTGACTCGCGGCATTGGTGAGGGTCTTGGAGCTCAGGGCACGGTTCAGTCTCCAACCTTCGTGTTGGCAAGAACTCACAAAACCCAAGCGGGACCGAAGCTTGTTCACGTCGATGCCTACAGGTTGCAGTCAGCTGTAGAGCTGGATGATTTGGATATCGATTTTGCAAACTCGATCGTGGTGGTGGAGTGGGCCAGGGACTATGTCGACGGCATCGCCGATCATTGGCTTACCGTGAACATTGATCGCTCAGCACTAGATGAGGTGCGCGAAGTTTCGATTTTTGGCAACGGATCACGCTGGGAGGAGGTGGCGATTGCTACTCGCGATTGACACCTCTGCAGGCACATCGGCGGCAGTTATCTCCAATGGGGTTCGCTCACTTTCAGTTTTTGAGGATCCCTTTGGCCATGCTGAGAATGTTGGTCTCGCCATTCAGGCGGCGCTCGCTGATGCCTCGGTAGCGATGAGCGAGATTACCGCTGTCGTGATAGGCCGAGGTCCAGCTCCATACACCGGGCTCAGAGTTGGCATGGCCGCAGGATTGGGTATTGCTGGAGCACTGGGTATTCCAGCGCACGGGGTGATGGTTTTGGATGCGGTTGCCCACTCACTTGGTGGTGGCAAGTTCGTGCTTAGCTCCGACGCGAAAAGACGCGAGTTGTTCGTCGCTGCCTATCAGGCTGGCGAGCGAGTGTTTGGTCCAAGCGTCCTAGGCCCGCAAGAGCTCGAGCAGTTTGCCGACTTCCAGTCGGTTTCTGCCAAGTGTGATGCCGGATTGCTTGGTCTATATGCGGAGTATGCCCTTTCTCAGGGCATCGACCTAAGCGATACCTCAGCTCTATACCTGCGCTCCCCAGATGTCTCGCCATCACCCGGTAAGAAGGTGAGTGGCTGATGGAGCTTAGAAAACTCTCTAGCGCTGACCTAGAGGCAGTGATGGCGCTTGAGCACTCCTCGTTCCCCTCCGATGCGTGGAGTTCCGAGTCGATGAGTGCCGAGCTGGACTCACCCAACTGCCACTACCTCGGGTTATTTGATGACTCACTTGTTGGTTATGCCGGACTCAGCACAATCCCCGGTTCGTTTAGTTCAGACATTCAAACCATCGCCGTCTCGCCAAGAGCCAGAGGAAAGGGTCTTGGTAAGAAGTTGATGCTTGAACTACTGGCTAAGGCCAAAGCCCTCGGATCCGAGCAGGTGTTGCTCGAGGTCAGAGTTGATAACGAGGTAGCGATCGGGCTGTATAAATCGATTGGCTTTGAGCGCATCGATGTTCGCAAGCGCTACTACCAACCCGACGATGTCGATGCTCTGATTATGCGAGCCAAGATTCACCAGCCCCTTGTTCTGGGTATTGAGAGCACCTGCGATGAGACCGGAGTGGGGATTGTTCGAGGTAACCGCCTGCTTGCAAATGCTCTGCACAGCTCCATGGATGAGCACTCGAAGTACGGCGGAGTAGTGCCCGAGGTGGCTGCTCGCGCTCACCTTGAGGCGATCAAGCCAACATTGGAAAAGGCCCTGAGTGAGGCGGGGGTGGCGATGCGTGACATCGATGCCATCGCCGTTGCCAACGGACCCGGGTTGGCTGGTGCATTGATGGTCGGGATTGGTGCTGCAAAGGGTCTTGCCCTTGCGCACAACAAACCGATCTATGCGGTGAATCACCTGATTGGTCACGTTGGTGCCGATGTCCTTGAACGCGGTTATGTTCAGCTTCCAACCATCGCACTGTTGGTTTCTGGTGGTCACACCTCGCTACTGCTGGTTCGAGACCTACTGGGAGACGCCGAGCTATTGGGAGAGACCATCGATGATGCCGCCGGGGAAGCCTTCGACAAGGTGGCTCGAGTTTTAGGTCTGCCATATCCGGGCGGCCCACAAATCGATAGGCTCGCTCAAACCGGTGACCCCAAAGCCATTCGCTTTCCGCGCGGCCTCTCACTTCCAAAAGACATGGCTAAGCACCGTTTCGACTTTTCGTTCTCCGGACTCAAGACAGCGGTGGCCCGCTATGTCGAAAAGGCCGAGCGCGAAGCTGTTGAAATCAACCCAGCCGATGTTGCTGCTTCTTTTAGGGAAGCAGTTGTGGACGTGCTGCTAACCAAGGCGCTAGATGCCTGTGAGCTTTATGGCGTGAAGCGCTTGCTATTGGGTGGCGGGGTGGTAGCGAATGCACGACTGCGTGAAGTTGCTACTGAGCGTTGCAGTGCGGCGGGCATCGAGCTTAGGATTCCGCGCTTTTCACTGTGCACGGATAACGGAGCGATGATCGCGTCGCTGGGTGCTCAGCTTGTGATGGCCGGTCACGAGCCAAGTTCACTCGGGTTCGGTGCAGAGTCAACGCTCGAAGTAACCACTGTTCAGACTCTCTAGTTTCTCCCAGCTTTCTTCCAAACAACTTCCAGTCTTGGGGTCTTTACTTGTCCTGTCCGACGGACAGAAAGAAGTTTTCAAAATGGCAGACAAAAAAGAAACCGAGCCTGTGGCTCAGGAGCCAGAAGTTTCCGCTCCAAAGCAAAAAGAGAAGTTTGACTTCACCAGGCTCAACACCCTTGCGGTGGTTTCCCTAGCCTCAGCAATCAGCGGCGTTGGTGCTCTAATAGCGGTTATTACCGGTCACATCTCGCTAGCCCAGCTAAAGCGCAGCGGTGAGAGTGGTCGAGGGCTTGCGATTGCTGGTTTGGTGGTCGGATATCTCCACATTGCGTTCTGGATTATTTTCGTAGCCCTGGGTGTTATCACTAAGGCACTGATCTACTCAGGTGTTCTCGGACTCCAGCCGGGTGGACCTGAGTTCTTCGAATTCCAACGTGGATTCGACGGCATGCACATGTGGCGTGATCGATAGTCACTTCGCTAGGAGAGCCATCTAGCGAATTGGCTGACAGAAAAGTGCTTGACGGGCACCGCCTACTTTGGTGAGAACCAAGGTGGCGGTGCCTGTTCCTTTAAGTCGAAGCTTTGGTCGAAGCTGCTCCGGAGTTATGTCCACCCCGCGCTTCTTGATTTCTAAAATCCCGATCTCATGCTCTCTGCACCAGGCAGCCAACTTTTTCTCATCAAGCGGCAACGCTGCAAGAACTTCAAAACCTTTGAGCCATGGGGAGTGAATCTCAGTGTCTGAGGTCAGATAAGCGATGCCTGGACTAAAGGTTTTTAGGTGCAGCTCGTTAGCCAGGTTGCCCATCAGACCAGATCGAATCATGGCTGGGTCGGGCTCATATATAAATTGTCCCAGTGAACCCAGTTCGGCCAATTCAACCTGGTCGGCCAGATAGCGATGGCTTTGTTCACCAATTTGAAGTGTGCTTCGCTGACCCTCTAGACCCATCCCGAACCACAGAGTGAGCTCGACCAGGTCTCCCGAGTTGGATACCCACTCGGCGTGAGCGTCCTCGGGAATTAACTCCAAGGGAAAAGCTGGTCCAAGTTTTACTCCGCTGGGTTTGGTTCTTGCCCGCTCAAATACCCAATTCAAATTCGGCGTGAAGTCTTCGGGTGAGAGCACCCTGTGTCGCTCTCCGGTGTGAGTGAGGTCTCGTCTGGCAGGGTCAAACCAAAGACCTTGGGTCACTGTTTCAAACTCAGTAGCGTCGGCGTGGGCAACCTCTGCGTTTTCAAAGCCAGCCAGGTTGAAACTCGCTAGCGCTGCGGTTGCCTCGTCACGCTCAACTGCAACAACCTCCAGACCGGCAGCTGCAAAAGCCAAGGCGTCCGCTCCGATGCCGCAACCAAGGTCAGTAACCGAGCCGACTTTGGCTTCTAGAAAACGGCCCGCGTGGTGAGCCGCGACGCTAAGCCTGGTTGCCTGTTCTAAGCCAGGCTCGGTAAAGAGCATTTGATCGGCAAACTCACCAAACTTAGCCACCGCCCTGGATCTGAGCTTTAGTTGGGTAAGGACTTGAGACACCAACTCCGGGTCATGTCCGGCTTTTCGAAGTTTTTCAATGAGCTTGATCGGATCGGATTTTAGATCCTGGGCCTCGAGTGAGCGCAATAGCCTTAGGCCCTCTGGGCTTAGCAGCTTGTCAATCTGGCTCACAGCACAACGCTATCGGCAAATCACTAGCACTCGCCTTGACTGAGTGCTAATTAGGTTCTAATCTTTTATTAGCACTCGCATCCCGAGTTTGCTAAAGACAAATCTTTAGAAAAGAAGAGGTC
>JACCDX011760819.1_pt1 | contig 13127 bp, 11 predicted proteins | sample 7449681 | NCBI WGS metagenome assembly JACCDX01 (sample SAMN15323450, study PRJNA562643) | freshwater metagenome | isolation source: river surface water | place: USA:Blue River Watershed | collected 2017-08-18
AAGAGGCTAAAAAACCCAAAAAGGACACTTCAGCACCTAAACCGGCGAGTGGGCTCAATGATCCCGTGCGGGCTACGGTCGTGAATACCGTCTATACCCGGATCAAAAACAAGGATCGTTAATTTCGACGGCTCAGTGGGTTAAGACGTGGCAACGAGAACAGGTTTGAGTCACCGATCGATTACGCCGGGTGATGCGATGAAGGCGCAAGCAAAGTTGGAACAGGCGTTGGCAGCCCACCAGCAGGGCGCCTTGGATGAGGCGCGTGCGCTCTATGAGCGGGTGCTTAAATGGTATCCGAACCATTTCGACGCTGTTCATATGCTTGGCCTTGTGGCCTATCAGCAGGGAAATTTAGACCGAGCCGCTTTGCTTATTGGCAAGGCGATAAAAATCGATCCTGAAGTTGCCTCGTCGCACAACAATTATGGCAATGTTCTCCAAGATCAACGTAAGCTCACTTCTGCTTTAGCGAGCTATGAGCGGGCGATTGCCTTGGATCCACGTTACGCGGAGGCTCATAACAACCGTGGTGATGTGTTGCAGGAAATGGGTAGGTTGTCTGAAGCACTTGCGAGTTATGGTTGCGCGCTCGAAGCTTCGCCTCGTTATGCCGCGGCATTTTTCAACCAAGGCAATGCATACGGTCGGCTGGGGCTTTGGCGCGAAGCAATTGAAAGCTACGATCGAGCGCTCTCGATCACGCCGCAATATCCTCAAGCATTGATGAATCGCGGCAATGCACTCGTTGAATTGCGTGATAACGAGGCCGCTGTTCAAAGCTATGCAAGTGCGTTGTCTCTCGATCCTGGGATTCCCTACCTGGCGGGAACGTTATTACACGTCAATATGCAGCAATGTAAGTGGTCAGATTACGACGTGCAGCTGAGCGCGCTACTACAAGATCTGCGCGCGAATCGACCTGTTTGTTTGCCGTTTCCGCTGCTCTCTATGACGGATGATGCCGCTTTACACAGGAAAGTGGCGCAAGCTTGGATCGATTCTGTTTACTCGAGGAAACGCGCACCCTGGTCGCCTGTCGTTCGTGCTAAACCTAGAAAGTTTAGGATTGGATACTTTTCGGGCGACTTCTGTAATCACCCAGTTGCCTATCTCACAGCCGGCCTATTTGAGGCGCATGACCGAGCACAATTTGAGATTTACGCTTTTTCGTTCGGGGCAGATACCCAGGACGATATGCGGTTGCGTTTACAGAAGGCTTTCGATCATTTTTTAGATGTTAAGGACCTCACCGACGCGCAATTGATTAACTGTGCGCGGGAGTGTCAACTCGATGTCGCCGTTGATCTTGCAGGATTGACGAAGGGATGCCGCCCAGGGGTGTTCGTTGCGCGTGTCGCGCCAGTCCAGATAAGTTATCTCGGCTATCCAGGTACGTCTGGGATCCCCAATATGGATTATGTATTGGGTGATCGGACCCTATTCGAGTTGGCCGATGCAATGCATTACACCGAGAAATTCATACGGCTACCCCACAGCTATCAGGCGAACGACCCGAGTCGTCGGCCTTCTGAACGCAAGTTCACACGAGCGGAACTTGGGTTGCCATCAAGCGGGTTTGTATTTTGTTGCTTCAACAATAATTACAAAATCAATCCCGGTATGTTTGATTGTTGGATGAAAATACTAAAGTCCGTACCCTCGAGTGTCTTGTGGCTGAGGGAGGCGACGGAGCAAACTACACACAACCTTCAAGCCGAGGCTCAAGCAAGAGGAGTCGATGGTTCGAGACTCGTGTTCGCTAGCCGTATCGACTCCATGGCGGATCATCTGGCAAGACAGCGCGCTGCAGATTTATTTATCGATGCCTTGCCTTATAACGCACACACGACTGCAAGTGATGCCCTATTGGCGGGCGTGCCGGTTCTGACGTGTAAAGGACGTACCTATGCAGGACGCGTAGGTGCAAGCCTATTGAACGCGCTGAATCTCGGAGAACTGATTACACATGATCTGAACGGGTACGAGCAGGTAGCTATAGCGCTCGCGCAAGATCCTGCTCGAATCTCAGAATTGCGCAAAAATCTGCAAGAGAAGTTGCAGACTGAGCCGTTGTTCGACATTAAACGTTTTACCCGAGACATGGAACGGGCCTTCGTACAAGTGATCGAACGAAAGGACGCGGGTTTCCCGTTCGATCACATTGACATCGAGGCTTAACGGGCCTTTTCGGGGAAGGGCAATGGTTTGCCTGCTGGGATAGGCTCCTCGCCTAAGCTCAATAGCATCGCGATCGTGACATAGGTTCCGCTCACTGCAATCAGGTCGACGAGTTGTTGCTCGCCGAGAACTTCCTTGGCGTGATTGAATAGCTCATCGCTGATTTCATGATTTTTTGTCATGTTCATGCATACGTCGTAAACCGCTGCTTCATCGGGCTGCATATTACGCGGCCGAATGTTTTCCTTTAGGTCGTCTGCCACGTGCGCAGGCAAGCCATTACGCAGAGCGATCGGATAGTGCGCAAACCATTCGACTTGAGAGGTCCAAATACGGGCTTGTATCAAGATCGCGAATTCGTTTAAGCGCATGGGCAGAGATGAACCAAAGCGCAAATAGTCGAGTAAGCGTTTGATGCGATCAGCAAAAACAGGGCTGCGCAACATCACGTTATAGGGACCACCCAAGCCAATACTGGAGATTTCCAGGATCTCTTTCGCGAGTCCAACGGACTCGGGGGCGACGGTTTCTAGTGTGAGTTGTGGGAAACGTTTTGATTGAGGTGCGTTCATGTATGTCCCGAGGTTAGTAGGTGAATAAGGGAGTAAAAAGCGGTCGTGCCATCATTTAATACTTGTCTGAGTTTTGCTCAACAGGGTTTGGTATTCCAGAGATTGTGCGGCCATACGCCTGCGCATTTCATCCGGTGAGGATATTTGAACTTCCATGCCTTGTGCATTGAGCTTTTCATAGAAGGTGGGAACCTCCGTCGCTTTTTTAATCGCAGCATTCAATTTTGCGATCGTGGAAGCTGGTGTATTAGCAGGGGCAATCACGCCTTGCCACGTATACGCCTGATAGTCAGGAAAAAACTCTGAAACACTTGGCGTATCACGGGTTGCGACGCCACGTTTCTCGCCCGTGGTGGCGACCATGATTAAGCGCCCCTGTTTAACGTGTTCTGTATTGCCAACCAAAGAGGTAAACATAATATCGACCCGGCCTGCGAGCAGGTCAATTAAAGCGGGACCAGCTCCTTTGTATGGTACGTGCGTGATGTCGATGTTGGCAGTATTGCGGAACGCCTCTCCCGCTAAGTGTTGGGCAGAGCCATTACCCGAGGACGCGAAATTGATCTTACCCGGATTCGCTTTCGCGTAGCGCACGAGTTCTTCAACCGTTTTGATATTTAAAGTCGGAGAAACTAAAAGTGCGAGCGGCTGTATTGTCGTCAGCGAGACGGGTGAGAAGTCTCGAATCGGATCATAGGTTGGGCCGTTGTGTAAAAGAGGCGTGATGATGAACGCGTTTGTACCAAACAATAGTGTGTACCCATCTGCTGGCGACCGTTTGACTGAATCTGAACCGACCAGTGTGCCGCCACCGGCTTTATTTTCCACGATGACCGATTGACCCAAGATATGCGTGAGTTCTTGCGCGAGCATACGAGCGACAATGTCAGTAGCTCCTCCTGGGGCATAAGCAACGACAAGTCGTATCGGCTTGTCCGGGAAATCGCGTGTTTGGCTTTGTGCAGTAAAGGACGCCATTGTCCACACAACACTTAAGTAGATTGTGAGTGCTATTCGTTTCATCTACTGCTTCCTGGGGTAAATGTGAATGGCTCTTTCGTGCCATTTGGCCCGTAGAGTCGAGTCGCCATAACCTGACATCTCTCAATATAGCGATGCTCGTGCGGCTCATAATCTGCCACGGCATTATGTGTCGTGCCGATGTTATCCCACATGAGTAGCGAGTTCGTCTTCCAGTGGTAGGAGTACAGAAATTTGTCTTGTAGTTGATGTGCAAAAAGAAACTCAAGTGTTGAGGCGCTCTCCTGCTCTGAAAGATTGCTGATACGCATGGCGTACCCAGGGTTTGCGTACAACACTTTTTTTCCGGTTATTGGATGGGTAAGAATCGCGGGATGAACGGCAGGAGGGCGCGCTTGCCGTTCCCGCTCGCTTAGCGCAGGGCGTGTGCTGCCCGGCCTAGCACGCATCATTTCCCAGAATTTGTTGAAGTCGTGCGTGATTGTTCTGGTTGCGAGCATTTCTTTGATGTCGTCGGGTAAGTCCTCATAGGCTGCATGCATATTTCTAAATTGGGTTGCGCCCAGAGGTTTGCCATCGCGGTGCGGAATTGTTTTGCCATACAGGACGTTCGCAAACGCAATCGTATTGGAGTAAGACATGTCCGTGTGCCAGGACTGCCCCGCATCTTTAAGTCCCACTGCTTGACCATCCTTGATCATGTTTGACAGAATCATGACTTCAGGATGTCCATCGGCTTGAGCTCTACCCCCTGGGCTTATGTAGAGTTGCCCAAAGCGCTCGCTGAAAGCTTTGAGCTGACTTGTTGTGAGAGACTGGTTTGGAAACTCCAGCACACTGTGAGTACCTAGGGCGTACATCAATGTATCCACTTCGCTATCTTCCAGTCGATTGGATAAATCTAGATCTAAGACGCGTGCGCCGAGCGTGTTTTGATTGGGTTCGATGATCATGACAGTCTCGAAAAATACACTACGCTGAGCATAACGCTAGAACACACCGAAACGAAGTGATTACTCTGGGTGATGTTGTGCAGTGCATTACGGAAACGGGAGGCTAGATTGGAATGCCGGCACGGATTGCTTTACCTCGTTTTCAGCCGTCAGGCTCCCCGCACGCACGCCGAGTAATCGTATGCGTTGGTCTAGCGGAACGCGTTTTAGACACTCCGTAGCAGCTTTTCTAATTGAATCACCTGCAGAAATAAAGCTCGTGAGGGTGATATCGCGTGTGATCACTTGAAAATCAGCGTATTTAATTTTTATACCGATTGTTTTGCACACATAACCCTTGCGCCTAAGATCCTCCGATAGTCTTAGGCAAAGCTTAGTAAAGATCTCGGAAAGTAGGGGGCGATCGTGTTTGGGATGCAGATCCCTCTCGAATGTTGTTTCGCGGCTGATTGACTTTGGCGCTGACCATGTGACGACCGGACGGTTATCAATGCCATGCGCCGCTGCATGCATCCATGTGCCTGTCGCCCGACCAAAGTTAGTCACCAATAACTCTGGTGGAGCTGTCGCTAGTTCGCCAATTGTCGTGATGCCAAGCGCGCTGAGCTTCTCGTTCGCTTTCGGTCCAATGCCGTTTATTTTTTTTGCGGGGAGTGGCCAAATCCGATCTTTTATCTCGTTTATTGGCAAAATCGTGATGCCATTAGGCTTATCGAGATCGGAGCAAATTTTAGAAAGTAATTTATTTGGACTAATGCCTATCGAACAGCTCAATCCTGTGGCATCTAACACTCGCGCCTTAATGCGCTCGGCAAGTGTCAGGGTGTCTTCATCGATTTCGCTGAGATCAATGTAGATTTCGTCGATTCCACGATCTTCGATGGCGGGCGCGATCTCTGAGACCGCGCGCTTAAATAACTGCGAGTAATGCCGGTAAGCATCGAAATTAGCAGGGAGCAAAATGGCATCGGGAGCAAGCAAGGCGGACTTCATCAATCCCATCCCTGAAAATACGCCAAGTGCCCGTGCCTCGTACGTAGAGGTTGTGACGACGCCCCGTCCCGTGTAGTTTCTGAGTCGAGTGAACTGTTTAAGATTCTGTCCGCCACGGCCTGCGACGAGGCTAGCGTTTCGTCCGCCCACCACAACCGGCTGACCACGCAGCTCGGGATAGCTTAATAGTTCTACGGATGCAAAGAAGGCATCCATATCTAGATGAGCAATTCGTCTTGTCTGCATAATTGCTTTAGTTTAGGGGAATCTCATCCCCACGGCTAATTTTGAGGCCTACTTCCAGTAGGGCCGAGCGGACTTTCTATAGCCTGATTAAAATGCCAGTATCTCTATGCAAATTCCTTGTCGCTGGACCCATACAAATGAACGCAAACGCTGCATCAACCTCAACGAATAACCTTCATATCGCGGCATTTCACACAATGCCTACTCCCCAGGAGGTTCAAGCGCAATTTCCCCTTTCAGAGACTGCCGCTAAAACAGTCGCAAATGGACGCGCAGAGCTAGTACGCATCCTCAAGGGAGAGGATAAGCGTCGCTTTGTTGTCGTGGGACCATGCTCGATTCATGATCCGGTTGCTGGCATGGACTATGCGCGCAGGCTCAAAGCGCTCGCGGACGAAGTTTCAGATGTCTTGATGATTGTGATGCGAGTTTATTTTGAAAAACCTCGTACGACGGTTGGCTGGAAAGGCTACATCAATGATCCGCATATGGACGACACCTTCCGTATCGACGAAGGGATGGTGCTTGCGCGTCAGTTTTTGTTAGACGTGAATGAGCTAGGTTTACCGGCAGGTACTGAAGCGCTGGATCCCATTTCGCCACAGTACTTAGGTGACTTGATCGCTTGGAATGCGATTGGTGCCCGTACGACCGAGTCGCAGACGCATCGGGAAATGTCCTCCGGTTTGTCGACTCCTGTAGGTTTCAAGAATGCAACAAACGGGGAAGTTGGAGTCGCAGTCAATGCCATACTTTCTGCCTCTAGACCGCATCGATTTTTGGGCATCTCTGGTGACGGCCAAGTTTCTATCGTACATACGACTGGAAACCCCTATGGTCACCTTGTACTGCGAGGCGGAGACGGTCGGCCCAATTACGATACCGTCTCGATTGCACTAGCGGAAGATGGGTTAAAAAAGGCGAAGCTCACTCCGAACATTGTTGTCGATTGCTCGCACGCGAACAGTTACAAGAAACCTGAGTTGCAGCCTTTGGTGATGTCTGACGTCGTGAGCCAAATTGTTGCCGGTAATCGGTCAGTTGTTGGTGTCATGATTGAATCCAATATCGCAGCTGGAAATCAACCGATCCAAGCGGATCGCAGCAAAATGACCTATGGCTGCTCGGTCACGGATGGCTGTGTTGACTGGGACACAACCGCGACGATGATTCGTGAAGCTGCGGAACGTTTGCGGGGAGTGCTCGTCTGAGCGGAGTAATTAGTCGAAACCGTAGAGTGCAGCAGGATTATCGACGAGAATTTTTTTAATCATGTCGTCGTCGGTCCAACGGCGCATTAAATCTAACAATTTTGCGTCATCTGGTTTCGTGGTCTCGGTGGGGTGAGGCCAGTCGCTTCCCCATACTAGGCGTTCAGGTGCGGTGCGGATCCAATGCCTTGGTATTGGATCAATATCACGAAACTCACCCGACTCACCCAGTTGGCTGTCCAAGTACGGGCCCGATAGTTTCACCCAAGTACGCCCGCGTTCAAGCAGTGTGTTCATGATGCGAACCGCAGGATGATTTAGACCGGTTGGTTGCGGTAGCCTCGCCATGTGGTCAATCACCAGGTAAGAAGGCAGTCGCTTCAGCATTGCCTCGTGCTCAACAAATTGATCAGCGGTCCAATGCAGCTGAAGATGCCAACCAAAGGGTTCAACGCGTCGAGATAGTTCTTCGACCATGTCGAAGCTGGCTGCAGCATGCGTTGGCGTGTAGAGAGAAAAGCGAATTCCCCGAATTCCAGCCTGATCTAATTCTCGAATTTGAGTATCGGTTACATCAGTGCGTAAAACAGCCACTCCACGCGCGTTACGGATACCGAGTTGTTCGATGGCATCAACCGTTACGCGATTATCCGTGCCGTAACTGCGAGGCGTCACGATAACAGCGCGTGTAGTCCCCAGTCTTTGTTGGAGTTGACGGTATTCATTAACAGTTGCAAGTTCCAGTGCGTGCGCTGCGTCTACGACAACTGGAAATCGCGCGTCGTAGATGTGCAGATGCGAGTCGCATGCATGCGGTGGTACCTGTAATAAAGGCGGATTCGTGCCAGCTGTATTGGGGATTGTCATGTCTTTTTTGATTTTTGGCGCAAGCGCTTCGCCTCAGTGCGTATCAGCTCAGTATGTTGTCCGAGTGTCGGTGCGGCGAAAGGGTCTGGGCCGGGGGTGCGACTAAAGCGAAGCGAGCGTTTGAGGCCGCGATAGCGCCCGACAACAGGGTGCTCAAACGTAGTGATCATGTCCTGACTTTGTACCTGCGGATGATCAAACATATCCTCAACGCTACGAGCCGCTGAGCAGGGCACTTCTTCCCCAAAAATAGTCTCCCACTCGAGCGCTGTTTTGCTGCTTAGGGCACGGTGAATGATTGGGACAATTTCCGTTTGATGTGCGGCACGCTTACGCACGGTGTCGTAACGCTCATCTCGAGCGAGATCTTCTAAACCAAGCTTGGCACATAAAGCCGCCCAGAAGTGCGGCGTGTTAGCTGAGATATATAAGTAACCATTCTTTGTAGGATGTAGTCCCGTGATTCCACCGGATCGCATATCCCGACCAACATCCCGACCTTCATTTTCCGCCCAGACCAGCCGTGCCGATTGGAGTGTCATTGCTGCAGACAACAGCGAGACGCTGACAAACTGTCCTTCGCCAGATCGTTCGCGTTCAAAGAGGGCTGATGAAACCGCTCCGGCAACGAGAGCCGACGCGTAATAGTCAACAATTGAGCCGTAAAGGATTTCTGGAGGGCCGTCTTTTTTCCCTTGGAGCGTACACATGCCGGTCATGGTCTGTAAGACTTGATCAAAGCCTGCTTTATCTTTGAGTGGGCCCGTCTCACCATAACCGCTTACCGTGCAGTAGATGAGCCGGGGATTTAGAACCTTTAGTTGTTCGTATCCGATTCCAATACGGGGTGCGACGGTTGGTCGAAAGTTATGCACTAATACGTCTGCACTTTCAATTAAGTCTAGTAGGGTTGCTAGATCTTCTGGTTGCTTCACATCAAGAACCGCAGAGAGTTTGCTGCGATTCACCCCCAAGAACGCTCGGCTCTCAGACTCGAGAGTTGAGGGGTATTTACGCAAGTTATCGCCAATCGGTGGCTCAATTTTGATGATTTCTGCGCCTTGATCTGCAAGTAGAGAGCATGCATATGGTCCCGCGATATACGCGGACATATCGACGACCCGCACGCCAGTCAGAGGGCCAATGGCTCCAGTGCGAGCTGGTAACGCGGAAGGGGATGAGGAGATTGAAGTCTTCATGCGACCTATCTAGTCCGCTTGAATGTTGGCGTTCTGGGCGATCGTCTTCCAACGTTCGAGTTCGGTAGTTAAATGGGTTGCGAATGCCTCCGCACTCATCGCCATGGGTGATGCACCTTCTTTCACAAAAAATGATTTCATCACGTCTGAGGTGATGATTTGATTAATTGTTTTATTGAGCTTATCGACGACTGGTTTGGGCGTGCCTGCGGGAGCCAAAACACCCCACCAAAGATCCACCGCTGCCTTAGGAAAACCTGATTCCTTCAGTCCGGGTATGTCGGGCGCAACCTCAGAGCGTTCCACTGTCGTGACGGCGAGTGCGCGAATTTTTTCTGCTTTGACCTGCGACAAGAGCGAGGGTGCGCTTGCGATGATCATGTCAATTTGCCCGCCGAGTAAGTCAGTGACTGCAGGACCCATTCCTTTGTAGGGAACATGAGTCATTTTGATGTTTGCCGCTTCAGCGAGTAGTTCGGAGGCGAATTGATTAATGCTGCCGACGCCTGAGGTTCCGTAGTTCAGTTTGTTTGGGTTGGCCTTTGCGAATTTAACTAGATCTTCGAGGCTTTTGTATGAAGTGTTATTGCCCACGGTAATGAGCATTGGCCCTTTTGCGAGCATTGCAATTGGTGTGAAGCTCTTAATTGCGTCGTATTGCAGATTTTTGCGAACAGCAGCACCCGTCGTGAAGGTTGAAGAGAGTACAACCAGGGTGTATCCATCGGCAGGAGCCTTTGCCAACAAAACGTTAGCCAATATCCCGCCGGCCGCTGGTTTGTTCTCGACCACGACCGATACGCCAAGCACATCTTGCATTTGCTTGCCAATTGCCCGCGCAAAAATATCGTTCGATCCACCCGGCGCACTGCCGACCAACAGAGTAATGGGCTTGTGTGGAAACTCCGCCTGGGCGCTGGCTAAGGTTATCGTCGTTGTTAAAAGTACAGTCGCGATTGCACGCAAAGTGTGAAGTAAATTAAACATGGCTTTTTCCTAAATGATTATGTGAGGCACGCTATGGAATCAGACCCATACTCCTCGCACTGGCAACGAGTGCCTGGGCGCTTTTTAGAAAGGGAGGATCGATCATTTTTCCGTCGACTACATATGCACCAACGCCATCCGCCTCCGCCTTTGCGGCTGCCTCGAGCACACGCATGGCGTGTGCGATTGCTTCATCGCTGGGTCGGAAGGCTTCATTGGCCATTGCCACTTGGCTAGGGTGGATGCATGTTTTACCGGTGTAGCCTAGGCGGGCTGCAAATGCGGCCTCGTGCTTGAATCCATCGGTATTTTTTATATCGGCGTAGGCGGCATCAAAAGCGGCAACGCCAGCCTCAGCAGCGGCCATCTTCATCTCCATCATGGCATATTGCACAGCGAATAGCTCTTTACGGGAGACTGCGATCGGCTCAAAAAGATCTGCGAGACCAAGTTGAAGACCAGCAACACGTGAATGAGCGTTTGCCAGCTCATAGGCGGTCCTGAGTGCTTTCGGCGTTTCTACATTTAATAAGACCTTAATCGGAGACTTGCTTCCTATGTTCACGCCGTTTGCGCGTTCTGCCTCTTCAATCATGCCTATCGCTTGTCTGACTGCCGCTGGGCTGTCTGGTTTTGGGATGTTGATCATGTCGAGTCCAGACCGGACCACCTGAGCGATATCTTGTTCAAAAAACCGAGTTTCCATCGCGTTCACTCGGACGATGACACATTTTTTCGTGCCGACAGCAGCAGGGGATGCGAGCCAGTGTGCCAATGTGACGCGTGCGCTTTCTTTCTTCGATTCCGCGACGGCATCCTCGAGATCGAAAGATAAGGCATCTGCGGCGCTTGCCAGGGCTTTGTCAAAAAGCTCCGGCCGTGAACCCGGTACAAAAAGCTTGCTTCGCATATTGAAGACTCGTTGATGAATACGCCCCGCTGGCGTTTGCGTAACTATAGTAGATTCGAAAAATTGCACGAGCCGTGCTGCACTGCAGCAAGAATTGTGTCAACTCAGAAAAGATCTATTTTTAGGTCCGCCAAGCTGTAGTATTCCGTCATCAAGGTGAGACTTTCAAATAATCCTTCGGAGCTCTAATGAACTTCAACAAATTTCTCCAAACTACTTTATTCGCCATGTGTTTCGGTGTCTCGGGTACAGCCCTCGCACAAGCCGCTGCGTCACCTTATCCAGCTAAGCCGATTCGCTTATTAGTCGGTTTTGCTCCGGGAGGAGGCACCGACTCAGCAGCACGGACCATCGCTGTAAAGTTAGCCGAGTTAATTGGTCAGTCAGTTGTTGTGGATAACCGCCCCGGTGCAGGCGGCAATATCGCTGCGGATGCGGTTGCAAATGCTGCACCAGATGGTTACACGATTGGCTTGGCGAATATTGGCTCATTAGCAGTCAATCCGCACATGCCTGACGGGACTCCATACAAAACATTGAAAGACTTTGCGATGATCACGAATGGTGTCACGTTCGGAAATATTTTGGTTGTGCGAATCGACTCCAATATCAAAACACTCGCAGACTATATCGCAGCGGGTAAAAACAAAGATAAACCGTTGTTCTATGGCTCCCCGGGATTGGGTAGTGCGGGCCACCTCGCCGGTGAATTGTTACAAGCGCGTACGGGCACATCAGCGGAGCACATTAACTACAAAGGTGGTGGTCCCGCTATGACAGCGTTGTTAGCGGGCGATATTCAGGCGATCTTCGCAAGTGCTCCCACAGCCATTCCGCAAATTAAAGGTGGCAAATTGCGTGCACTCGCTGTGACAGGTGCGCATCGTGCCCAGGCTTTGCCAGATGTACCCACGGTCGCGGAGCTTGGATTTCCGGGATATCAAGCCACGAATTGGTACAGCTTCATAGCACCTGCACGAACTCCAGATGCGATCATCAAAAAACTTAACGAGGCGTTGGTTGCTGCTTTGCGTGATCCTAAAACGATTGAGCGCCTTGAAACCTCTGCCATGGAGCCTGACCCCTCGACGCCAGAGCAAATGCGAGCGTTTGTAGAGAAGGAATACGAGACATGGGGCGATGTCGTGCGTAGATTAAACCTCAAACGCTGATCTTTATTGAGTGCTAAGCGTTATACGTTTCCCGAGCACCTGTGCGTCAAATGTTGCTCTCCAATTTTGTTTCGAGATAGCGAATGGGCTTTACGATTGTTGAAAAAATTCTAGCTAAGCACGCCGGACTCGATGCCGTGCGAGCGGGTGAAGTCGTCGTTGCCAGCGTTGACTTTGCGATGGTGACGGACACGCGGGCCGTCAACACCATCAAAATGATCGATAAGTTTGGCGAGCAGCCGCTGCAGTTTGCAAAAAATACTGCTCTCATCCTTGATCATTACTCACCTCCGCCTAATTTGGAAGCGGCCCAAATTCATACTGAAATGCGAAGTTTTGCGGCGCAACGTGGTACCAAGTTATACGACATTGGGGATGGAATTTGTCATCAGGTGCTTCCAGAGGGAGGTCACTTCACCTGCGGAGATCTTGTTGTCGGCACGGACACGCACTCCGTCACTTATGGTGCGTTTAATGCACTTGGTACAGGCATCGAAGGAACCGACGTTTCCGCTGTCATGATGAGCAGCAAACTCTGGTTCCGTGTGCCGCATACCGTACGTATTAATTTGCGTGGCCGGTTAGCCCCTGGAGTTTGGGCGAAAGACATCACGCTTGCAATGTTGGGTCGTTTCGGCGCTGAGGGCTTGAACGACATCGCCATTGAGTATGTGGGTGAGGCCGTTGCTGCGATGGATATCGACGATCGCATGACGCTTTGTAACCACGCGGCTGAGCTCGGTGCAATGGCGGCAATTCTAGAGGCGGATGAAAAGACATTCGCGTGGTTAGAGGGGCATGGCGCAAAAGCCCCCGCGCCAGTTTTTGCGGATCCAGACGCACAGTACATGGAGG
>JACCDX011461870.1_pt1 | contig 13126 bp, 12 predicted proteins | sample 7449681 | NCBI WGS metagenome assembly JACCDX01 (sample SAMN15323450, study PRJNA562643) | freshwater metagenome | isolation source: river surface water | place: USA:Blue River Watershed | collected 2017-08-18
CTCATAAAATGGGTGCTGCCGGCCTCCGCGCGCGGCCGGCCGGAACCGGCGGCGACCTCCCGCCCACGTCCGCGCTCAACGCACGCCGAAGGCGGTCTCGTCGATCAGCAGCTTTTCGGGATACTGCACGCGCCCACGCATCAGGATGTCGCCGTCGAACGCTTCGTGCCGCACGTCGGCCAGCCGCACCGCCTGGTCGAGCCGCTCCGGCCGCAGGCCGCTGAAGATCGTCTTCGCCTTGTCGTCGCCGAAGAGCACCGGCGCGTGATACGCAAACAGGTAATCGAGCTGCTTCGCCCGCAGAAACTCGCTGATCAGCTGCGCCCCGCCCTCGACATACACGCCCGCGATCCGCTCCTCGGCGCACTTCTTCCGGAAATCCGCAAACGACACCCGCTGCGAGGGCGACTCGAAAATCCATACCTTGATGCCCATCTCGCGCAGCTTGCGCACATAACCCAGCCCGCCGTGCGGCGTCGTGACCACGATCGTTTTCTCGCGGAATTCGTCCGTGAAGACCGCCGGCGGATACTTGTCCACCACCGTGCGCAGCAGTCCGTCGAAGACGAACCGCCACGGACACCACTCCTCCTCGCCCGCCCGGCGCGCCGTCAGCCGCGGGTTGTCCTTCAGGATCGTCATCGCCCCGACCGCGATCCCGGGAAACAGCCGCCGCCAGCGATGCACGTCCGCCCGCGCGGCCTCGGTCGTGATCCACTTCGACTCCCCCGTGCGGCACGCGATCTTGCCGTCGAGCGTCGCCGCCGCCTTGGCGGCGATCAACGGCCCGCCCGAGGTGATCCAGTGGTTGAAGATCAGGTTCAGGTCGCTGCTCTCCCGCTCCAGCACGCCCGTGATCACCTCGATGCCCGCCGCGCGCAGCACCCCGTAACCGCGACCCGCATGCGCCGGATTCGGATCCGTCGCGCCCACCACCACCCGCTTGATCCCCGACGCGATGATCGCCTCGGTGCACGCGCCCGTGCGCCCGTGCGTGCAGCAGGGCTCGAGCGTCACATACAGCGTCGCCCCGGGCCGGGGTGTCTTGCCGCGGTTCAACAGCGCCAGCCGCTCCGCATGCGGTCCGCCATCCGGCGCCGTCGCGCCCTCGGCGACCACGTGGCCTTCCTCGACGATCACCGCGCCGACCATCGGATTCGGGTGCGTCGCGCCCCACACCGACCGCGCCTGCGCGAGCGCCCGGCGCATGAAGCCCTCGTGTTCAGCCGCTGACATAAGGATTCGTCGTGCGCTCGTGCTCCACCGTCGTCCGCGGCCCGTGCCCGGGAAACACCACCGTCTTCGGCGGCAGCGTGTAGATCTGCTCCCGGATCGCCCGCTCGAGCTGCTCGAAATCGCCGCCCGGCAGATCCGTCCGCCCGACGCTGCCATGGAACAGCGCATCGCCCACAAACGCCGCGCCGAGCGCCGCGAAATAGAACAGCACATTCCCCGGACAGTGCCCCGGCACATGCCGCACCTCGACCGTCGTGCCGAGCACATCGAAGCGATCGCCCTGCTGGATCCAGGCATCGACCTTCACCGGCTGCAGGTTCAGCCGCTCGCGCATGAAGCGCTCCATGACCTCCGGCGTCTCGATCAACGGCCGGTCGGCCGCGTGCGCCTTCACCGCCGCGCCGGACTCCCGCACCACCTCCGCACCGCCCTGCATGTGATCCCAGTGGCCGTGCGTGATCCACAACTCCTTCAGCGCGCAGTTCTCCTGCGCCAGAATTTCTTTCGCCTGCGCCCACACGTCTCCCGGCGCATCGATGAGCACCGCCTCGCCCCGCGAGGGCTCGGTGAGCAGATAGGCATTCGTTTGGATCGGTCCCGCCGGGAGGACGTGCAGATTCACCGGCTCAATCCAAAGGCTTTCCCGTGCCGCGCAATCGCGAACTGCTCCGCGCCGCGCGTCCGTCCGCACCCCGCACTCTGGAATTGCCGCGCCGCTGCGCCGCACCTGTGATCCGCGGTCCGGCAGCAGTTCGAACCCCCTCCCCCCGATGAACACCTCCCGTCGCACCTTCCTCAAGACCACCGGCGCCGCCAGCGCCCTCGCGTTTCCCGCCATCCTCCGCGCCCAGGCCGGCGGCACTCCGGGCAACGCCTCCCCCAACAACCGCCTCAACGTCGCCGTCATCGGCGCCGGCGGCCGCGGCGGCGCGGCACTCACCGGCATCAAGGACGAGAACGTCGTCGCGATCTGCGACGTCGACGAGGAGCGCGCCAATGGCTCGATCAAATCCGTCGCCGACAAATTCCCCGCCGAGGGCGAGCGCCTGAAGTCCGCGCCGCGCTTCAACGATTACCGGAAAATGTTCGATGCGCTCGGCAACAAGATCGACGCCGTCACCATCTCCACGCCCGACCACAGCCATTTCCCCGCGGCCATGACCGCGCTCGCGCTCGGCAAACACGTCTACGTCGAGAAGCCCCTCACGCACACCGTCTGGGAGGCCCGCGAACTCACGCGCCTCGCCCGCCAGAAAAAAGTCGTCACCCAGATGGGCAACCAGGGCCACGCCGGTGAAGGCTGCCGCGTGCTCAAGGAATGGGTCGAGGCCGGCGTCCTCGGCGAGGTCCGCGAGGTCGTCAGCTGGACCAACCGGCCGTTCTTCCCGCTCTGGCGCGAGCCCGTCGGCTCCTACCGGAAGCCCGACCACTCCAAGTTCGTCCCGGTCGTGCCCAAGTCGCTCAACTGGGACGCCTGGCTCAGCGTCGCCAAGGACCGCCCCTACGACCCCGCCTACATGCCCGGCCTGAAATGGCGCGGCTGGTGGGACTTCGGCACCGGTGCGTTCGGCGACGTCGCGTGCCACATCATGGACGGCGCCTACTGGGCCCTGAACCTCGGCGCCCCCACCGCCGTCGAGGCGATGTCCACCGGCGCCACCGACGACGCCACCCCGCACGCCGCGATCGTCACCAACTATTTCCCCGCGCGCGGCGCGATGCCCCCCGTGAAATATACCTGGTCCGACGGCGGCCTCATGCCCCCGCTCCCGCCGCAGTTCGAAGTCGGCCGCAACCTCGACCCCGAGGCCGGCACGATCCTCTTCGGCAGCAAGGCGACCGTCCTCTGCAGCTTCTACTACGACTCCGTCCGCATCATCCCCGAGGCCAAGATGCGCGAACTCACGCCCACCCTCCCCGCCAAGACCATCCCGCGCGTGCAGGGTGGACCGTTCGCCGAATGGATCCTCGGCTGCAAGGGCGGCCCCAAGCCCGGCTCCAACTTCGACTACTCGGGCCCGTTCACCGAAGCCGTCCTCCTCGCCAACGTCGCCATCCGCTCGCGCCGCCGCATCGAGTGGGACGCCGCCGCCATGAAGGTCACCAACCTTCCCGACGCGAATCAGTTCATCACGAAGGAATATCGCCCCGGCTGGATGTAAGCCCGCCGCGTCCGCCTCACGCCGTCAGGCGCCGTCCTTCCTCTACGGCGCCTTTTTTCCCGCCGGATCCGCCGTGCCGGTCGCGCCCGTCACGGCCGGCGCCGCCGCCTTCGCACCGTCGCGTTCCGCGCCGTAGGTCTTCACCAGATACTCGAGGATCGGCGGCACCATCTCGTCCGGCAGCGGCGCGCCAAAGGTCTTCTGCATCTTCGTCAAGGTCGCCTGCCAGTAGGTCCGCGGCGAGGTCGGCGGCTGATACAGCAGGTATTCCGCGGAATGGCACGTGAGACACATCGCCTGCGCCAGCACGTAGCCCGGCAACGGCGACTCGACCAGCTTCGCCGTCTCCGGCGGCAGCACGATTTTCACCGGCGCCGCCGCCAGCGCGCCCGCGGCCAAAATCATCAGCGTCACCAGAGTCTTCATACGACCTCCACCTCCACGCGCTCCACCACGTTGCGCAGATATCCGGCCGGATTCCACAGCGGCTCCATCGGCTGCGTCTCCCCGATCCGGTTCAACGCCCGCGCCATCAGCGTGTGTTTCCCGCGCCGCCCGGGCGTGAAGCCGATCCGCCATTCGCGGAAACCAAACTTCCCCATGTCCGCCCCGAGCTCCGCGACCCGCCACGTCCGGCCTTCGTCGCTGGAGAAAGCCACCTCGCGGATCCCGTGCCCGCTGTCGAACGCGATGCCCCGCACCGCGACCTCGCGGCCCGCCGGCAACGTCGCTCCGGGCAGCACGCTCGTGATGAACGACCGGATCGCATAACGCTCGATCGGCTCGGTCCGCTTCGCCGTCGTCCCGGGCGCGATCGCCCGCGCCGGCGTGTCCGGCACGCGGTAAGCCGACTGCATCCAGAAGCCGGTAAACACCGCCTCGGTCACCTGGATGTCGTGCACGTGCTTCACCCAATACGTGCCGAAGTATCCCGGCACCACGAGGCGCAGCGGATAACCGTTCAGCATCGGCAGGTCCTGCCCGTTCATGCCCCACGCCAGCATCACTTCGCCGTCGGCCGCATGATCCACATCCAGCGCCTTGAGGTAATCCGGCGTGGCGTCCATCGGCGCCCGATCGAGACCGTCGAACACCACCTGCCGCGCCTCTTTCGCCAGCCCCGCCTTTTCCAGCAGCGTCTTCACCGGAATCCCGGTCCAGCGCGCGTTGCCCATCGCTCCGTGCGAGAGCTGGTTGCCGTTCACGCGCGGCTGGAAGAAACCGCGGCTGTTGCCGGAGCACTGGTTGACCGCGACATACTCGATCGGCGTGCCCAGACGCTTGATCTCGTCGAGCGAGAGCTCGAGCGCCTGATTCACCTTGCCGCGGATCTTCAGCCGGAACGTCGCCGGATCCACCTCCGTCGGGATGTCGCTCAGGTGATAACGGACGAAAAACGCGTCGTTCGGCGTGAGCAGCCCTTCATTGAACACCGCGAACGGCGTCTCCAGCTGCGGGGGCCGCGAGGTGAGCAGGATCAACGGCCGCTTCTGCGGAAACGTCGCCAGCTTCCGCGTGCCGTTCGCAAAGGGCAGCGTGACCGTATCGTCCGCCGCACGCATCCCGCGACCCGCCAGCGTCGCCGCCCCGGCCAGCGCCGCGTGCCGCAGAAAACTCCGCCGGCTCAGCCCTGCGTCCGCCGACTCGCTCGAACTCTTCATGCGGAGAAAAAGCCTGCGCCACCCCACCCGGCCCGCAAGCGCGCACACCCCCTCTTCCCTGCCAATTCCTCCGCGCCGGTTGCCGTCGCCGCCGCGCGGCCCGCCGCAGCCCCCGGATTCCCCGCGGCTACAACGCCACCGCCCGCTCGAGCATGAACAACCCGTCGAGCGTCGCCAGCCCGCGGCGCAGTTCCAGCTGCCGTTTCACGAAACGAAACGGCAGCGCGATCTCCGCCTGCATCCACGGGGCCTGCGTGTCGAACTGCTCCAGCGCGCCGCCTTTGTAGATGTTGCGGCGGATCGAGCGGATCGATTGCACGAAACGCGCCGCACTCACCGTCACGCTCGTGCCGTCGAGCGCGAGGCTCAGACTTTCGCCGTGCTGCATCACATCCAGGGCCGCCGCGTAGGGATTCGCGATCGCCGTGTTCTTCTGCTGATCGAGCGAGTTGATCACGTGATACTCGACCAGCCGCCGCCGGATCTCCACCGCCGCCGTCTGCCGCGTCTGCAGAAACGGATCCCGCGACAGCGCGCCCAGCACGGCCTCGTTCGTCAGCTCGATGTCCTCCGCGATCACCTGCTGCAGCAGCACGACGAGATCGATCAGGTGGTGCTCGAGCAGTTGCTGGAACGCCGCGTAATACAGCGGCTCCCGTCCATGCAGCCGGTCCAGCAGCGCCCGCACTTCCCGCGGCGCCCGCACACAGCCCGCCGGCAGCCGCCCCGCCGCATGCTCCTCCGCGAGCCGCTGCACCACCCGGTGCGGCGTGGCCGACTCCACGACGTCGTGCAGCCACCCCTGCTGCGCCGGTGAAGGGTCCCGCACTTCGCCGGCGGCGCGCCGCCGCCAGTCGTCGAGCCAGTGCATCGCGTCCACGCGCTGCGCCGCCCCCACATAGTAGATCCGCCACGCATCGTCCTCCGACGCCCCCTCCTCATACGGAAACGGTGCCTCCGCCAGAAGCTCGCGCGCCAGTTCCCCCGCCCCGGCGTCGCCGCTCGGAATCCCGAGCAACGCCCACAACCCGGCATCCACCTCCACGTTGCCCCCGAAATCCCGGCACTGCTGCACGAGAAATTCATCCAGTCCCGGGGTATCCAGATCCATCCGGCGGAGCAAAACCCCCACCGGCCCGCAGGCAATCCGAACTTACGAACGCACCTATCGCCACTCAGGCCCATGTGGGCTGAGTTTTTTCACGCAGGGCTCCGGACACTCAATCCTCCTGGTGCGTCAGCCACAGCACCGTCGCCAGTCCTGCAAACACCAGGGTCGGCGCGATGATCCACGCCGCGTTGAACGGCATGTGATACCGCTCCACGACCCACGAGATCAGAACGCACTTGGCCAGAATCAACACCCAGGCGGCCGCCATGACCCAGCGCACCCGGCGGGGATACTGCGCAACATTGACGTGAAGGGGTAGGTTCATGCCCGCATTCTATTCCGCACGGCGTCCCCTGCACCGCGTCGATTGGCCGACGCTGGGCGGAAATTGCCCTCGCCGATCCGGGGCCTCAGCGCCCCATCCGGCCCGTGCCCGCCCCGCCCACCGCCGCCCGCAAGGGCGGCAGGAATTCCTTCGTCGCGACCTGCGACGCCGCCATCGGCCGATCCAGAATCCGGAGCGTGGTCAGCAACTCGATCTCCTGGCCGATCCGCCCCAGCGAGATCTGCCCGATGTCCTCGTCCCGCTCGGGATCGCCGTGCACCAGCGAGCGGATGATCAACTCGCTGCGCGAAAACTCGAGCTGCTCCGCCGTCATCTGGGAGTTTCGCTTCAGGATCTCCGCATTTCCCGGCGCCGGGTTCCCATCCAGGTAGTCGCGCCAGCCGCGGATCGACGCCCAGACAAACGCCCGCACCACGTCCGGCGATTCGCGGACCAACTCCCGCCGGCAGAACAACGCATCGTAGCTGTCGTAGCCCGCGTCGCGCAGCGGCAGCACGCGCACTTTCTTCCCGTGCTGCCGCGCGAAAAAGGGCTCGTTCGTCACGAGGCACTGCTGGATCAGCTCGGGATTCGCGAGGAACTCCCCCATGCCATACGTGCTCTGCCGCTTCTCGAACTTCAGCCCCAGCTTGCGTTCGAGAAATGCAAAATACGCCAGCCCCACATTCCCCACGATCACGCGTCCGTTGAGGTCCCGGAAGGTCTTCACCGGACTCTCGTCATGCACCATCAGCGCGAGCGGATCGTGCTGCAGCGTCGCCGCCACGATCGTCAACGGCAGCCCCTGGCTCGCGGCCAGAATCACGTCGTAGCTCCGGTTCATCCCGAAATCCGCGTCGCCTTTCGCCACCTTCAACTTGATGCCCGCGCCCGGCCCGCCCGGCAGGATCTCCACCTCCAGCCCCGCCTCGGCGTAGAATCCCCGCGCCAACGCCTGATAATACCCGCCGTGCTCCGCCTGCGGAAACCAGTCCGTCTGCAGCACCACCTTCCGCTTCGGCGCAGGCTCCCCGGCCTTCGGCTGCGCCGCCGCCGGACGCTCCCCGCGCCCGCAGCCCGCGAGCAACGCCGCGAGCAGGAAACAGCCGGTCACACGCAAAAGGGAAAACATGGCGGACGAGAGTAAACCCCCATCGCCCGCGCGAGCAACCTTCCGCGGGATTGCGTCATACCCCGCCGGTCCAATCGTTGCGGCGTGAACTTCTCCGACTGGCAGCAGCTCGATCCCGCGCGCGCCGCGCGCGAAGTGGTGCAGCGCGTCCGCAACCTCCTGCCCCGCGCCCAGCAGCGCGCCTCCGTCGCCTGGCTGCGCCCCGAAGCCGAGCTCGCCGCCGACTTCGGCCCCGCGGCGCCACGCCTCGCCGGCCCGCTCGCCGGCGTGCCGTTCTTCGCCAAGGACCTGTTTCCCGTCGCCGGCCACGCCATGCTCGCCGGCTCCACGTTTCTCCCCGAGGTGCGCCCCACGCCCGACGCCGACGGCTTCGCCGTCGCCTCGCTCCGCCGCAGCGGCGCCGTCCTCGCCGGCACGAGCCACCTGCACGAATTCGCCTACGGCGTGACCGCCGAGAATCCCCACTACGGCGACTGCGAACACCCGCGCTTCGCCGGCCGCACCACCGGCGGCTCCAGCAGCGGGTCCGCCGCACTCGTCGCCGCCGGCGTCGTCCCGCTCGCCCTCGGCACCGACACCGGGGGCTCCGTCCGCGTCCCCGCAGCGTTCTGCGGCCTCCACGGCTTCCGGCTCACGCCGGGCGACCCGTGGATCCGCGATGCATTCCCGCTCGCCCCGGCCTTCGACACCGCCGGCTGGTTCACGGCCGGTGCCGCCGACATGCTCGCCGCCTGCACCGCGCTCGTCGGCACGCCCGTCGGCGGCACCCCGCGGTCCGGCTGCTTCCTCACCCTGCCGGGCCTCGATCCCGACGTCGCCGCGGCGTTCCAGCGCGCCGCGGAGGCGTTTGCCGTTCCCGCCCCGGCCGAGGTGCGCGCCGCGCTCGAGCACGGCTTCGCCGGCGCGCTCGAGTCGTATCACACCACCGTTTCCCAGGAGGCCTGGGCCGCCCACGAACCGTGGGCCGACCAATACCGCGACCGCTACGATCCCGTCGTCTGGCAACGCCTGATCCGCGGCCGGACCGTGAGCCGCGAGCAGATCGCGCACGCCGCCACCATCCGCGCCAACGTTCGCCGCACCTTCGCCGCGTATTTCGCCCAGCACGATTTTCTCGTGCTGCCCGCCTCGCCCACGCCCGCGCTCGCCAAGGCGGAATGCACGCTCGAGAACCGCAACCGCATCATCGCCCTCACCGCGCCCGCCAGCCTCGGCGGCGTGCCGGTGCTGACGCTCCCCGTGCCGCTCCGCGAGGGACTCACCACCGGACTCCAGGTGATTGTGCCGTCGGCGCAGAGCCCAGCGATCGCCTGGATTCTCGCCCGCGGCGCGGGCTGACACGGCGTCACAGCCGCAACAGCCGCGCCGCGTTGCCACCCAGCACGTCCGCGCCCGCTCCCGCCGCCCGCGCCTCCGCCACGAACCGCGCCAACCCGGGCGCGTCATCGAGTTTCGGATACAGGTTGAGCGGATAGTCGGAGCCGAAGAGCACGCGCTCCGGCCCGAGCCGTGCGAGCATCTCCGGCCACACGTCCGCGCCGTAGAGCAACGGCGAGGCCGCGGTGTCGTAATGGACATTGGCCAGCGCCGCGAACCGCGCATCGCCCGCCGGAAACTTCCCGCCCCAGTGCGCCAGGATGAAGGTCGTCCGCGGATGCCGCCGCGCCAGCGCGACAAAATCCTCCCCCGGCGTCTCCACCCGCCCGGGAAACGGCCGGCTCGCCGGATCGGTCACGTGCAGATTCACCGGCAACCCGAGTTCCCCGGCCAGCTCCAGCGCCGCCCCGAACGTCTCGTCCCCGACCGCGAAGCCCTGCGCGTGCGGCGAAAGTTCCCCGAGCCCGATCAGCCCGTCGTCCCGCGCCCGCCGGATCTCCGCCCGTGTCTCCGCCCACCCCGCCGCAGGATGGATCGTCGCAAACGCCGCGAGCCGGTCGCGGTGCGCCCGCACCGTCGCGGCAAAAAATTCGTTCTGCCCGCGGCACGTTTCCGGCTTTTCCCAATACCATCCGAGTAACACCGCCCGCTCCACGCCCGCCGTATCCATCGCCGCCAGCAGCTCGCCAGCCGTCGGAAAGCCCTGCACCGGCCGGCCGTCGCGGCGGCGTCGCGTGCAGAGCAACGCCCAGTGTTGTTCACCCCGCGCCGCCGCCCACCCGGCCGGGTCCGCGGCGACCTCCGGCGGATACAGGTGCACGTGGGCGTCGATGATGCGCATGCTTTATGCTCGTTAAGCCGCCTTGTTCCCCGTTTGGCTCGCGGCGCCCCTGCAGGGAGCACGAGTTCATCCCCCGGAACGAGAACGATTTTCCATGCTCAACCGCTTCTTCCACCTCGACGAAAACCGCACCACGGTCGGACGCGAACTCCAGGCCGGCCTCACGACGTTTGCCGCGATGGCCTACATTCTCGCGGTCAATCCCGACATCCTGGCCAACACCGGCATGGACAAGGCCGCGCTCGTCACCGTCACCGCGCTCACCGCCGCGATCGCCACCGCGGTCATGGCGCTGCTCACCAACTACCCCATCGCCCTCGCCCCCGGCATGGGCATCAACGCCTTCTTCACCTTCACGATCGTGCTCGGCCGCGGCGTGCCGTGGTCCGAGGCGCTCGGCATGGTGTTCGTCAACGGCGTCATCTTCCTCCTGCTCTCCGTCACCGGCGTCCGGGAAAAGATCGTCGCCGGCATCCCGCACTCGCTGAAGATCGCGATCACCTGCGGCATCGGCCTCTTCATCGCCTTCATCGGTCTGAAAAACGGCGGCGTGATCGTGGCCAGCCCCGCGACCTTCGTCACCCACGGCAACTTCGCCTCCGGTCCCGTCGCCCTCTGCCTCGGCGGCATCGTGCTCACCGCCATCCTCGTCGCCCGCCGCGTGCCCGGCGCGATCGTGATCGGCATCGCCACCGTCACGCTCGCCGGCCTCATGGTCCGCGCCGGCGGCGGCAAGATGGTCACGCAGCTGCCCGAAAGCATCGTCTCCCTCCCGGCCTCGCCCGACCCGGTGTTCTTCAAGCTCACCTTCGGCTTCCTCAGCAACGGCAACGCCATCCTCATGGCGCTCCCGATCGTCCTCACGCTCCTGCTCGTCGATATGTTCGACAACATCGGCACGCTCATCGGCGTCACGAAACGCGCCGGCTTCCTGCGGCCCGACGGCACCCTGCCGCGCGCGGGCCGTGCCCTCGCCGCCGACTCGATCGCCACGCTGCTCAGCGCCCTCTTCGGCACGTCCACCGTCGTCAGCTACATCGAATCCGCCTCCGGCGTCGAAGCCGGCGGCCGCACCGGGCTCACCAGCCTCACCACCGCCGCCCTCATGCTCGTGGCCCTCTTCTTCACGCCGCTGATCCTGATCGTGCCCGCCGCCGCCACCGCCCCGGCCCTCGTGATCGTCGGCGTGTTCATGATGCAATCGATCACCGAGATCGACATGACCGACTTCAAGACCGCCGCCCCCGCCGTCCTCACGATCCTCGCCATTCCGCTCACGTTCAGCATCGCCGAGGGCATCGGCATCGGCCTGATCACCGCCGCCATCCTCGCGCTCGCCCTCGGCGAATCGAAGAAGATGACCGTGGTCGGCTACATCCTCGCCGGCGTGTTCTTCCTGCAGTTCTTCCACCTGCCCCCGTTCCGCTGAGCCGGCGCGACCGGCCCGCCGCCGGCCCGCTCAGGTCAGCCGCCGCGCCGCGAGCTGCGCCTGGATGCACAGCTCCGCCGCCTTGAAGGCATGGGCCTGCGTCATGGCCTTCTCCGTGCGATTCAGGCAATCGAGGATAAACTCGCCGAAGAACCGCGCGCCCACCTGGCCGTCGACGCTCAGGTGGTGCTCGCCCTTGTCGTCGACCAGATAGACGTGGTCGCCCTTCTTCTCCCGCGCCACGTCGATGTATTTGCGCAGCTCGATGTAGCCCTTCGTCCCGAGGATGAAGGTCCGCCCGTCGCCCCACGTCCCGAGGCCGTTCGGCGTGAACCAATCCACCCGGAATTGATTCGTCGACCCGTTGTTCCCCACGAACGAAGCCTCGCCGAAATCCTCCAGCTCCGGCGTGTCCGGATTGGCAAAGTTCCCCACCGCCGCACTCGTCACCGTCGCCTCCGTCACGCCGGCATAGGTGAGGAACTGCTCGCACTGGTGGCTGCCGATGTCGCACAGGATGCCGCCGTATTTCTCGCGCTGGAAAAACCACGCCGGCCGCGAGGGCTTGTTCAAACGGTGCGGCCCGAGACCCGTCACCTGCACCACCCGGCCGATCACCCCGCCCGCCACCAGATCGGTGGCAAACATCCCCGCCTCCGACGTCAGCCGCTCGCTGTAATACACCATGTATTTCCGCTTCGTGCGCGCCACCACCGCCTTCGCCTGCGCGATCTGCGCCAGCGTCGTGAACGGCGCCTTGTCGGTGAAGTAGTCTTTGCCGGCTTCCATCACGCGGCAGCCGAGCGGCCCGCGCTCCGAAGTCACCGCCGCGGCCGTCACGAGTTTCACTTCGGGGTCCGCGAGGATCTCGTCGAGCGAGCGCGCCGCCTTCGCCTGCTTGAACCGCCGCAGGAAGTCCGCGCGTTTCCTTTCGTCCGGCTCGAAGACCCACTTCAGCGTCCCGCCCGCCTCGATCAACGCGCTGCACTGGCCCGTGATGTGGCCGTGGTCGAGATGCGCCGCCGCGAAGACGAACTCGCCCGGCCGCACCACCGGCTTCGGCTTCGGGCCCGGCGCGTAGGGCGACTTGGCGACGGGCGTCGCCGCCGATTTTTCCGCCGCGCGCACGACCGCGGGAAACGCGACCGTCGCGGCCAGGGTGCCGGTAGTGCCGGCGAGGAAGTGACGACGATTCATGGCAGGGAAAGCTTCGTGCCGTCGCGGCGCCCGACGCAACCTCCGCGCCCGCCGCCGGCCGTCATCGCCCGAGCTGCCGCAGCAGCTCCCGCTTCCGGTATTCCGGCAGCAGGCTGTCGTTGATCCAGCGCTCCGCCTCGCCGGGATCCGTCGCGATCAGCCGCCGCGCCGTCTGCTCCAGCAGCTCCGGCGTCTGCTCCCGGCGCGGCAACGTGCGCAGAAACTTCGCGGCCTCTTTCGGCGCCGTGGCCAGCAGGTTCTCCACCTGCAGCTCCGTGGCCCGCTCCCGCGTCGCCCCCGGCGGCAGGGTGCCGATCCAGTAGCCGATCGCGCCCGGCTCCGAGGCGCCGCGCTGGCGCACATACTCGAGGATCGCCTCGTCGCGCGACAGTCCCGCCCGCTGCGTCGCGAGCCACAGTTCGAAATTCGGCGAATCGCCCTGCCGCCACGCCATCGCCGCCACCGCGCTGCCCCGCGTGCGCGAACTGCCGCCGCGCGCCCCGGGCACGTCGGGATTCTGCCGCCGCGACGGCACGCCGAGGCCCGTCTCGAAGCCCGCCAGCGCCGCCGCTTTCGCCTCGCCGGCCGGCAGCTGCCGCGCCCACGCCTGCGCCGCCCGCGGATCCTTGCCCACCCAGGTCTGCGCCAGCGCTCC
>JACCDX010633697.1_pt1 | contig 13125 bp, 6 predicted proteins | sample 7449681 | NCBI WGS metagenome assembly JACCDX01 (sample SAMN15323450, study PRJNA562643) | freshwater metagenome | isolation source: river surface water | place: USA:Blue River Watershed | collected 2017-08-18
TAATTTTCGACGTTCAAATTTCCGAAATGCCTTAGTTACGTTTCAATTTGTTACGTCATTAGTATTGGTTATTTCAACCTTCATTATTTATCGCCAGCTCAATTATATTCAACATAAAAACTTAGGTTTCTCGAAAGACCAAGTTTTGGTCGTGACAGGTACATCTTCGTTAAGAGATAACAACAATGTTTTCAAAGAAGAAGTAAAAAAGATGGCAGGAGTAAAAAGTGCCACTTTTGCAGGCTTTTTGCCCGTGGCTAATTCTTCACGAAGCGATAATACTTTCTCGACCGAAGCGGTATTTAACTCCCAAAATAGCTTCAATATGCAAGCGTGGGCAATTGATGAAGATTATATTCCAACACTTGACATGGAGATTCTGAAAGGTCGGAATTTCTCGAAAGCATTCAGCACCGATTCTTCGGCTATTATTTTAAACGAACAAGCTGCCAAATTACTGGGTTTTACTAACCCCATTGGCAAGCAATTATTCATAAACAATGGCAGCCCGAACGATGTACAGGCCCTAACGATTGTGGGTGTTGTCAAGAATTTTCATTATTCATCGATGCGTGAATCGGTTGGCCCACTTTGTTTTCGTTATGGTCGAACAGCATGGGTAACGGCTTTTAAAATAAATACCGAAGACCCTAAAGCCCTCGTGAAACAAATTGAAGCAAAATGGAAAACGTTTGCTCCCGAAATGCCTTTCAACTATCATTTCATGAACGATTCGTTTGATGAAATGTACCGAGCCGAACAACGAATCGGACAAATTTCCTTGATTTTTGCGGGGCTTACGGTCTTAATTGCTTGCTTGGGGCTATTCGGGCTAATCACCTACATTGCCGAGCAACGCACCAAAGAAATCGGTGTCAGAAAAGTGCTCGGAGCGAGTATTTGGAGCATTGTTCAGTTGCTCTCAAAAGACTTTCTGAAACTGGTTTGCCTTGCCTTTGTGATAGCTTCGCCATTAGCCTATTATGCCATGAATACGTGGTTGAAAGATTTTGCATTTAAGACTGATATTTCGCCGTGGGTTTTTGTGGTAGCAGGTGTTAGTACGTTGCTAATTGCTTTATTGACAGTGAGTTATCAGGCAATAAAAGCCGCATTGATGAATCCTGTGAAATCATTGAAAACGGAATAAATTCCGTAGAGACAGGGCATGCCCTGTCTCTACTATATTAACACAAAATTATGGTACGCAATTACTTTAAAATCGCTTGGAGAAACCTTCTCAAAAACAAATTATATAGCTTTATCAATATTTTTGGTTTGGCTATTGGCATTGCTACTTGCTTGATAATCATGCTTTTTGTGCAGGATGAACTCAGCTACGACCGCTTCAATACCAAGGCCGACCGTATCGTAAGAATTATTTTTAAGGCCAATATTAATGGTGGAAAAATCGACGAAGCGAATGTGATGCCTCCAACCGCTCAAACACTGAAAAACGATTATCCTGAAGTACAAGACGCTACTCGTTTACGCACCTTAGGTATGCCAAAAATGATAGTTGATAATAAAATATATAATGAAGATAAACTGGCTTTAGTTGATGCTAATTTCTTTGATGTATTCACGATTCCATTGTTAAAGGGAAATGCTAAAACTGCCTTGACTCAGCCTAATACTATTGTACTTTCGAGAGCATTGGCCGAGAAATATTTTGGAAGTCAAGACCCAATCGGTAAACTGATTTATACCAAAAAAGGGAGTGATTCTCCTCCATTTAGAGTAACGGGTGTATTCGATAAAATTCCAGCTAATTCTCATTTTCACTTTGCTATGCTTGGGTCGTTGGCGTCTGATTCTGAAGCAAAAAGTAGTTCGTGGTTGACTTCAAATTATTTTACGTATTTGCTACTTCCCGAAGGATATGACTCTAAAAAACTCGAAGCAAAACTTCCGCAAATGGTCGAAAAGCACATGGGGCCAGAAATTTTGCAAGCTATGGGCATGACCATCAATCAGTTTCGTGAAAAAGGGAATCAGTTAGGTTTTGTGCTACAAAAACTTACCGATATTCACTTCAATTCTTCATCTGCGGCTGAAATCGAACCAGGTGGCGACAAGATGTATGTGTATATTTTTGGGGTGGTGGCTTTGTTTATGCTAATTATTGCGTGTATCAATTTCATGAATCTTTCTACGGCAGGAGCATCCAAACGTGCCAAAGAAGTGGGCGTTCGGAAAGTAATGGGTTCGGCAAAAATAGATTTAATTGGGCAATTTCTTTTAGAATCTATCATTCTGACTGCTTTATCTTTAATCTTAGCGGTTATTTTAGTGCAAATTTTCTTACCTGCATTTAATGATATTTCGGGCAAAATACTAAGCTTTGATATAATCCAAAACCCACAAATTATTCTTGGTTTATTCCTTTTAGCTTTGTTGGTTGGTTTGATTGCGGGTAGTTATCCAGCCTTTTTTCTTTCTTCGTTCAAGCCTATTTTGGTACTAAAAGGAAGATTTTCGGGAACTAAAAAAAGTATCGGACTTCGACAAGGTTTGGTGGTTTTTCAGTTTTGTATTTCGGTGTGTCTTATCATCGGAACGGCCATTGTTTATTTGCAACTTTCATTCATTCAAAACAAAAAACTGGGCTACGATAAAGAGCAATTATTGGTTCTATCAAATTCGTGGGCTTTGGGCAAAAACGAAGCTGTTTTTAAAGAACAATTACTGAAAGATAGTCGAGTTGTAAACGTAACTACGTCGCCCTACAAACCCGCTGGGCCAACAAATTCTAACAATTCTTTGGCATATCCCGAAGCCGATGATTCGCAAATTATGCGAACCTTGCAATATGGCGTTGACGACCAATATATTCCGACGATGGGCATGGAAATGGCAGCAGGGCGTAATTTTTCAAGAACTTTTAGTTCAGATTCTTCAGGAATTATCATTAATGAAACCGCCGCCAAAACATTTGGTTGGGGCAAAGATGCACTCGGACACCACATTACCCGATTGATAGATAATAATGGCAAGAAGAAGGTTTATCAAGTGATTGGCGTGGTGAAAGACTTTCACTTCAAATCGCTGCACGAATCTATTACACCCTTATTGATGGTCTATGAAAATAATTGGGGTTTAATTGTGAAAATAAAAACCCAAGATGCGTCGGGGCTTTTGGAGAGTATGAAAACCCAATGGAAAAGTTTTGGTGTGGAAGAGCCTTTCAGCTATGCTTTTATGGACGATTTAGTGAACCAAACTTACCAAGCCGAACAAAAAACGGGACTTGTATTGAGTATTTTTGGTATGCTCACCATTTTTATTGCTTGTTTGGGGCTGTTTGGCTTGGCCACTTTCACGGCTGAGCAACGCATCAAAGAAATTGGTGTTCGGAAAGTGCTGGGAGCAAACATTACCCAAATCATTGGACTATTATCAAAAGATTTTTTGAAACTGGTGCTAATCGCTTGTGTTATTGCCTTTCCGATAGCGTGGTATGCCATGCATAAATGGTTACAAAGTTTTGCCTATAAAATTGAAATCAGTTGGTGGATATTTGTTTTAGCCGCTTGCTTGTCGATGTTTATAGCTTTCCTAACCGTTGGTTATCAGTCTCTTAAAGCGGCATTGATGAATCCTGTAAAATCATTGAAAACAGAATAGAACAACGTTGGCAGTTCAAAAACCTGCCGACGTTAAAACGATACAAAACTATGATACGCAATTACTTTAAAATCGCATTTAGGAGTTTAATCAGCAATAAACTCTATTCCGTTATCAATATCTTGGGGCTGAGTCTTGGCTTGGCGGTGTGTTTGCTCATAACTCTTTATGTAAAAGACGAGCTAAGTTATGACCAATTTCAAAGCCGGAAACACGAAATCTATCGTTTGGTTTCAGACGAAATTTCTCCATCGGGCGAAATCCACAAAATGGGCATTTCGGGCATGGTGCAGGGGGCAACTTTTAAGCGTCAGGTCTCCGAAATCGAAAACATGGTGCGTATTCAAGGCGAACGCTTCAATATCAAGCATAATAATGAAATTTTTGTGCAAGAAGCCTCGAAGGTCGATAGTAGTTTTTTTAGTGTCTTCGATGCCGAATTTGTAGAAGGTACGCCATTTAGAGCATTATCCGACCCTCAATCTATCGTTATTTCGGAAGAAGTAGCAGAGCGTTTTTTTGGAAAAAATAAAGCCATCGGAAAAACGTTAACGATTGATTACGATAACCGATTTCAGAATTTTACCATCACGGGTGTTACGAAAAAAATGCCCATTAATTCTACTATTCAGATTGAGTTATTGATGCCGCTGCATCACGACAAACAGTCAGACGACCAGTGGATTAACTTCTACATGAATACTTTTTTCACGATAAAACCCGATGCGAATATTGCGGCTATCGAACAAAAATTTGCTAAAATCTATGCCGCCGATGCCAAAGAACAAATTGCACAAGCAGCAAAAGACTGGAATTATAAAAGTCAGTTAGTTTGGAAACTCCAGCCGTTCCTTGACATGCACTTGAGTAAAGATTATCAAGCTCAAAATGGTATAAAAAACTCGGGTAATAAACTGTTTTCGTATTTTTTATCGGGAATTGCCCTGTTTATTTTGCTCATTGCGTGTATCAATTTTGTCAATATAGCCATCTCTCGTTCCATGAAGCGAGCCAAAGAAATTGGTGTAAGAAAAGTAATGGGCAGCCAACGAAAGCAACTCATTATTCAGTTCCTGACCGAATCGGCACTTTTGAGTTTACTGGCATTTGTGGTAGCCATAGTTTTAGTGGTTTTGGCCTTACCTACTTTCAATTCACTATCCGATAAATCGTTGTCTTTCAGTTATTTATTGGATATAAAGCTTGTTTTGCTCTACATTGGTATATTTATAGCCACGGCTTTTATGGCAGGTTTTTACCCAGCATTAGTGCTATCGGGTTTCAAACCCGTCGAGACACTCTACGGAAGATTTCGATTTGGCGGCAAAAATATCCTCCAAAAATCGCTGACTGTGCTGCAATTTGGCTTGGCTACTTTTTTCATTTTATTGACCATCGTGCAGTTTAAACAGGTCAATCTTTTTATGAATCAGAGTTTGGGTTATGACGATAAAAACATCATGATAATCAATGTAGGAGGCTCTGACCGCTCAAAAGCCAATGTTTTTCTGGACGAACTCCTCAAAAATCCGAATATTGTCAAGACCGCTCCACGCCAACAAGGTTTTTGGTTTACCCTCTCGACCGTCAACGGCGATAAACAAATGAATCATGCCATGGATTTGGTTGATGAACGATTTATTGACCTAATGGGCCTAAAAATGGCACAAGGTCGTAATTTTTCGTCTGATTTCCCGACTGATACTTCTTCGTCAATCATTGTAAATGAGGCTTTTGTGAAAGAAGCAGGTTGGAAAACGCCAATCGGGCAGACGCTGGCCTTTCATAACAAGAAAAACTATCGAGTGGTGGGCGTTGTAAAAGACTATCATTATTCTTCGCTGTATGAAAAAGTTCGCCCGCAAGTGCTTTTGGCCGACCCAAGTCAAGGTGGTTATGGAGCTTTTTATATTCGCCTCACGGGGCAAAATATTCCGCAAACAATGGCTTATATCAAGGCTAAATTCAAAGAATCAATGCCTACAAAGCCGTACGAATATGAGTTTTTGAGCGAAACAAACGCTAAAAACTACGAGAAAGAAGTGAAAATGAAACAAATAATTGGTTGGTCCGCTTGGATAACCATCTTTATTTCGTGCATCGGTCTTTTCGGGCTTTCGGCATTGGCTACCGAAAAACGTTTTAAAGAAATTGGTGTTAGAAAAGTGCTTGGGGCGAGTGTTAATAGTATCGTAGGCTTACTCTCGTTCGACTTTTTGAAACTGATTCTGATAGCCTTCGTTATTGCTGCACCGATAGCATATTATGTAGCCGAGCAGCTTTTATCAAACTATCCGTATCGTATTACGCAAGGCATTGATATGTTTTTGATAACTGTTGGCGGATTGCTCGTAGTTGGCTTACTAACAGTGAGTTATCAGTCAATAAAAGCAGCTTTGATGAATCCTGTGAAGAGTTTGAAGACGGAGTAATTTGATTAAATGACGTGTGAATGTCGGGTTTTGATTCTATTGATTAATAATTACAACCTCAACTATTAAAATTTGGTAGAATCGGTTCTGAATCCTACCAAATTTTAATAGTTGAGTGTTATTGCTTCACCATGAATTTGTTCACGTCTAACCAATGGATAAACGCATCGAACCACTTATTGCTGGTACGATTCGGATTCCCAAGGCCAAAACCATGTCCACCATTTTGATAAAGGTGAAATTCAACTGGAATACCCGCTTTGAACCACGAGTCAACAACGCCAAACTGACCTCTAAAAAGAAAATCGTCAGAGGCTATCACATTAAACATCGGGGGTGCATTTTTCGGCACTTCCACTGGCCCCATTCCACCATAAATTGGTCCAATAAATGCCAATTTCATAGTTTTAGAATTCAGCGTAGCGTGCATGGTGAGCCCTGCACCAGCAGAAAAACCAATCATACCAATTCTTTTGGTATCTATTCCCCACTCATCGGCTCTTTTGATAATCATGGCATAAGCCGCTTCAGCATCTTCCAACTGGTTGTTTAAGTTACGCTGTGGTGCTGGTGGAGCAGTAGCAGGTTTTGCGTCAGCGGCAGCAGGTGCAGGAGCTGGTGTGCGAGGGCGATTCATCCATGCCGTAAAATCTTCCAATTTTTCTGGCGTTGGGTTTAGTCTGTATTTCAAAACAAAAGCTGCAAATCCTTGCTTGGCAAGTGCTTCGGCTACTTCCCAGCCTTCATTTCCCATAGATAACCAACTAAATCCACCACCAGGGGCTACAATTACTGCCGCACCATTGGCCTTGCCTTTTTCAGGTAAAAACGGGGTAAGTGTAGCCTTCGTGATGTTGCGTGCCATAGGGTCGCCCCATTGCTTAAACCAAGTTTCAGAAGCTGGTTGATTTTCAACACCGCCAGTTCCGAGTGGAATTGCATTGGGTTCTTTGGGTGTTTCTAATGGGTAAATAGTACCATCTTGAGCTATCACAACCGTTGAGAATAGCATGAGGCAAAGCATATAAAGTGCTTTATTCATTTTTTTGAATTTTATTGACATAAAATATAATTAAAAGTTGAAAATTCAAATATAGTGTATTTTTGACACGTTTGAAAATGTTATTCTTTTTATGATTAAACTTAGGTTTTGTTACTCATTTGGTGATTGATTAGGCTTTAGTTCATTACACTCAATTTATATACTTAAAAAATCCTTTGAAGAGTTTGGAAGTGAGATGGGTTTACCACGTTAACTTGCATATAATTATTTTTAACGTAAAGAGAATCTAATTCAACGCTTGTCCAAAGTCGTACAAAAACTGTCCATTTTCGGACATTTTTTTAGATTCAATCAACTATACTTATTTGATTATTAGGAGTTTATGAATTTGGCACAAGATTGGTTAAACACTATTAAAATTATGAAAAAGCTATGTTAAGAAATTACTTTAAAATCGCCTTCCGTAATCTCTGGAAAAACAAGGTTTACGCCCTCATTAATATTGTGGGGCTTTCTATCGCATTTGGGAGTGCGATGTTGCTATTTCTGACCGCCCGATTCGAGCTTTCATACGATGATTTTCAAGCCAACAAAGAGCATTTGTATAAGGTGTTTTTTAAACTAAATCTGGCCGATGGCACACGCATGGGTACATCAATGCCCGCACCATTGACCCCAGCTTTGAAAGCCGATTTTAAGTCAGAAATCAAGCACATTTCTCGCATTATGGATAGCGGCGTACAGGTGGTGCAGGGCGATAAAACCTTAGACCAAGACCTCAATTATGTCGATGCCGATTTCTTGAAAATGTTTTCGTTTGAGATGCTGAAAGGAAATCCGAATACGGCATTAAATGATTTGAAAAGCATTGTTATTAATAAATCAACTGCCGAAAAGCTATTTGGTAGTGGCGAACCGATTGGGCAAACCATCAACCTCAATTTTGGCGAAAAAACTGAGGGATTTTTAGTGACAGGCGTAGTGGCCAATGCTCCCGAAAACTCATCCATCGAGAGCGAAATGATGGTTCGATTTGAAAATTATCCTACGTATCAGGCAAATAAAGAAGAATGGAATAATCAAAATCATAATTTATACATTCAGTTGGCCGAAAATGTCAGCCAAGAAACATTCGAGAAAAAACTCAAACCTTTTACCCAAAAATACTATAAAGGTACGATAGACCAAATCAAGAAAGAAGGTGGCAAACCCGACGAGCGAGGCGAAGTTTTTAGTATCCGAACCTTCTCTTTACTCGATGAACATTTTATGAAGCATAACGGAGGAGTACTGGTAAAGGATAAAATGTATCCGTATATGTTATTGATTGTCAGTATTTTAGTTGTTTTAATCGCCTGCATCAATTTCATAAACCTATCTATTGCTCGCTCGCTCGAAAGAGCCAAAGAAGTGGGTATGCGTAAGGCTCTCGGAGCCGTCAAAAACCAAATACTGGGGCAGTTTTGGGGCGAAGCTTTTATCCTTTGCATCATCGGATTTTTGATTGGTAGTTTGTTGGCTACACTCACAATGCCGACTTACAATTCCCTTTTCCGCAGCACTATTTCTTTGCAAAGTTTACTAAATCCAGCCACGGCTCTCGTATTGATTACCAGTTTTCTGGGTATTACACTCATTGCGGGTGGTTATCCTGCGTTGGTGGTATCGAAGTTTAATATCATTGAGGTTTTAAAAGGAAAACTGAAAGTAAATACAAAATCAGGAGGCTTACAAAATACGCTCATTATTGTACAATTTAGTATAGCTATCATGCTGATTAGTAGTACGATAATTATTTGGAATCAGATTGATTTCTTGCGAAACAAACCTTTGGGTTTCGACGAAACACAAGTGATAAGTATTCCCATCGGACACGAAGTGCAAGGCACAAAAGTGCTTGATTATATGCGAAATAAACTCGCCAATCAACCACAAATTGTGAGCATAACGGGAGCCGATATAAACGTGGGTAGAGGGAAAGATAATTCGATGTCGCAGTCGGGTTATGGTTTTGAATTAGAAGGAAAAACCTACCATACCAATGGCCTAAACGTAGATTATGACTATATAAAAACGTTGGGCTTGAATTTGGCTACGGGTCGAGATTTTGCTCGTGAGTTTCCTTCGGATAAATCACGTAGTATTGTTATCAACGAAACTATGGCTAAAGAGTTGGGCTTTAATAAGCCTACGTTAGCCGCTGCGATTGGCAAGAATTTGCCTTTGGGCGATAGTCTGGGTCGAACCATCGTGGGTGTAGTGAAAGATTACCACTTCGAATCGCTTAAAAACAAAATTGCGTCAATGACCTTTTTCCTACAAAATGATTTTGGCTATAATTATGTCTTCGTAAAAATTGCCCCCAACGCTGCTCCAAAAGAAACAATGGATATGCTGGCCAAAGTTTACAAAGAAATTGCCCCAAAATCTGAATTTCAAGGCTCATTTTTAGACGAAAACACTAACAATCAATACCGAAAAGAAGAGCGTTTTTCGCAGATAATCATGAGTGCGGCTGTGTTGGCCATTGTACTTTCGTGCATGGGGTTATTTGCCATTGCCATCATGATGATTACCCGCCGAACTAAAGAGATTGGAATCCGTAAAGTGTTGGGGGCGAGTATCCCGAGCTTGGTCGTATTACTCTCAAAAGAGTTTTTAATTTTGGTGGGCATTGCAATCTTAATCGCCTCACCAATAGCCTATTATGCAATGGATAAATGGCTTGCCGACTTTGTATATCGCATTGATATTGGCTGGCAAATTTTCGCAATGGCGGGTTGCGTAGCTGTGGTAATTGCCTTATTGACAGTGAGTTATCAAGCCATAAGAGCGGCTTTGATGAACCCCGTAAAAAGTCTAAAAAGTGAATAGAGATTCTTACAATAAAATAGCCAATACGTGGGCTGACTACCGAAACAAATCGTTTGTTAGTCAGCTCATTATTGATTTTTCCGAAAAGCTAAAACCCCAAGCAAAAGTTTTGGACGTAGGCTGTGGAACGGGCGTACCTGTGGCACGTTTTTTAGCCGAAAAAAGACTCATCGTTACGGGAATTGATGCTGCCGAAAAAATGATAGAAATAGCTCTTTCGCACCAAATTCCGAATGCTCAGTTCTTAGCTTCTGATTTTTTTGATTTCCATACACAAGAAACTTACGATGGCATTTTGGCTTGGGATTCGTTCTTTCATTTTCCGAAAAACAAGCAAGAACTTATCTATCCAAAAGTGGCTCAAATGCTTAATTCGGGCGGGTATTTGCTTTTTACACACGGCGATGTTGACGATGAACACACCAACCCGATGATGGGAGAGGAGTTCTATTACAGTGCCATTCCGAAAGAAAAAATCAAAGAATTGCTCGAAGAAAACGGACTGGAAGTGATTTATATGTACAAAGATTATCAAGAGAAAGACACCGACCGAGGATTAGTAGTTTTGGCTCAAAAAAGATAAAATTATGATACGCAATTACTTAAAAATCGCATTCAGAAATCTCTGGAAAAACAAGCTTTTTTCGTTCATCAATATCATGGGTTTGGGCTTGGCTATTCCATTTGCTCTCATGGCCTTGATGCAACTACAAGGCTCTTTCGAGTTTGATAATTTCCATCCAAATTCGGATAAGATTTACAGAATAATTACTGACGAAAAAAGCAATGAAAATGGTGTGTCGCATTATGCCTCATCGCCTTATTTATTGGCTGATAATTTGCGAAATAATTATACTTCAATAGAAAAAGCCACCAAAGTAGTGCGTCAATATAGTTGGGAACTGAACAATCGACTAAAAAATCTTGATGTAAACACGATTTATGTTGAACCAACTTTTTTTGAAATATTTGGTTTTCGATTAGACAAAGGTTCTGTTCCAATCGAACCCAATAGCTTGATTATAAGCCACGAAATCGCCCAAAAGTTCTTCAATGATACTAATCCTATCGGGCAATTCCTGGCACACCCAACCTACGGTTCATTTAAGATTACAGGCGTTTTAAAACCATTTAAAAGAGGTACGCAGTTTCGGAGCGATGTTATGGTATCAATGGCAACTTATGAGAAATTAAATGCCGACCAATTAAAACCAACTTCATGGGCAAAGTTAGAAACCCATACATTCGTGAAGCTTGCCCCGAGTGCCGAACCGCAAGCACTCGATTTGGCTTTGGTAGAAATCTCAAAGAAAACTAATACGTTGCTTTCGGCGGCCAAAAAGACCAATAGTTTTCGTAAGCAAGCTTTAGCCGATATTTCGCCCAACACCGAAGACCTACGCTACAACCCTTATGTAGAAGATTTACAGGATATTTATTTCAACTTTACGATTCCGTTCATGATTTTACTTTTGGCGGGTTTCAATTATACTAACCTTACTTTAGCAAGGTCGTTGAGTCGCTCGAAAGAAGTTGGGGTGCGTAAAGTGATGGGGGCTTTGCGAAGCCAACTGATACTCCAATTTACTGCCGAAGCCATTGTAATTGCCTTTTTCTCGCTCTTGGTGGGGGGGGTAATTTTACAAATCTTGAAATCATCTATTCATATCAATTGGGTAACTTGGGAAGTAGAAAATCAAACGCTCATTTGGTGTGTTTTTATTGCCTTTACCTTGTTTGTAGGTATTTTGGCGGGCAGTTTACCCGCTTGGATTTTATCAAGTTTTCAACCAGTAAAAGTATTGAAAGGAAATATCTTGCCAGCAACATTTGGTAAGATTGGCTTTCGTAAAGTGTTGATAGTCATACAGTTTGTGGTTTCGTTGGGTTTTATCTTTTTTATGGGGCATTTCTACAATCAGTTTGAATATATGGCTACCGAAAACGATAATTTTAATCGAAAAGGTATCTTCAATGTTTCACTTTCTGATAAAAACTACGCCTTGTTGGTAGATGAAATTTTGGGCAATAAGAATGTTGAAAAAATAGGAATGGTTTCAGTGCCTTTTGGCGGAATCTCAACCGAATATGCCATCAAATCAAAACCTAAAGACGAAAACATCGCTTCGTATTATTATGCTGCCGATGCTAATTTTATTGACAATATGCAGCTAACGATTTTGGCAGGAAACAATTTGCCCGTTTCTAAATCAGACTCGGCCACTAACTTTGTTTTGCTCAATGAGCGTGCCGTCGAGCGTCTGCATTTAGGTACACCACAAGAGGCCATCGGCAAGGCTGTTTTCTTGAATAACTCGGCTACGGCATCGCAAGTTGTGGGGGTTATCAAAGATTTTTGTCATTTCAATTATCAGTTCGAGAAACAGCCCGTAGTTTTTCAATATAACCCTGCTCAGTTTGCTGTCATGGCAATCAGAACGAATGCTAACGCACCCAAACAAACATTTTTGGCCGAAATGCAAAGCATTTGGAAGAAACACTATCCTTATCAGCAGATGGGTTATTCGTGGTTTGAACAAGACCTTTATGAACGCTACTATCCCGCCGAAGACATGAAAATGATGGGAATGGCGGCACTTGTCATCATCGTCATTGCTGTTATGGGCTTGCTGGGCATGGTTACGTATAGCACCGAAAAACGCATCAAAGAAGTGGGAATTCGAAAGGTAATGGGAGCATCAGTTTGGGAAATAGTGAAAATTTTGTCGTGGAGTTTTATGAAATTGCTCATTTGGGCGGGTATCATAGCCATTCCGATTGGCCTTATTGAAAACTGGGCTTTAGATAATTTATTTACTTACTACGCAGGCCTAAATGCTGGGCTAATGGGCGTTTTTTTTATTTCGATATTGTCTATTGCTACTTTCACAATCGGCTATTATGCTGTTCGTGCAGCTAATTTGAATCCTGTAAAAAGCCTGAGGGCGGAGTAAATAGTGTTTATTTCTACTCTAAAATTTCATTGCAGAGTTAGTTTGTAATAATTTGATTGCGAATTAATTCTGCATTTTTTTATTGCCCAAAACTCCATTTTTTATCTATGAACTTGTTTAGGATTATAAAAAGATTTCCAAAATAGGATGAATTTTGTGGTGCGAATCATAAAATCAAACTAAATGGAAATCTTGAGTAAAGATAAAATAGAACACTATATTTTACCAAATTTAA
>JACCDX011236228.1_pt1 | contig 13122 bp, 19 predicted proteins | sample 7449681 | NCBI WGS metagenome assembly JACCDX01 (sample SAMN15323450, study PRJNA562643) | freshwater metagenome | isolation source: river surface water | place: USA:Blue River Watershed | collected 2017-08-18
GCGATCAATGATGTGTCGACCAAGCTCGAGTCTTCGATCAGCGACTTGAGTACCGATGTCGAAACGAAGTTCGATGCACTGAGCCAATCTCAGACCGAGATGAGTACCCAGTTCAACAGCCGTGTGGATGAACTGGTTCAGCAGGGCAAGACCTACCAAGAGGCCACCGATCTGGCGCTCAAGGAGATCAACACCGACATCACAGGCATCACGACCGATATGGCCCGTCAAGAGGCTGGCCGTCGCATCGCGCAGAAAGCCGCTTCGGAGAAGGCCGCGAAAGAGAAAGGCCTCGCCGCCGCGACTGCGCTGGTGTCCACTGCCGCAGAAGGTTCAACCGATCAAGATCCGGCCAAGTTCAAGAAGCCATTCCAGACTACCGGTGAGGGCGAGAAGTTCGAAGGCCCGTTGGAGAAGTTCCTCAAGCAGGCCCGCCAAGGATCATTTGTGCCCGATGAGGGCAAGCAAGGAAAGCAAGTGCCCATCACAGAAGTCACAGACCGCCTCGAGCGTCCTCAAGGGCAACCGGCCCAGCAGGACGGCTACTACAACTACGGCCAAGCCTCGGACATCGATCAGATTCTCAATCCCGATGCCGTCAACGAGTCTTTGTTCCAAAAGGACACGCTGGGGGCCAAAGCTGGTGGTCTGATGTCGACCCCACTGATGGCCACCGGCGGATCGATGACGGGCACCCGTTACGGCCAATATGCTGGTGGTGGTTTGAACGTCGTTCATCACTCCGGCAAGGCCCGCGTGGACTTCCGACGTGGTGATGCAGTGACTGGCCCGGGCGATGGCCAGTCCGATGACATCCCGGCCATGCTTGCTGACGGTGAGTTCGTGATCCCTGCCGACGTTGTCGCGGCTCTGGGAAATGGCTCAACGAAGGCCGGAAGCGATAAACTCTACGACATGATGCACTCGGTTCGAGCGTATCACCGGTCGGCCAAGCCAAAGGATCTGCCGCCTCCTGCGAAGAAGTCGCCTTTGGACTATTTGAAGGACACGAAACGAAAGGCTAGGAGATAACCATGGCGATCACACAAGGCTCACCACTGCCGGACATCACGCAGACCACAACGCGGTCTGACACGGCACCAGACTACTACACGCAGTACCTGTCCCAGCTTTCGAGCGCGGGACAGACTGCCATGGGGCGCTCGCCGACCGAGATGGTCGCAGGCCTCACGCCGCAACAGTTGACCGGCTACCAGCAAGTCAACGAGGCCGCAGGCGCGTACAAGCCCGGTCTTGAGGCCGCAGGCACGTCAGCGGCCAAAGCCGCCGCAGGCATCACGCCTGAGCGCATCAGTGGCCTGATGAACCCGTACACCTCGCAGGTGGTTGACGAGATGGCCCGCCTGTCTCAGCAAAACCTCCAGCGCAACGTCCTGCCCACCCTGAAAGCTGGCTTCGTCGGCACCGGTGGGCTGGGTGGCCAGCGCTACGCTGGTGCTCTTGGCCAAGCCCTTGCTGACACCCAGTCGAACCTGACAGGACAGCAGTTCGGCGCACTGTCCAAGGGTTACAGCGAAGCCCTCAAGGCCGCGCTGGACGAGGCTCAGTTGTCCAACGAGGCGGCGAAGACCCAAAACCTGCTGGCCAAGAGCGAGCAGGAACTGGGTCTCACCGGTGCCGGTGCTTTGACCAAGGCCGGGGCCGAACAGCAGGCTTACCAGCAGAGCCTCTTGGACGCCCCACTGAAGACCGCCACGGGCGCTCAAGCGCTTCTGCGCGGGTTCACCATCCCCACGACCCAGACCGAGCAGTTTGTCGGCCCGCGTGGCCGCGACTACTACCAAAAGTCGGATCTGGAAAACGTCATGGGCGTGTTGTCGCTCATCGGCAGTGCCGCAGGCGGTACCGGCCTGAGCAAGGTTGGCCAGTTTGGCGGTGGCATCCTCGACCTGTTGAAGAAGGGCTTCGGCTCCGACTTCTCGGTCGATGCGTCCGAGTTTGCTGGCCAGAATGCCGCCGGTACGCCGGTCTACTACGACACAGCCACCGGCAGTTACTACGACGCCAGCGGCAACTATGTGCCGATCACAGGCGGTGAGGGCGAATAACCATGGCCAAAGACACCAACGTCGGCGTCGGATACCTCCCCGGCAACGATCCAGATGCAATGGAGGCAAACCGCCGGTACCAAGAGGCTCTGAGCAAGCTCACCCAGTCTCTTGATGCCCGCAAAAACCGTTTGTTCGACCCCGTTCTGCTGGCGGCGGCTGAAGGCTTTCTTGGCCCCAGCGGCACCGGCTCGTTTGGTGAGGCGTTGGGCCGCGTGGCTGGCAAGGTCGGCGCGGCTGAGACCGCCCGGGCCAAAGAAGAGCAGGAACTCGCCTCCCAGCAGTTGGCGGTGGCTGGCCAAGGCCTTGAGCTTGAGCGCTTGAAGGGCCGTGATCGGGCCATTGGCCGGTATTTGGGTGAGCCTGAGCCACCCCGAGGCGGTCTGACGACCACCACAGCGCCCACCACGGCGCTTTCGACCTCTGGTGCAGGCCAACCCACAGGCGGAGGCCTTCCGGGCGCTCCTGCGCCTTCTGGTGCTCCTGCACCCACCTCCGGTGGCCTGCCAGCACGTCAGGCGGTCTCTCAAATGCCCGGGGCCATGCCCAAGGGCTTCGAGGGCGTCGAGGGTGTTCGCGTGATGCCCGCCAACCCAGACATGATGACCGGGCGCGAGTACATCCAGATGTCGCGCTACGACAAAAACAAGAGCCTGCCTGACCTGATCAAGGAGGCCAACGAGCTTGACCGCAAGCGCTTCGAGACCAAGGAAGGCGGCGTGACCGATCTGACCACCGGCATGTTTTACCCCTTCCCCAAGGGCGAGCGCGTCGAGCGTCAGATTCCCGGCTACAACGGCACCTTCAAGATGTCGCCCAAGGATTCGGCGTTGCTGGATCTGTACCAGTCGACCAACGACCCTCGCTACCACGAGGTGGTGCGTCGCCTGCAGAATGCACCTCCGCGCCCCGGCGAGGCTGGCCCAGACGGCAAGCCCACCAAGGCAGGCGAGGCTCCTCGCATGAAGTCCGAAGAGGAACTCAAGTCCGAAGAGGCCCGTCGCGGCATCCTCGAGAAGAGCGAAACCGAGCAGGAAGCCGCACGTCGCAAGTCGATTGTCGAAGGTGGCGATCAGGCTCGCGACACTTTGTCGACTGCAAACATGTTCCGCCAGTTCTCGGACGACCCGAAGGCCAAAGACATGTTCGGCATCTTGCAGAACAACAAGGTGTCTTCCGGCATCGCCAAGCTGGTCGAGACCGGCATCGGTGTGCCCGGGTACACCGTGGGCATCCCTGAGATCCAGAACGTGCTCCGCAACGCTGGCCTGAAGGACGCCGACATCGCCAAGTTCCAAGTGGCCGCGATGCTGATGACGCAGATGCAGTTGAAGATGTCGCAGTACGCCAAGGGCTCGATCTCCAACTACGAGCAGGGCTTGTTCCAGCGCTCGGGCATCAACGCCGAAGACACGCCGCAGTCGATGCGGATGAAGGCCGACATGCTGACCCTGCGGGCACAGCTTGATCGCCGCCTGTCTCGCAAGTACGAAGAGATGAAGAAGGCCGCGAAGGGCGACTTGAACGTGAGCGAGTTCAAGAACACCGACTGGTACCAAAACGAGGTCGAGCAGTACGACAAGCGCCTGCTGGAGATCACGTCCGGCAACAAGCGTTTGCCGGGTGCCCCACAGCCTGCGCCACGAAACAAAGGTCGAGACCTGTCGAAGGCAGGTGCCGCCGTCGAGAATCTGGAGTAAGCCATGGCCGGTTTGTCATTCATGGGGAAGCTCACCCCAGAGCAAAAAGAGTATGCAGACCTGATCACCAAGAAGGCGCAAGAGATGGGCATTCCGCCCGAGCTTGCTGTCGGCATCGCATTCCGCGAGAGTGGCCTCAACCCCGGCGTGGGTCGGGGCTCTTCTGGCGAGTACGGCATCATGCAGGTGATGCCCAAGACCGGTGAGACGCTGGGCTTTAGCGAGAAGGATCTGCAGGATCCCTCGAAGAATATCGAGGCAGGCCTGAAGTACCTCAAGATGTCGCTCGACCGCGTGAAGTCCGACCCCGCCTCCAAAGAGATGAAGTCGACGACGATCAACAAGCTCGCCGCCGCTGGCTACAACGCGGGCATCGACTCCGAGTTTTTCAAGACCGGCGAACTGAACCCGATCACGAAGAAGTACCTCAAGGATCTCGATTCGTTTGGTGCCTTCAAGACCGCGGTCGAGGTTGACCCGGACGAAGCGACGCAAACTGGTTTGGGTAAACCGCCGCAGGAAGAAAGCGACGAGCCCGCACCTCTCGAGGACGTTCCGCCACCCCCGCCTGAAGAGGCCAAGATTGGCCCGCAGGATCCCCGTGAGAAGTTGATCTACCAAGGCACCGGCGCGGCTGTCGGCGCGGCCCCCATGCTCAAGCGTGGCGCTGGCAACCTCGTCGAGGACATGGCCGTGCGACGCGAGATGGGCAAGGCCCGGGCGCAAACCATGCTCCAGCGCCAGCAAGCCCCGGGTGGCCTGCCGGGAGCCCCCGCCGCGCCCTCTGGCCCGCCCCAGAGCGTCGTTCGCCTGCCCACCCAAGGCCAACCCCAAGGAGGCCCCTTGGCGGGCCTTGGTGGACGTCCTACGCCCATGGGTGGCAGTGGGGTGTTCAACTACGGCAAAGAGTTCGGTCTGACGGACATCGAGGCTGGCCGTGCGCTGGACATGACCAAGCAGGCCGGTGGCGTTCATGACCTGACCACCCAGCGCCGCGAGGCCATGCAGAAGTTGGGGCAGATGTTCCCGGGTGACCGGTTCACTGAGAATCCCCGCTACGGTGGCCTGATGACGCAGGCACCCAGTGTTGGCGGTGGCCCCCGGGCGAGCTTCACCACCGACCCCACCACCGGCGAGTTGCGCCCCCTACCGCCGCGCCAGCCTGTGCCGACGACACCGAAGCCACCGACACCGCTCGAGCGCGTCAGCATGCTGTACGAGGGGATGATGACTTCGCGTCCGGCGCAGACCCTTGGCCGAGTCGGTCGAACTGTGTTCCCGCCTCTGGCCCTTGCTGGTGCCGCTGGCGAAGCCGCAGACATCAAGCAACAGATGGATCTACCCGAGGATCAGCGAGACCTGACGCGCATGGGCCTGAGCGGCCTGAGTGTGTTGGGCACCGGGTTGTCTTTCTTCCCTCCGACGGCACCGATTGGCATCGGCCTGTCACTGGGGGCACCCACCCTGCAGATGTTGAGGGACATGAAAATGGAGCGGGACGCCAAAGCTCGCGAGGCACAAGCGCCCGCCCCGTAAAGATTCAGGTGTGTCTCCCACCTGAATTACCGCGCAGTTGCCAGTTGATAGCGGTAAACCTTCGCCTCCCCCTTAACCGGGGGAGGTTTTTTTATGGACGCTGGTTGTTCAGAGCGTCGGCAACTGCAGGGTTCATGTCGCGCACGATGGCCACACAGCGCTGATGCTCTTCAAACGCGATGCGGGGGCGCATGTAGGCCTCGAGCTTTTCCGCGAACTGGACGATGTCCACCTCGTCAGCGAGCAAGGCATCGGGGCGCTTGTCGTCGCTGTAGAAAAAGATCTGCTTGATCAGTTCTTCATTCAGGCACGTTCTTGTCATTTTTGGCTTTCCACAATTCCCAGTTGATGATGGTTTGACGTGCGATGGACTTCTGCGCACTGCCGGTGTACGGGTTGTGCTCGCTGTCGAGGAACTCTTCGACCACGTCCTGCTTCTTGAGGAAGAGTTCGTGCTTCTCGGCGTGTTCCTTCTTGGCGAAGAGAGTGCCATCGCTGGTTTGGTATGCGTTGATTGGTTTCATTGGTGTTGGTTCTTCAGTTGCCAGAACTTCAGCAGGGCGCAGAACATCTCCCAGCCTCGGTTCAGATCGTCCGCAGACCACTCTTTCACAACAGTGAGTCCGGGGACACTACGGGAAACGAACACGTTCGCGCAACGGGCCTGAGGCATGCCCAGACCGACGCGGTAGGCCGCGAGTTGCATGAGGTGCTCGTCGTATCCATCCACCTTGGCGGGATCGGTGAACTCCTTGGTCTTCACGTCGATCACAACCCCTTGGGGTGAATGCAGGTCACATTTTCCGCCGAAGCCCATCTCGTGAGCGAACGAGCGCTCGGCGACCCATCCATGCAGGCCAAAGGCGTCGGTAATGGCCTTGGTGCAACCCACGACGTGCTCGTGGTGCTTGCGCACTGGCTCGCCCTCGTAGAAGCCTTGGATGGATGCGTGGATGTCGGTACCGGCGTCTGCGGCGGCTCTGCCCTGCTCCTTGGAGTCATCGATGATGCGGGAGATGTACTCGTCCTCGCTCTCCTGAGGAATGCGAGGCAGGGTCAGCGCGGCCAGCAGGACTTGCTTTTGGAGCCACTGGGTCAGGGCAGGCTTGGCCGCGACGTTGAGCACCGTGGTGACGCTGGGCACCAGACTGAGCTTGCGGGCGTCGCGCAGGGTCGTGGCTCGCTGGCCACCCTTTGCGGCCTCGACGGTGTACATGGGTGCGCCGTCTCGGGTGTACCAGTGATTGCTCTCGCTGGCGCGTGGTTCTTTTGCTGTGATGCTCATGCTGTCACCTCGGGAAGGGTTTCGATTTCGTTTTGCCACCAAGCCAGAATCGACTCGGTTTCCTTTCGGATCATCTCGTCGGTGTCGACCGGAAAGATGCCTTGCCCAAAGAAGTCATTGGGCGGGTTGTACCACTCGAGCATGCCGCCCTGCTTGAATGTCTTGCCCCATTGGCCATCGCGCCAACCGCCAGCGACGTACTCGCTCTCCAGCAGTTTCTCGAGGGCCTCACGGGTGTCTGCGCGGCAGGCGATCATCTTGTTTTCGATGTTCGACATCCGCATGTCGTTGAGGATCAGGACGAAGCACTTCATGGCTTGCACTCCAGACCAGCCTTGGCCGCGTCATAGCCCCTGCGGTACTCCTCCTCGAGGCGTCCTTTGAAGGCGTGTGCGATCCAGTCGATGAAGACCTTGGCCGACTCTTCAGCGTCGCCCTCGAATTTCAGTTCTGGGCCATTGAAGTCAAGCGAGCCGACTCGGTCTCCAGTCGCAAACCCGTTCGCGGTGACGCGGTGGAATGTGATGTTGTAGTTGGGCTTGATGCTTGCAACCTGCAGTTGCCCCTCGGGCACAGCGAGATTGGTCTCGTGCCATCCAGCCATTTTTGGGAGTTCTTCAAAGTCTTCCATCAGAAGATTCCAAACCAGATGCCGGTGCCGTGGATCCACGCGATGGGGAACAGGATTGCCCCAGCCACAAGGAAGCCCCACGAGGCGGTTTTCAGGCAGACCACGATGTGCGTGATCCATGAGGCGATGATCCAGAGGACAAAGCCAACGGGTAGAAGGTCTTTCATGACATCTTCCTTTCTCCAGTTTCAAATTTTTCTCTTCCGTCGAGCGAGTGATGCAGATACACATCGGTTCGCTCTTCGTCTTGCTCGGGGTTGCACCAGCAGGTGACCTCAGGCACATGATCCCGAAGATCACCCATTGGGATGATGTGCCAGAGGGCCTGCGGTTCGTAGATCACTCGACAGCCTCGTAAGTGGCTTCGAAGATGTCAGGTTTGCATGGGTAGTGCTCACCCTTCACACCGGTGATGATCCAGTCGCCGGGGGTGACAAGATGATCACCCTCTAGCGTTTTGACATACGGTCGCCCGTTGTACGCAACACCCAACTCCACCGCAGGGTGATCGCCATGCTTGAACCATTGCGTGGCCTCTATGACCACGGGTTTTTTGCGGAACTTCATAGCTTGTTCTCGTCAAGACGGTGATCACCGCACCAGTCGTTTTGATAGACCACGGGGTAGCCGTTCATGGTGGGGGCATGGCGTCGGCAACGCCCAAGCTCGGTCTGAACTGGGGTGTTGTTTTCCGACTTCATCTTCGGGACGTACCAGATGCAGGTGGAGCATTTCATGCCTGCACTACGGTTCTTCCACGGATCTTTGGTGTCGCTCATTTGCGTGGGCCTCCGGGTTTGCGTTTCGGTGTGCCGTCCTTCTTCAGGCCCCAAGGGGCATCCATGATCTTGCGAAGACGAGCCGTTTTTTGTTTGGCGACGATGATGCCGTCGACGTTGCTGGTGCTCCACTGTGCAGGGGGATTGGTGGCCACAGGCACCGCGTTGTCCCAGTACAGCTTCTCGGCCAGCAGGTAGCCCTCGAGGGGCCAGATCTGTCGGATGGCGTCTTCGAATGCGATCTTGCGACCGATGTTGATGTCGAAGTTGGCCGCATCCACGCAGGCGGAAATGCCCTTGATGGTGTAGCCGTTCTCGAGCGTGAGAATGCAGAGGGTGGACTTGCCATCAGGCAGGACGAGGTAGACCTCGCCCTTGATCTTTGCCTGAATCCCCTCGAGGGTGACTTTGTTGTTCATTGCCAGTTGTCTTTCTTGGTTTACGAAGGGTCGCCGTTGAAGATCTTTTTGCCAGTGCCGTCCTCGATGTCCTTCCACACGGCGGTGATGGCGTCTTCCATGATCTTGTGGGCGCGGATGATCTCGTACCACATGGTCAGGTTGCCACCATCACCGATGCGGTAGCGCAGGCGGCATTGAACCGCGTAGCGCAGGCCACCTTCGAGCACAGGGATGCCGATGGTGAACTCTTCGGGGATCTTGAACTTGCCCTTGCCAGCGGTGCCTTCGATCTGCTCTTCGTAGGTCAGTTCGTTCTGGCCATTCGACAGGCGGATGCCTTGGGCGAAGTTGACCTTCTTCTTGGCCTCGAGGGTGCGGGAGACCTCCAGCATCTCAGCCGCCGGGGGCTGGGCGATGTCGGGCAGGTTGTCCTCGATGAACTGAGCAAAAGCCACCTGCGTCATTTGCTGGCCGCTCTTGGCCTTCCACGTCGCCCATTCGATGGACTGGGGGCAGGCGTAGGTCGCGGTGTAGTCGCGCCATCCAGCGATAGGCAGACCCTCCTCGTATCCACCGCGGTTGTCGTTGAAGACGGCGCGGAAGCGGCCTTCCTTGAGGTTGCCGTAGATGCGGGTGGTGCTGGTCGTCTCTTGGGTCACGAAGCGGCAGAACGACTCCACGTCGCGCAGGGAGGTGTTCCCTTTGCGGCGCAGGGGTGCGTCCAGCATCTCCTCGAGATCCTCGAGCTTGGAGCCCTCAGGCACGATGGCGTAGGGGTGGCCATTGATGATCTTGGCGTCGCCAAGGTTTTGGCCAGCGATCAGCGCCGCCTCGGTGTCGTGGATGGGGTTGGTGTCGTCGTCGTACGCCATGATCAGCCCACCTTCTTGAGTTCACCGGTTTCCATGTCCACCGAGCGCAGACCTTCGATCTGCAGTTGGCGGGGGTCTTCGCGGGTGAGGTTGCCCTCAGGCGTCGCGAACATGATGGAGGTGCCCTTCTCCTCTTTGGGGGCCTTCACGACGATGTCGTCGATGATCTCGATCTGGCCACCCTTGCCCGGTTTGAGCTTGAGCTTGAGGGTCAGTTCGCCGCCCTTCATGGTGTTGGACACAGTGGCAACGAGCTTGTTCAACTCGTTGCTCAGGTCGTCGTGCAGGGTGCCGTAGCGCAGGGCCACGATGGTGTCGTTGAAAGAACGTGCAGTCATTGAATGCTCCTAGGTCAGAAGGGGATGTCGTCGTCCATGTCGTCGAAGCCACTGCCAGTGCTCTGGCGGGCTTGGCCACTGGCCGACTCGTTGCGGGCGTACTCGTTGCCTTCACGAGCTTGCCACTCCGGCGAGGCCTTGATCTTGTCCTTCAGGCCATTGCTGAAGGTCTCGAACAACTCCATGTCGGGTTCCTCAATGGAGAACATGCCGAGCTTGTTGAAGCCCTCTGGCAGTCCTGCCTTTTTGATCGCGGCGGGCACTGGGTTCACCGACATGATGTTGGTGTACTCCTTGCCGTTGTTCCCCACGGACTTGGCCACAGAGATCATGGCCCACGCGCCCAGAATGTTTTTCAATTCGAAGCCACGCAGTTCGTCGGCAGTGAAGTCACGACCGCGCCATGCCTGCAAGTCCTTGCGCAGGGTTGCCTTCTCCGCGAGGGAGAGGGTGTAGTTTTTCGAGATGGACATCGGCTCACCCTTGTTGGTGGTCAGCGCTTTGCCGTTGTCGTCTTCGCCATGAACTTCAAACTGGATCATGACCTTCTGCAGGTACTTCACCTGACCTTGCCACTCAGTCTTCTGAGTGCCTAGATCCACGATGCGATAGCACCGCGCCAGATGCATGCCCGGGGGGACGGGGGTAAAACTGCCCTCGCCGCTGTCTTTCGCTACCAAACCCATCATTCGCTCCTTGTGTTTACGGGTGTTGACTTCCGAGGCAGACCGCACTCATACCGAATGACAGTCCAATCGTCAGCCGTTGCTTGACCAGACTCGGCTCTTGTGAGGGCCTCATCCAGTCGCTCTTCGCGCTCAAGCATCAGTTGATGAAACGCTTCGTCTTGCACTTCGCTCTCCTTCGCTGTTGAACACGAAGTGACTGTAGCATGTTTAACCCCGACATACAACAGGTCTTGCGCAAATTCTTTTTTAGTGTAAGATCGCCATAAACCAACACAGGAGGTCTGAATGACATTGAAGGAGTATTTCGAGACGCTACCGAGAGGAGCGAAGCTCGAGATGGCCAAGAAGCTGGGCATCTCGAAGACATGGATGGCACTGATCATCAGTGGCCGTGAGGTGCCCAGTGCAGGCCTCGCGGTGAACATCCACCAGATCACCAAGGGCAAAGTCTCTCGCGAGGAACTGCGCCCTGACCTCTTCGGAGCGCTGAAATGATCTGGTACAAGTTTCACCTCGGCGACTACATCACACACACCACGCACCTGTCCGATGCGGAGGATCTAGCATACCGCCGTCTGCTCGATCTGTACTACATGAGTGAGAAGCCAATCCCACTCGATACCCAGTCGGTTTCACGCAAGATCAGGCTCGATTTGGACATAACCGAATCGGTTCTCGGGGAGTTTTTTGAACACACCCCAGAAGGCTATCGCAATGCACGTTGTGATGCTGAAATCATGCGATACAACAAACAAGTCGAGAACAACCGATCCCTCGGAAAGCGAGGCGGCAGGCCGAAGAAAACCGAACCGGAAACCGAATCGAAACCGAAAGCAAACCCTAAGAAGATACAGAATAAGAATATAAATACCAATACGTCGACTGCGTCGACACCGTCGCGGTTCGATGAGTTCTGGTCGACATGGCCAACATCCAAGCGCAAGGTGGGCCGTGCCGCAGTGCTTGCGAAGTGGGAGAAGCACAACCTCGACGACGTGGCCGACACCATCATCGCCAACGTCAAGGCCCTGAAGGCCAGCGAGCAGTGGCTTGGTGGATTCGAGCCAGCACCGATGACCTACATCAACCAGCGCCGCTGGGAGGATGAAAACGGGGCCTCTGAGGCGTTTTCTGGCCGGAGGGTGATATGACCCCTTACCCCACCCATAAAAACGTCGCCATGGCCCGATTTGACCCCTTGGTGAGGCATCAATGACACCCGTCGAGAACCTGCTTCAGCGTTTGGAGAAGGTCAAGGGCCGCAACGGCTCGTGGACTGCCCGCTGTCCTGCTCACGCCGACAAAGGCCCCTCGCTGGCCGTGCGTGAAGCTGACGATGGCCGCATCCTCGTGCATTGCTTTGCAGGCTGTGAGACCGCCAACGTGCTGGGTGCTGTGGGGCTCGACATGACCGATCTGTTCCCGCCTGACGAGAAGCGTAAGGACTACCCTGTCACCGGCAAGCCCAGCATGAAGCCAGCGTTCTACGCCAGCGACCTCATGCGGATCATCGCCTTCGAGGCGCTTGTGGTGCAGATCGTGGCCTTCGACATCTCTGAGGGCAAGAAGATCAGCGAGAACGACCGACAGCGAATGAAAGTGGCTTGTGAGCGAATTGAAGAAGCGATGAGGTATGCAAATGTCAACTGATACCACCATGATCGAGCAACGCGCCAGAGCGCTGGACGAGGCTCGCCGCATCCGCCTGCTCAAGGCGGAAGAGATCAACACCGAGAAGTACCTGAAGGCCAACGACGTCACCCACAAGGTGCATGAGGCTGGGACGTGGCTCGACGAGATGCAGTCCGAGCTTGGACAGCCGGTCAAGAAGGACGACTCCGTGGCCATGCCTTGGCCAAAGACCCAGAACTCCTTCCGGTTCCGCCCGGGCGAGGTGACCTTGTACGCAGGCTCCAACGGTGGCGGCAAGTCCATGATCACCGGCCAGATCGCGCTTGGCCTCATCAAGCAGAAGCAAAGCATCTGCATCGCATCCTTCGAGATGAAACCCAAGCGCACCCTGTACCGCATGCTCCGCCAATTTGCTGGTGAGAACATCGACTTCCCCAAGTTCACCGACAAGGCGAAGTACATCAACAACCTGCTCGACCGCTTCCGTCGTTTTTGCGATGGCCGTCTGTACCTGTACGACCAGCAGGGCACCACCTCGAGCCAGCAGGTGATCGCCATGACGCGCTACTGCGCCATGGAGTTGGGCATCAAGCATGTGTTCATCGACTCGCTCATGAAGTGCGTGGCCGGTGAGGATGACTACAACGCGCAGAAGTACTTCGTCGATGAATTGACGGCGGTGGCGCGTGATCACAACATCCACATCCACTTGATCCACCACATCCGCAAGTTGCAGAACGAGGAGATGCAACCCAACAAAAACGACATCAAGGGCACGGGCGCGATTGCCGACCAAGTCGACAATGTCCTGCTCATGTGGCGCAACAAAAAGAAGGAGCACAAGATTCAGGCCGGGGGTGTGCCTGACGACAAAGATCCAGACGCGATGCTGATGTGTGAGAAGCAACGCAATGGAGAGGCGGAGGACTGGTTCTCGTTGTGGTACGACAAGGACAGCCAGCAGTTCACCGAGATGGTCAACGCCATGCCGATGGCATTCGATGAAGGAGGGAGGTTTTGAATGTGGATGGAGGAGCAGAAGGAGTTGGGGACGATGAACATCGTCACCGTTGTCTCGTTAGATGGGTCATCAAAAAGCGCATTGAAGATCGTGATGGCGCACACCGATGGCTCAGAGGTTACGTTGACCACACTGGCCGACATCACAAAGGATGGAATGACCTTCATCC
>JACCDX010967777.1_pt1 | contig 13118 bp, 8 predicted proteins | sample 7449681 | NCBI WGS metagenome assembly JACCDX01 (sample SAMN15323450, study PRJNA562643) | freshwater metagenome | isolation source: river surface water | place: USA:Blue River Watershed | collected 2017-08-18
GCGCGAACACGATCATCCAGCCCATGGCCAGGTAGAGCAGTGTGGAGAGCAGGCCGAAGCGGCCGGTGAAAAAGAGCTTGAGCACGATGCCCAGCAGCGCCAGCGACCAGGACACCGCGAAGATGACCCAGCCCACCGGTGCCGGCAGCACCAGCAGACAGAACGGCGTGTAAGTGCCCGCTATCAGCGCGTAGATGGCCGCGTGGTCGGCAATGCGCAGGCGCGCCCGCAGCGGCGAGGGCGGCGTGCGGTGATACAGCGTCGACACGCCATAGAGCACCACCAGACTCAGGCCGAACAGCCCGAAACTCGCCACCGCCAGCCACGAACCGCTCGCCAGCGCCTTGCCCAGCAGGGCCAGCAGCACCCCCACGCTGAGCACGAAACCCAGCGCGTGCGAGCCGATGTTCAGGCGCTCCTCGGCGGGCGAATACTGCGGGGCGGCGCGTGGACTCATGGGGGCTCTCTTTGGGCGAACCAGCGGCGAGCAAGTCGACTTCTCGTGCTGACATGCTATGCCAGGCGCGGGGCGGGCTGCCACCGTGGGGCGTGGCTGGTTGACTTTGCGCCAGGGTTTCCTGAACACTCGGGGAAAAGGTGGACTAGACTTGAGGCGTTCACTGTTTCCATCGGTTCAAGGTCAAGACCCCTCGATATATGGATTTTCCGAGTTACAGAAAACACATCCAGAACACGCAATTCGGCAAGCAATTGCCCGATGCCGTCTACCTACATAAGTCAGCCCTGGAAAAGCTCCCCGCAGAAGTTGCAGCACTTGTTCAACGAGTCGCACAGGCACTGAAGATTCCGGACGAGCAGTGGAATGTTCTGAAGTGTAGCAAACGCGATTTCAAGATCAGTTATCTGCATTACCCAGACTTTGAGATTTATGCATACCCGTCGTTGCACGAGTGCTTTACGGTGGACCTCAGCAAACTGAGCTTACGCCGTTCCGATTACTCGCAATCGGACAACCCACCGATTTTGCATCGCAAGGAAACCTTCGTACTGCCATCGCATCCGCTGCATCACCAATTTGCGGAAATCACAGCCGAAGGCGAAGAGGTGGGCCTCTACGAGAATTCTCGATCCATTGGCTTCAAAACCAGTTGGGAAAGGCTAATTCGCGCCAAGGGTTTGAAGCTCTCGCCAGAAGGACGACTACTTGAAACAGGCATTGAACCGCCGAAGTCGCAGGGAGCTGAATCAGCACCTCAAGGCGTCGACGTAGAAATATTTCGGCACCGCACGGCAATCGACCGCAACCAGTTGTCGCAGCCGATGCAGATTCTCGCGAGACTTGACTATCTCAACGGGAAGTACTCTCTCCTCGACTACGGTTGCGGAAAGGGCGACGACTTACGCGAACTTGAAGCACACGGTATTGACGCCACAGGCTGGGACCCCGTCTTTCATCCAGAAGGCGAGCTAATACAAAGCGACATCGTCAATCTCGGATTCGTTCTTAACGTCATTGACGACAGAGCTGAGCGAGACGAGACGTTATTACGCGCCTGGGGATTGGCTGAGAAGGCGCTGCTTGTATCGGTGATGATTGCCGGTGACTCTGTCATTTCGCAATTCACGCCGTATAAGGATGGTGTGCTTACAAGTCGCAATACCTTTCAAAAGTACTACTCGCAAGGCGAATTCCGCAGTTACTTAGAACGCGTGCTGCAGGAATCTGCAATTGCTGTAGGACAGGGGATTTTTCTTGTTTTCAAGGACAAGTTAGAAGAGCAAAACTTCCTACTCGAGCGGCAGCATATCCGTAGAGACTGGCGACAAAAGACAGAGCGAATTAAGCGACAAGCACTCCAAACCCAACGTCCCGATCTTATCGAACGGCATTCAGTCCTATTTGATGACTTCTGGCAGGCGTGTCTCGATCTAGGCCGGACGCCCGCGAATGACGAATTCGAAAACTCTCCACAGATTCGGAAAGTCGCCGGCTCGCATGCCAAAGCGACCGAGATCCTTATCGCAAAATATGGGGATGAGTTACTTCAAGAAGCCGGCAAAAGGAGAAAAGAAGACTTGCTCGTCTACTTCGCACTCGGCCTATTCGGCCGCAGAAAGCCGCGCGCTCATATGCCCAGTGGATTGCTTCGTGATGTGAAGGAGTTTTTCGGATCACTGGATATCGCAATGGAACTCGCGACCCAGGCGCTCTTTCGAGTGGGCAGAAATGAAGTGATAGCCAACGCGTGCAATGAAGCCTATTCCAGATTGCAGCACGGCGAGATGATTGAAGGGCACAGCTACATTTTCCATAAGGACAGGCTCGGTGACATGCCGACCGACCTCCGAATATTTATTGGCTGTGCTACGCAACTATACGGTGATCTTTCCAACATCCATCTCATCAAGGCTCACATGACATCCGGAAAAGTGAGCTTGATGAGGTACGATGACTGGGAGAAAAGCGAGCCCCTACTCACGGAGAGGATCAAGATAAAACTGAGGGAGCAAGAGGTTGATTACTTCGAATATGGTACGAAATTCGAATCAACGCGGCTCACAAATAGAAACCTTTTCTCATGAACTTGTCAAAACGAGTGGATCCAAGGAAGTAAGATAGTCAATGCACCAAAAGAAATTCCCGATTACACAGCTAAGTGGCAAGACGAAGAACTATTTAGCCTATTTTAAGAATCAGTCTTCACCAAGCTAACCAGCTGGGAGCGATTTGGACGGCTCACATCAATTTCATCGTGCAAGTAAAGTTCACAATAGGCAAGCAAATTAGCCAACAACTCCTTGACGAGAACTCTATAGGGGGACGGATCGTCTGCTAAATCGTTATGTAATCGCTCGGTAAGAAAGCCAAACCAAGCTCTCTGCTGAGGTTGCTCCTTCAACACGTTTCGCAGCCATTTTATTGCCTTTGATCGAGAAAGAAGAGCTCTTCTCTCTGCAGAGCTATGACACCACATAGATATAACTGCGAAATCAAGTTCTGGCTGAGTAAAATACTCACTACAACTATCTCCTGGCTGAGCTAACGGAAAATCAGTGACCTTTAGTATCCCAACTTCAGGAAATATATACTCAGGCCACTTTGTCGGGGGCACCCTACTACTACCTAGATCTGAATACTCTTGGATATAACTCTCGATTTTCGAAATGAGCTCTTCGTCTATAGCAACTGCACCTTCGAATTGCGCACTAATGTAAGACAAGTCGGCCCTAGTCGGCGCAAAACCAACCATCGTTTCTTTGTTGTAAAAATCACCCAAGCCTAGTCCACTAGAGGTAAAGTTCGCACTTCCCACATACACCATATCTTCATCGAGCAAGTAAATTTTTGAATGCAATGACTCATCGAAGTAAATTTTCCAACCGAAGCGAAGCCCCACCTTGATTGCCTCAAGATCGGTAGCCCCTCCAAGTAAGTCGCTGACCTGCAACCGAATGAGTACTTTTACTTCACCTGAATAATAGGTGCTCAGCCAATTTACAGCTGATAATCTAAAGTAAGCTGAAATTAGTTGAATCCTACTAAGTGAAGCGCAACAGGCTTCTATACGCCTCTTAAGCTCCACCCCCGATATCAATCCACTTGTAAGCATGAATACTAAGAACCAGCATGCTGAATTAGCCTTTCGACCCACGAACCCCATCGAGACCGGAAACGCTCAAATATCTGCCTGTCGTACTCACGAACAAGCTCGTCCTCAGATCTGACGAGCGCCATTATCAAAACTTCCAACGCCTCAAATCCTTTGTGATCCTCCTGTTGCTCAAGATATCTCCAGAACTTTTCGTAGAACTGAGACCTCCTGTTTACGATGCCAACTGATGCATTTGCGACTGGTCGTCTGTCGAGAAATAACTCTCCAGGCCAATCGCCTGTTTGAATATCCACCTTGTAGCTCAAAGTCTGTTTGGCGATATCGACTGCTTCCTCGAAATCTAGAGATGAGTCATTTCCAAGAAGAAGCTCCACCCGCTCCTGCAATTTTTGCTCGTCTGTTAGCTTTCCGGCCCTAACTTCAGATTCAGTTGGCGAACGATCTACACTAACATCAATATTAATTCGGTCTGCCAACCCGCTCTCCGCCTTCGCCTTACTCTCCTTGGAGCGCCTGCTCGTAATAACGGACATCATTTCCGATATGTGTTCAGCTAAAGCTTTGTTAACCTCAAGCTGTAACGCTGTTCTATAGTCATGCTCCCCAAGCTCGTCGGATAAAATCGAGATCAAATCCTTATCAATCTTTTTTATCCCACGCACTTCCTGCTTATTGTTTGTAACACCAAATAGCTCGTCTAGCACTGGGTCGAACCTTACCTCCGCACCCCAGTAACGATGACGCGGCTCGCTAGCATCGGTAAAACCAAAACTACCGAAATCGATTTCTCGACCAGCCCTCACAAATGATATACCTGTGTTCCTGCCGTAATGCTTACCCTGAGGGGAATTGCCACCCAAGTTCTGGATAGAAGGCTTTGCAATAGAAAATATAAACTCAACCTTGGATATTTTTTCAGAAACTCCATCATGATAACGAATATCTATTGTGAAAGGATCGCAAAAATATTCATTCGTAGCTTCTGTTTCGAAGCCCGGGAGGTTGTTAGGAGCTAGTAGATATAACGGATCATTAGCTGCCAAAGATACACTTCTCTCAATTGTCGAACTTTCCTTCTGAAGAAGATGAATACTAACAGCTCGTTTCTCGCCATACCTATCACAGTCATCCAAAAAGTGCCTGTAAACTCTACATAGCTCGGAATTAACTCGCTGTATCAATGTCTCAGCTCTTCTCAAATCCATTTGATCTAGCTCATCCCAAAGAACCACCGTGCCAGAATCTCCAATTTTGTCTCTGAAACAGCTAACCAACTCGGGCGGCAACTCTGATCTAGTCGCCTCCGGGAATTCGGTTAGATCTCGCTCCTTTATTTCGTCGAGATCAAGATAAGCCCTATAAACTTCCCCCTCCCTAATCCAGCTATATATCTCAACTCTACGCGCTTGTGAAATTGATGCACCTTTCAAGCCGAACCCGAACCTACCTAGGCCCTCTCTCGTGTGGAGTCTAGTACCCCAACCAAGACTTAGACATTTACTTAGAACCTCAGAACTCATGCCGCACCCGTTGTCTATGACCGCTATGCGTTCAACTTGATTGGATATTTTCTTATTAACAACGACTCGCTTACTAATCGCGACAATGTCAATATTGGAGGCGCCAGCTTCAATTGAGTTGTCTACGAGCTCGGCAATTGCCGTAGCTGTTGTTCTATAGCCTGCCTGCCTTAAAGCGGTAAGGCCCAAATAGGCGTCAATAATTTTTACCATTCCCTTCTGCCTCCTAAATTACTTAAAGTATCCATCAAAGTAAGTGAACGCTTGAGATGCATTAGGCATATTCTCGATATTATCGATGACATCGACTAAAAGACATTCTTTAGTTCCTCCCATCTTAGGCCCTCGCAATCCTCTCCCTATCATTTGTGAGTAAAGCACCACAGATGTTGTAGGCCTTGCGACGATCACGGCCTCAATATTTGGAGCGTCAAAGCCGGTAGTAAGCACTCCGAAATTCACTAGCACTTTCAACTCCCCAGCCTTGAATCTGGTAATAGCACTCCTTCTGTGCGACTTATCAGAATCCGCTGTAACAGCCTCTGAAGGACATCCTCTCAGTGTACACATGATGGCAAGTTCAATTGCACACTCTTTACTAGGTGCAAATACAATTGTCTGCCGAGACATTTCTACTGCGGTTTTCAAGATGCTTGTGGCGATTAGAGTAGTACGTGCGCTATCTTCGCCTAGCCGAGCAAGGACAGAACGGGGAATATCTAGTTGATTTTTTATATGTAGTATTTCAGCTTCAGTAAGCACAACGTTTTTAGGGGATCTAATTTGATATCGCTTGACGCTAGACAGTATCTCCTCAGATGTGAGAAATGAAATAGGGTCATCTAACTTAGCACCGCTGTTATCAACAATGTCGATCTTGTTGTATTCGAAGTATTCAGATAATCGGATTGTTTCTTCAGGATCTTCGTTTACGTGATGCCTACCAGGCGTAGCAGTTAGCCCTATAATCTTGGACCTACTATTTGAGAAAAGATCAATTGCAACTTTGTAGGTAGGGGCAACTGCCTGGTGCGCCTCATCTACAACAAGAATCATGCACTTACGCCGAATTAATGTGAAAAGCGAGAAACTTTCGTCGTTTTCAGCACGAACCATATTGAAAGCTGTTTGAAAGCTAGATACTACGAAAGTTGGGCCACTAATCTCATGCAACTGTGACTTGGAGCCACCCCATAACCTAACTAGAGCTCCATCTTCGACTCCGACTCTTTTCCATATATTGAGTATCGACTCAGCAGCCTGCTCACAAAGTTCCTCGCTATGAGCTAGCCATACAACCACAAAATCTGAGGACTGCGACGCAAGAAGATAGTTGCATACGGCTTCCAGGCTTGTCCTAGTCTTTCCTGATCCGGTAGGCATATGCACTAACGTCTTCCGCTTTTTGCTGCCAAAAAGAAATCTTAGCAAACTCTTGCGAATGAAATTCTGATATGGATAGAGAGGTTTATCTATTCGGACAGTTTCTACATCCTTGCTTGGAACGGATTTATCTAGCGAAATATCTTTTACGCCAATCAATGATAGGAACCTTCTTGTTTCTGTATTGTCACCCCATCCAAATTCAATCAACTGTGATAATTCTGATCTCGAGGTAAATCTTGATCCAATACGATCATTGATCTGCTCAATCTCGAATTTTTGTATAAGCATTAGTCTTATGTCGCGTATACGTAATACATCGAGACCCTTTTCGGAGACCAGTAGATTAGCTAGAAGTGAAGAGTCTATGGAGATCCCGCCTTTGGATAGCCTTTCGACTAGTCGTTCATCTACAAATCTTCCGAGTGCGGAGACCCCTAAGCTCGATAACTCTTCAATTAGCAATTTTTTGACATCGGAAAAATCCATTTCTCTATTCCTATTTATAAGCTGCAAATTAGGCAACTGCTTTCAAGCGGATTGTAATCCTCTTCGCTCTGCGTCAGTTGGTCTTGCCAGCGCCCACTATTCCGATCTGTTGAAATAATTTTGTGATCTCTCTCTTTTTTCTCAGCTTTCGCTACAAGCTCATCAATTGAGCCCTGCGAACTCCAAGTGTAACCATGCCCAGCTATCTCCACCTTCCCATCCTTCCAGTCGTATTTCTCACGCTTTCTATTCTCAAACTCGCGTGCCTTTTCAAACAAATCGGGATGATGACGCTTCAACCCTAGCCATTCATCCTGTCGCTGAAAGAAGCAAAAGTAGCAGCCCGAACGCGAACGCCATTTGTAGTATTCCGGTATTCCAACGCTCTCTTCGAGCATTCTGAATACATCGTGGCGTACCACGCCATCTTCGATAAATGGAAATACCGCCTTAATGGTTTCCTTGCTACTTAAATACCCCTCGCGATTCTCGTCTGCGCGAATCCCGATATAACTAACCACAGGGTCATCACCCACAAAGGCCTCAAATGGCTTGATCTTCATGACACGCGTACACCAGCGCTGCTGTGGCGAAGGCAAATACTCGTTGTGCATTCGCAACCAGTAGTCGAAGTCCTGTCCGCTGCCAAGACGCACGATTGGCTTACCGAGATAGGACTCTAGCTTGTCCAGAAAATCGTAGACTTCTTTGAGCTCAGCACCAGTGTCGCTGAAGAAGTATTCGATCTTTTGATGGATTTCGGGATAGTTGTCGCGCAGGTAAATTGCCAGTGCTGCACTGTCTTTTCCACCCGAAAGGCCCAGGACATGCCTCACTTTCTCGGGAGGCACGCCGGGATGCAAATCACGATACTGTTCCACGGTCGCCCCCTACGGATTTAAGATTTCGCGCCTTTGCTGTTCTGCGGGCTTTCGATTCAGCGAGTGTCTCACTCACAAGCTCTGCCAACACTGCCTTTATATTCTGAGAGTTATTCAGTAGTTCTTTGCTCAGCACGTCGAGAATTTCCTTCTTTGCCTTTTCAATTCGTTCACGCTGCCGCTTATTAACAGTCACTACTTGCTCTAGGGTTTCGCCGCGAAGCTTCATGGACTTAAGCACGTAAACATCGACATCGTCAATTTCTTGTTCATTTCTATGATCAAGATAGGCGACGTAAAGCTTATGCAAATCTAGAAGCCTTGCAGAATAGTCAGCAAGCTTGAACTCGACTTCACGGCAAACTGCGTCTGTCCACTGCTCACTCGGCAATTGACCGAGGAAGCTAATCACGCTTTCCAACCACTCAGAATCAGAGCCATCAGGACTAGTTATGCGACCGACAAAGGCCTTCAATCCATCCCGATCTATAGTGAATGGCTCGAGCGAGGCGTACCACCGCAAGTTGGCACGAAGGTCTACAAGTGTTGTATTCGGGCTTTGTTCAAACGCCTCGCAAAGTAGCTCTCGTTGTTTATCGAGCATTGCCGCGTACGCATGTTTTAGCCTTTGCACTGCTTCTCTAAGTGCTTCAGCGAACCCCTCCGAGCCAGTTTCTGCCGAATCAAAACCCAATGCTTTGGGTAAGAGCGAAAACAGGAGACGCTCTGGCGAGCTTGCCGTTTCAAAAGACTCTCGAACAGCAATGGCAGCTCTGCTCAGGTAGGTAGGCGACTTCGTGAGCTTCGTAAACTTCGGCAACCCCCCCATGAAATTCGCCAATGGTGAAATGAGCTCGACAACCGTTCGCTTGCGGTTATCGGAAAACAATGCCTTCTGGTACTGCTCGTAAATGGTCGCCTTGAGTCCTTCGATACGGAAGCGCTGGACCGTGAATTCATCAGGCCTTTTCACGAAACGCTCAAGCTTTTCTTCATTGAAGAAAGGCACATAGCGCCCCCCTTCATAGAAGGCGAGCTCATGCTTATAGACCATGTAAACGGCCATATACAGAATAGGCAGTAGCCCCGCTTTAACCCCGTAAGGCGGCGCCATCAGCTCATTATTCAACTCCGCAAACGACTTAGCTTTGCGCTCTGTTGTATCGAGAAATTCGTTAATGCGACTCCAAACCGCACCTAAATGACTCTTGTCTCCACCCTCGTCGTCCGCTGGCGCACAAAAGTGCCACTCATTTGCGCCTGGCTCCTTTTTTCGGTGAATGCCACTGACTTGTAGCACAGATCGGTAAATGGCCTTCTCCGGAGGGAACTTGTCGATGCCCAAGTCCTTCAATGCAGACTGATTCAACATAGCCAACAAGAGCTTGTTCCGTGCTGCGTTGGCCTGCGAAGACGGTTTGTCGCGGTTGATCAGCTCGTTGTGAATCTCAGGGGCTTTGGAATAAACGCTGCGCAGCACATCTGACATCGCTACCTGCAGGCTGCGCTTATTCACGACTGGTAATTTGCGCCCAGCGTAGAACCACTCGCTCATATCAGGCTGATCGGTTAGCTCATTGAGCAACTTGTCTTCCGCGTGCTCCGGTGCAGTGAGGCGGTCCTCAAATTCGCGTTTTGCCACGGGATCGGAATTCAACTCTTGCTTGGCAGCGCCTATCCGGCGCAGGGCCTGAGTTTCAGCCACCGCATCGCGTAACTGAGCGCCGCCGAGACAAAGCACCACAAGGTCGAGGTGGGAGAAGTGATTGACGACGTCGTCCTGGAATATCTGTTGATCATCTTGACCTGTCGCCAAGAAGAAAATGATGCGCGCATCTTCGGATTGGACAGGGGCTGTCTTATAGGTCTTCGCATCCACAAAGGTTGGGACGAAGTAGCGCAAAGCCCCGTTCTCGATCGTGTAGCGTCTAGCGACGATGGGAAGTAAGGCATTCGCAACGTTCAACTCGTCGGCAAGTGAGAAATTGCCAAGATTGCTCAGCTCTTCTTGCAGCGCTTCTTCGAGGTCGAAATCACTGCCCTGCCATACCCGGTACTCGTTATTAAACTTCCGGAAATTGACGACTGCCTTTGCGTTAAGGGCTTTATAGGTTGTGGCGAAAGACGCGCTGCTAGGTACACAGGTTTCAAGCACAGGACGCGACGCTTTGAAGCCACCTTTGCTGCCAATGATGTTAAGCATGCCGATGGTTTTCAGCAGCTTCACTTCCGACTCTTTCGCGTCACCCAGGCGCTCGATGGCTGTCACCACTTCCGCCCAACGGCGGCTGGTCATGTAGTCACCCAGCGCAGCTGACTGGTTTGTGATGAAGTAGTCGTAGACGTCCGCCGGATATATGTACTCTTCGACGTGACTCAGCCTGGAAAGCAAGTCTTGAAAACCGAAATCCTCGTGACTTCCCAGGTAGCTAAAAAGCGTTCGCTCGTTCTGTGCGATCTTTTGGCAAAGCAGGGGAAGAAGAATGGCTGTTACGGGGTGTAGCGGGTAGCAACTTTCAAATAGAGCGGCAGCCTCATCGGCATTTAGTGCGCCGGGAAGCGCCTCGGCCTGTTCCAACACTTGCGCGTAATGCTTGGAGTTCTTGGCGATAACTTCGGTTTCTTTGGCCGAAAATTTCGGCTCAAACGCAGCGGCAACCACACGCAATACTTGCTCGGTAGACTCTAAGAACGGCACTTCCTCGAATCGACCTTGCACCTTCGACCATTCGTTTTTGAGGTTCTCTCCTAAGCCCTTTGCATATTGCTCAAAGGATTGGTGCAACATCACGAACAGAAGAAGATTGGCCTTTCCTCCTTTGCATGCATGCTCAGCCAATTCCTGTAGCAGATAGATATCATTCACACCATAGTGACGCGCTTCGTACTCAAGGAATTTACCAAGCTCATCAATGACGATGAGCAACCCAGCAGACTGAGTCTTGGCAAGTTCAAGTTGTAAGGACTTAACGGCACTCAGGATCGCTGACGTAGTCGGCGACTTATCTTCGGCGAGCGACTTAAGCTCGCTCAAGACCGAAAGACTCTTTCGCTTTTTTCCAGAGAAATGAGCGTCTGCGGACTCGTACAGACATCTAACTAAGCGCTTACCTAAGGGTTCCGGTGCGCCTGTGAGCAGAACCTTTAAATAGCCAGTAGTTTCTTGCATGCTGAACTTAAACTTTTTTGCTAAACCCTCATCGGATTTCGCCAAAATATCGTGTGCAGCTTGGCACACAGGATCGTCTGGCGACGAAAGCAAATGCGACATAAACACGGAGAACGAAGATTTTCCGGACCCATACGGACCGATCAACGACCACGCTCTAGGTGCTGGCTCAACGTGCAAGGTGTCATCAATACGTGACAACGTTCGCAATGCCCTTGAAGTCGGAATATACGCATTCACAACCTCCAAAGAGTTGCGATCCCGCTCGAGGTTCACCGAGCGGGTGTAATGCGTATTCACATGCAATTTCGCTGGCAGGCTCATGCGGCGACTCCTTGCCTAGTTTCGGCATAGTGATCATTTAGGAGTCGAATTGGATCTACTTCGCTCTTCATAAAGAATTGATGAATGCCCGCGGACTCTCGTATATCAAAGTGTGCTTGGTACAAATGCACCAGGCTCTCCAATTTGGCGACGAGATCGTTCTCTGTCAGTCGAAAGACTGCACCCGGCGCAGGATGACCGTCACGCGCATACATCAGCTCTTCAATGGGAATCACGCGAGTTTGCTTGTCGCGCAGCAACTGCGTGACTGCGAAACCAAGGATACGTACCGGCAGATTAGGGCGATATTCGGGACGTGATTGAAAACTTCGGCCGCCTGCAGTTTGAGTCACCAGTCGAAGAAGCGCCAAGGGCGAGTCCAGGGCCTCTTCCATGGGGGTGCGACCATTCCCCTTCGATTGCGTATACATGCGATGCAGAAGTTGCGCGTCGTTCTTCAAGGTACTCATCGAAGGTCGATGACGGGAGTCGACTTGGTCTTTCACAAAATCACTTAACGCCGTCACCAACTCCTGACTTGTAAACTCTGGCTTGTGATAGCGATTGAAGAACCAGTACCAGGACGTCGCTAGCTCGGCATTGCTTGCCAGTAGCCAGTGCAAAAGCCAAATCGTGGCCTCGTCCTCAAGGTAGGGATCAAAACCCGCTTTGCCGAGCACTTCTTTGCCGAGTTCTGTTGCGACGGGTGGGGAGTCATTGCTAATCAACTGACAGGCTCGAAGCCAGTAGCGAATGGCACTGACCATGTTCTTGCCAACACCGAGCGTGATTGTCGCTTCATCCGCCGCGAATATATCGTGGTCCACGCCTTCTTGAGCCTGAAAGCCTTTTGGCAACCAGCTGTAACGAAGGGCAAATGTCTCATGTCGCCCAAAAGCGACCTTGTCACCACGAAATTTCACTCAGGATTCCCCAAACTTGCGTGACGCCTTGGATTGGCGTCATTGTACTGTATATTTAAACAGTGTCGGATACGTAGCTCAAGCGGACTCTTCCGACTGCTAGTGGTCCGAGTATAGCCGCGTAACCCTGGCTGATCTACGCGCGCAAAGTGATACCCAGGCGGTAAAAAAGCGGGACTCAACTCTTCCTTGGCGAGAAACCGGCTACCTCAAACAACGGGGTAGGAGGTGCCCATGAGCAAAATCGAGTGGGCCGCGCAGCCCTAGAATCCAGTGGTGGAGTGCATGAAAGTCTCGCCTCGGGTGGCAAGCCCCACATTTATGACCTACAAAGTAGACAAGCACACGCGCTCATCGCGGGTGGTCCGGTTACACGAGTCTTACTGTGACGATACCTTCCAACTCATGAAAATCGCGATATCACTTCCAGACCCTCTCTTCAATGCGGGGGAGCAGTTGGCGGAGGAACTTGGCATACCTCGAAGCCAGTTGTATGCAGAGGCTTTGGCAAGTTATCTCAGTAATCAAGGTGGCCCAGCAATTACAGCCAAACTGAATGAGATTCATGGGGCAATGGCTATGCCGGTGGAGCCAGCGTTGACCAAGGCGCAATTGCGAACACTGAATCATGAAGCGTGGTGAGATATGGTGGGTGACGAAAGTACATGCCAGCAATCAGCGCCGCGCGAATGCGCTCATCAATCTCGTCTAGCGGCAGCGCGGTATCTTAGCCTGGTTTCCCCCATTTGCCAGGCTCAGCCTTTGCCCCCGCCAAACCGCGCCCTCAACCCCTCCACATGCCGCCTGCGACTCCCCCGCGTCGACGGCACCGCCCTGACATAAAGCTCGATGAA
>JACCDX010269798.1_pt1 | contig 13117 bp, 4 predicted proteins | sample 7449681 | NCBI WGS metagenome assembly JACCDX01 (sample SAMN15323450, study PRJNA562643) | freshwater metagenome | isolation source: river surface water | place: USA:Blue River Watershed | collected 2017-08-18
AAGAAGAAGGTGGGATACAAGGTGTGTCGATTTGCCGAGGCGAAGAGCGGAGAGAAGGCCTTGCTGCCACGGATTCTGCGCATTTTGCTGAAGGCGCGCAAGGACACCCGAAAGAAGATGGAGTATCAGACGATGTATATGCGCGATGGGACGACAAAGGCGGGTATTGTGACGACGAAGGAGAAGAAGGCGGTGGTGGCGGAGATTGACCCAAAGGCCGATGCGAATGACTTTGTGATCTTTTCGGAGGATGCAACGAGCGAGGAGGAGTACAATGTCTTTAATGTGTTGGATGGAACCTATCCGGTCAAGCGCCGGGATATCTTGCGTGTGGAAGATACCTACAATCAGGGTGAGATTGATGTGCTTGAAGGTCTCCAGTTGGCCTACAAGGTGGTGTGTAACTCGCTCTATGGCCAAGTGGGAGCGGCGACGAGCCCGATCTGCTATAAGGAGCTGGCGGCTTGTACAACGGCGACAGGACGGCGGATGGTGATCCACGCCCGAGATACGACGCTGGCGACATTTGTCGGGGCGAAGTTGACCTATGGCGATAGCGTGACGGGTGATACTCCGGTCACATTGCGGAATAGGGAAACGGGGGAGATCTATGTGAAGGCTATCTCGGAGCTCAGTAAGGAGTGGGAGTCGTATGATGCCTTTAAGCCGTGGGATGAGACACTTCGACAGAAGGAGCAAGGCGAGTATCCGATGGCGGAGATCTGGACTGCGAATGGCTGGGCGAAGATCCATCGAGTGATTCGCCATAAGACGACAAAGAAGATCTATCGCGTTTTGACGCATACGGGGTGCGTCGATGTGACGGAGGATCATTCACTCCTTTCGCCTTCCCTGGAGCAACTGAAGCCGAAGGATGTGAAGGTGGGAACAGAACTGAGACACGGATCGCCATACCGGTATCATTCCCAAGTGTTTGGGGATACTTTGTGTGGAGTGGAAAAGCAGCTCTTTGATCTGAGGCACGTCTCAATGGTAGAGATTCAGAAAGAGTTCTTGGCACGTCGTAAGATGACTCTCTATGTCCAACTCAAGAAGACGGATGATCCCAATGTGATTGAGATGTGGAGCTCAGCTCGACTCTTTTACAATGATCGGGAGACAGAGATCATTGATATTCAGGAGCTTCGAGAGACTGATCCCGAGGAGTATGTTTATGACATCGAGACGTCCGATGGGACTTTCCAGGCAGGAATTGGCCAGATGATTGTGAAGAACACGGATTCTATCTTCGTCAACTTCACGGATCATATCAAGCAGAAGTATCCCGGGCGCGTCTTTACCGAAGTCGAGCTCCTGGAAGAGTCGATCAAGATCGGCCAAGAGGCGGCGAAGAATGTCAACAAGCCGCTCAAGTCGCCTCAGAACATTGAGTATGAAAAGACCTTCTGGCCCTTTGTCATCTTCTCGAAAAAGCGATACTTTGGCAACAAGTACGAGATGAGCATCAAGAAGTACAAGGAGACGTCGATGGGAATCGTCTTGAAGCGACGTGACAATGCGCAGATTCTGAAGACGATCTACAAGGGGATTATTGACATTCTGCTCAACAAGCGCGACTTTGAGGGTTCGAAGCTCTTTTTCCGGGAGAGCGTGAAGAACTTGCTGGAGGGCAAGGTCGACGTTTCGCAGCTGGTGATCAGCAAGACGTTGAAGGCCGATTATGCGAATCCGACACAGATTGCGCACAAGGTGCTGGCGGACCGGATGGGAGAGCGAGATGAGGGAACGAAGCCTCAATCGAATGATCGCATTCCGTATTGCTTTATCGACCCGACGAACTGGAAGTGCTCGATCGCGGCGTGCAAGGGAACAGTCAATCAGAAGAGCTGCAAGTGCAATACGTGTATGGGAATGTTCTGCTTCCAGCACTTGAGCAATCATCGATCGGTCTGCGTGGCGACGTGCAGGTTTTGCCGAAAGAAGGATAAGGACTTGCTCCGGGAGATGGAAGAGGATGGAGGAGGTGCGGCGAAAAAGTCCCGAGATGATGATGGCGACGGAGATGATGCAGAAGATAATGGTCTGCTTCGGAAGTGCACCACTTGCACAGGATATTACTGCAAGCCGTGCTTTGAGAAGCATAAGCTGAGGAAGGACAAGTATGGGATCATTCATCAGGACAAGTGCAAGAAGGCGATTATGCCGAAGATGCTACAGGGCGATCTGATTGAGCACCCGCAGTATATTGAGGAGGCGAAGCTGAAGATCGACTTTATGTACTACTTCGAGCATCAGGTGATGAAGCCGGTCTTCCAGATCTTTGAGCTGAAGATGAAAGATCCGATGGTGATTGTAGGAGATCTGGTAACGGTCTATAACAATCGAAAGAGTGGTGTTAAGCCGATCTCGTCGTTCTTCAATGTGGTGAAGAAGGATGCAAGCCCGACGGCGGCAGCGACTACGGCCTCCAAGAGCAAGGCGAAGGTGATTGAAGAGCCAGATGATGAGGAAGAGACGATTGAGATTATCAAGAAGCCCGTGGCGAAGAAGAGCTCGGTATCCTCCGCATCGGGAGCAATGATGACAGCGAGTTTCGGAGGAACAGCGCCTAAGCCGGTGGCAACCCCTGCGACTTCTGCACCAGTCCCTGTCGCAAAGCCGGTATCTCTGGATGTGAATCAGATCAAGGTAGATGAGAGACTGAAGAAGGAGATTCTGGAGACGATCTCAGCGACGATGCTCAAGAAGACGGAAATCACTGTGGCGGCAGATGGAGTAGGGGATGATGTGGGTGATGAAGGCGGTGAAGGAGCTGGAGGAGAGAATCCTGAAGACATCAATATGGCTTTCGACATCTTCCAAGAGTGCGAGGACATCTATCGGGATATCAACGAAATTGATTGAGGCAGATAGTCCCGTAAATTTCCTTTATAACCACATATTCAAAAATTATATAAACATACAACTATATATCTATCAATTATATTACCATATACAGTAATATAATAGTTATATATTAACTAACACTTTCAGGTTCCTACCGTGTGATCGCCTGGAACCCACGAATCCACATCCAGAGCTTATCCTTCTTGGGAGGCGCTTTTTCAACAAACTTGATAAGACGATCCCGCTTAGCCTTGTTGGGATAAACATAGCACAATGTCTTAAACATCGCAATCAACTCGCGATCCTTATCCACGCCCTTATTTAAGTTATACATCATATAATCATTCATAAACGCATAGAGCTTGTTGTTATCGATCGGTTTTTCATAGAGAGCCTTAGCATCATTCGATTCGTACTCCTTCTTTTTGGTAGTCCGATTGACAAGATTGTGCAGCCGGACAGTCCAGGAAAAGATGGTTTCGGGGGTGATATTCTTCTCGACCTGGTTCTCTTCCAGCTTGGTGTTTTCGATAAAGTGGTTTCGACACGTCTTGCAAGGGATCACCGTCTTCATCGACTGAAAGAAGGCGACATAGTGATCTTTGTGGGTATCATCATAATCAAGGCTGATTTTGTGAAAGATGTACCAGGTTAACGGTGCCCAACGAGGAAATCCCATAGCTGATTGCGAAGATAGATAGAAACCAAAGAATCTTGAATTGTCTATCTTTATCCAAGATTATAATCTCCGGTTCGGTTTATATTTCGCTAAAAATAAACAGTTGCGGATTAAGCAGCAATCTTGGGAACATAGACAGTCTTGTGAAGCCCATACTTGTTATCATAAATCTTGCTTGCCTGAATGGGTAAGAGGATCATCTTTTGAATGACGGGATTGATAATCAGCTGATAGGTAATGTTTCCTAAGACGATGTTAGAACCCACTGTTGTCGTCTCCATCCGGTTGGAAGAGAGGTTCTGATACAAGAGTGTATTCGGCGAAGTCTTGATTAACGCATACTTCTGATGATTGATATTAGCTAAATAGACCTTCTTATCATCGATTAAGATGGCGCAATCGGTCTTCTGATTTTGCGGGAAAAGGTAGTTTGCCACAGGAACCTCGTAAAGGTAACCACGTGCAAGATCATAGTTCAAGGTATTCTCCAAGAGAAGCGTCCGAGTTTGGTATTGACGACCTTGGTAGAGAATCGGCAAGATAACCGATGATGCAGGGGTAGGGGTGGGGGTCGAGGTCGGAGTAGGGGTTGGTACAGGAGCTGATCTTACAGGTGTTGGTGCAGAAGCAGAATTTGGCATATAAGATCGAACCTCTTCCATTATCACCTCCTTATCCACACATACTTCAGGAATCTCTATGGTGGCCTCCTCTTGCGCTTCCCTTTCTAACTCTTCCTCTGTAATCTCTTCTAAAATAGGTGTTGGCTCAGGTTCTGGTTCTGGCTCTGACTCTTGTTTCGGTTTCGATTCAACTGGGAATACAGGAGGAGGAATATTGAGAATAGCTGAAAGATCAATGCGCTTCTTGTTGGTAGACCCCTTCTTGCGACCGCGTTTCTTTGGAGCTGATTGTAAATCAGATCCAGTAACGGTAGATAATGAATCTGGTTGTCCATCCTCATCCTGGCTTTCATCGCCAAGATTCTCATCCTCCTCTTTCTGCTCAACAGGTTCCTCCTCTTGCTCAACAGGTGCCTCTTTCTCTTGCTCAACGGGTTCCTCCTCTTGCTCAACGGGTTCCTCCTCTTGCTCAACGGGTTCCTCCTCTTGCTCAACAGGTGCCTCTTCCTCTTGCTCAACAGGTACCTCCTCTTGCTCAACAGGTACCTCCTCTTGCTCAACGGGTACCTCCTCTTGCTCAACGGGTACCTCCTCTTGCTCAACGGGTACCTCCTCTTGCTCAACGGGTGCCTCCTCTTGCTCAACGGGTGCAGCATCGTGCAGCTCAATTGATGTTTCGATAACAGCTGTTTCGATAACAGGTGTTTCGATAACAGCTACTTCAGGAGTTGTGATCATAGAGATATTCGTGTTCAAGTTAGAGGTAACGGTGGGTTTTGGAGAGTTGGAAGCAGAAGCAGCGGACTTAGGGGGGCGACCACGCTTCTTGGGCTCAGGGGAAGCTGAATCGGAAGAGGAGAGGAGTGATTTAAGAATATCTTGAACAAGGTGAGGGGAGAGAGAGTTGGAGAGGGGATGAGAGAAGAAGAGCTCATTCTTTTCAACGGAGATAAACTTATAAGCTTCGTTGACGGAGAAGATGATGTTATCCTTATCTTCAATAAAGATGTAGGTGGGTAAATCCTTATAACAAAGTTGATAGGTACCGTTTGAGAGTTGGGTTACCTTAAAGCCAAAAGGGGTATACTTCTTCTTCATTCCTAATAAAAAGTTATGAGTTGAAGTGACAGGCTTAAAGTGAGGATCCTGAGGTGCATCTGATGAAACAAAGAGTGGGGTAAAGCGCTTCTCAGCAAGGGGCTCTAATCCAGTCTCTGATCCAGATGGGATATGGATACCGATCACCTTGATACCATTCTCCTTTTGGTCATCCGGGTAAAGGGAGAGCTTGTGGATAGTGTAAGTAGGCTCCATTTGGGATATAAATGAATGAATCAACTGTGTGTCACTATATTTTCAATCAAGAGATTTTTAATCCATTTTTAGCGAACGAGGAATAAGATCGAAGGTCCAAATACTTAGATGAATTGAGATAAGTTATATATCTACTTATGACGTCTTCGCGAACATCCCTATGCTTTAACCAAAGAAAGTGCTAAGTATTTGATGATGATATGTTAAGATAATATTATAATTTTTTTCCATTTTAGGGATGGATCCCGTTGTTGTCGTCATCGTACTGCTAAGGATCAAAAGTTCCCTCGCCAAGCACAACACGACTATGCATCACACACAAGCACACAAAAAGCATACATACATATAATAGCACATACATAATAGCAGGACACCTATCGATCGCAAGCGATCAGATAGGACATCACACAGGCTGGGTGGGCACGCGCGCCTAAGCGCCGCGCCAGACCACAGCGGTGTAGACGGGAGGGTCCTCAGCCTCAGCCTCAGCCTCCTCAGCATCAGCCTCCTCAGCCTCAGCCTCGTCAGCCTCGTCAGCCTCCTCAGCCTCAGCCTCAGCCTCCTCAGCCTCCTCAGCCTCGTCAGCCTCGTCAGCCTCCTCAGCCTCAGCCTCAGCCTCCTCAGCCTCCTCAGCCTCCTCAGCCTCGTCAGCCTCCTCAGCCTCGTCAGCCTCCTCAGCCTCCTCAGCGTCCTCAGCCTCCTCAGCGTCCACAGCCTCATCGACAGGAGAGGTGGCATACAGCACGCTTCTACTCGCACACAGGGACACATTCGATTGTCTCTGCGCCTCTTCGCAAGCCGCCGTAGCTGCCACCATACAAAGGGCCTCGTTCGACGGAACGGGCTCACCAGCAGGCAGGTCGATGAACATCTGCAGCGCACGAATGGCCGCACAATGCATCTCCTCGTCATCAGCGCTCTTGGCCGCCTTCTTAGCCTCAGCCTTCGCCGCATCAGCTGCAGGCTCCAAAGCCTCTCTAGCCCTCTTGGACGACGCATCCTTGAATGCCGCCTTGGCCCTCTTGGCCCTAATGGCAGCCTGATCAGCCGCCTCCCGTGCGGCAGCTGCCGTAGCCATCCTGTCGTCCAGGTTCTCAGCAGCGATACGCGTCTCGTACACTCCCACGGCAGCGGCGATCTTCGCCTCATCACGCCCCCAGGTATAGACACGAGGCATCAGCCAAGTGAAGTACCTGAAAAGGGCGGAGATGTCGTGGATGTAGATGCGACTGCCTTCCTGGTCGAGATCGTCACGACCGTGACGACCCATCGCCTGGTCGATCGTCTTCTCGTCAGCCTTATCGGTAAAACTCTTCAGCATAACACCCGCATTCACGTTGGGGATGTTCTCACCGCGAGTAATCGCGTCAGTGGCCAGGATCACCCTGTTGCCACGCGACGCGCTCCGTACTAACTGGACGAGCTGATGGTAGTTGACCGCAGACGTCTGCAGGACTCCCGACATCGACATCATACAGAACATCATCGTCGCAGTGGCATCATCGTGGCCGTATGCGTCGCGGATGGCGTAGAGGTCATCGAGAGAGACCGTCGAGGGTGCGCGAATGTCGCAGTCCGCTGGGCGGGGGTAGCGATGCTTTGCAGCGTGCTCCACCGTACCAGGGCACAGTTCGTGGACTGCGCGCTTGAACTCCTCGACAGATAGCCGCTTTCCTCGCTCCTCTAGAGTCGCCTTGACACAGAAGCTGAACGCATTGGTCGAGTTGCCGGGCATAGCCTCGATCTCGGCCTCAAGATTCGCGATCGATCTCTTAAGCCTAAGCGACTCCGAACCCAGGCTAGCAGCGAGCTCAGGACGAGCGTTATGCAGCCGAATAGCTACATCTCTCTCTTCCTCCTCAAGCGCTGCCTTCTCTGCTCTCTTCTCGTCGTACTCCCTTGACCACGCCTCAACCGTCTCAATGACGTGGTCGATCTGGAGGTGACGAGCGTAGTCCGGGTAGGCGCTGAACAGCAGAGGGATTGCCTCGCGGATCATCTGGTGCAGCTCGCTGTCGCTCATCGCACCATAGACGATCGTCCTGTTCTCCTGATTTCCGCCAAACGCCTGGAACGCCTGGTTGGTAAAGAGGCCCTCGTGTGAGAGCCGCGTACCCGCCGGCAGTCCCTCGATGTTGCGTCTGAAACGGGTCAGGGCGACGAAGAGCCTCCGCTTCTTCACGGGATCGGTGCACGCCTGGATGAACTGCAATAGCTCGACCAGGTAATCGTAGCACCGCTCGTGCGTGATGTTACCGATGTTTGTGAACGCCGGGTACTTGGTCAGGCGAAGAGCACCCAGAGGGTAGTCGCACGAAGCGGCCACGCGCTCGAGGTATCTCGCCAAACCCACCACGCACAGTACCGTGTACCAGCGCTTCACCTTCATCTTTGACTTCACGTCCTTGATGTAGGCGGAAAGCTGAGAGACGTCGGTCAGGAAGTTGTGCGGGTAAACCGTCCAACCATCCGGACCGATGGCCATCACGCTCAGTGGGGATGTCCGACCAGTCGGACGGCCCCCAATCACGCGCATCTTAACAAACATCTTGGCACAGTCGTGCGCCTTCTGCTCCACAGTTTCGCGCGTGAATTGCTCGACGAGCTCCTTCATCTGGGCCCGAATCTTCTCAATCTCTGCATCATTGCCATCTGCTTGCGCAGCAGCGAATGATTCCGTCAGACGAGTCACGGGTTCCGCGAGACCTTCGCGGATCAACTCCCGGAAGGCGCCGTTCTCAGCCAACTCGTCCAGAAACGCCTTGTTGGTGTGCAAGCGGTCGCGCTCCCTTCTCTGGGCAGCGTTCAGCTCTGCACACACAGCGCAGCGCTCCCTATGAAGGTTGGGGAAGTAGTTGGAGTCCCGGTTAAGGATCTCCAAGACTTCGGGGGTGAAATGCGGACAATAAATCGCCGCCTCCACCAAGTCGTTCACCACCCCTTCCTTGTTCGAGCTGATCCGAGCGATCTGTGCGTCGATGTCGGCCTTTTCATCAGTGTTGTCCACTGACACGTCTCGCTTCATCGCAGCTTTTAGGTTTGCCTTCTTGGTCACCAACTCAGCTACCTGTCGCTCTCGTTCCGCCTGGATGCGCGCCTGGCGCTCCTCAGCCTTGCGGGCCAGAGAGAGCGCGATACCGTTTTTCAGCTCAGTCACCACGGAATCGTCCGAGGTGGCAGAGAGAAGGCAGGTCAGGAACGCCGGGTACTTGGTAAGCTCAGGGTAGATGCGATGCAGCGTGTCAAACTCGTCAACGAAGACGGCACACTTGTCCACGGTGTCAAACGAGAACTCCGCGAGCTTGGCGTAGGACGCCGCGTCACAGAGATAGACTGGCTTGCCACGGAACTGGTTGTGCACGTCCAACAGCGCCAGCTTGCCGGACAGGTTGGCACTCTCGTAGATCTCGTCCGTCGCCTCGTCCATTGCCCGGAAGGCAGTTGGCTCGACGTCAACGATCGTCTCTCCGATAGTTCCATCCGGGTTGGTCGGAGTCGTGATCATCACGACTGCGCGTCCGTGCATGGTTAAGTTCTTCCACACTTGGAAGCGCAGGCGATCCGACGACGGAGAGACGTAGATCGTCCGCCAACCCAGCTTCGCAGCGGAGATAGCGAACGCCATAAATCCCACCGTCTTACCTCCACCCGTTCCTGCTTTGTTACAGATCACGGCGGGAAGCTGAGTAGCGGCCATCTCGACCATATCCCGTTGGTTCTCGCGCAATGCGATATTCCAGGGCTTGTGTCGCTGGTAGATGCTCTTGACGAGGTCACCTTCCATCTGGCCAACTACATCGATCCGCTTCAGACCAAGGCTCTTCATGCACTCCTCCAGCTTCGCATTCACGGTGGCCACTGCAGTGTCGAGAAGGGCGACGAATGGGTTACCCCGGCCTCCTTCAATCGTCTTCTGCAGGTCCTCCGTAAGGTCGCCAATGGCGTGCAAGCACTTGATCGTGTCGCGCACCTGGTTCGTGAGCTGTTCAGGGGTTTGAAGCACTTCGACCTTCTTGTACGCGCACAGGCCGTTGTAGACCCGCGCGAGTGAGAAGACCAGCGCTGCTCGCACCTCTGGCCACGTGCTTCCAGATGGGACGTGAACGCCGTAGTTGTGGGTTCTCTGTTGCTCCGGTGTGGGGAAGCGAATGGAAGCTGGTATGAATTTCTCCACAGCCTTCTTCATTGCATCGTTCAGCTGTCTCTGACGCACGTCTTCCGGCTGCTTCCAGTCGGAAGGAAGTGACGGACACGCATCCAGGCAGCGCTTGGCTGTCTGAATGGCACCCACCTCCTCCAAAAGAGTCAGGCCTTCGTGTATGGTAAGCATCCAGTAAACACACCGAATGAACTCGATGGTGCCCGGATCCCGGATGGGCTCGACAGGCACCTCGTACTCCTTGTGTACCGGGGCTGCGGTGAAAGGGACCCCCAGGGCCATAAGCTTCATCTCCAGGTTGCGGAGGGCGGTGTAGGCTTCGAGGGGGCGCTTTTTACACGCCTCCACTACCTCCCCCACCGCCCCCCTCTTGCTAACTGTCTTCTTCGCTCCCTCCACCTTCTTCCAGGCAGTATCCATTTCCCCCTTGTACTTCTCCTTAAGCTTCTTATTCTCCTCCACTTCGTACACCAACTTCGCGGTCTCCCACTCAGCCACCGCACCAAGAAGAGCAATTTCAGCTCCTGACAGAGCCGCAAGGTGGGCATCCCTGTGCGCGTCGCACAGAGCACCGCTTCGTCGCAGCTTACCACGATCATCGCGTAGGTGATTCAGAATTGCATTGGCGACATCTGGTGCCCCCTGCTCTCCTGTGGTCGACCCAGCTGCGGCCGCGGCCGCAGCTTCAGCCGCCTTGATCGCGGCCTCAATGCGCTTCCACTCGGAAAGCCCACCGGTAATCGCACCTGCTGCCGTAGCAGCGGCGACACGATCGGCAGTCTCCTTCTCCTCCTCGGTGAGGGCTGAAGCAGCAGCGGTTGACCCGCCACCCGCACCAGCACCTTCGCCCGCGGTCTCGTCGGTTCTGAAAAGCTGCTGATACGCGATCGTCGCCTTTGACAGCTCCGTGTTCGCGTCTGCCAGCACTTGCTGCGCTCTCTCAAGAGCGGCTTTCGTTCCCGTCGGTGGCACTGCTTCGTGAGCAGCTTTCGCTGCCTCGTAATCAGCGCTCGCGTTGCGAGCAACGGACTCCGCACTGCGCCTCTCTGCATCTGCCAGCTCGCGCTGGGCAGCTACGAGTAGACCGTGCTTATCGCCCGTAATCTCGCCAGGTCCAAAGGCGTCCCGATACGCCATCTCAGCCTGTGACAGCTTCTGACGCGCCTCAGACACCTTTCCGTCCGCGGTTGTCAGCTCAGCCTTCGCGCGTGTCAGCTGATGCTGCGCGGTTGTACGCGCATCATCATCTTCTACTGCTTTGTAAGCAGCTTCCGCGCGACGAAGAGCAGACCTCGCATCCATCTGAGGGAGCAGCGCATTCGCAAGCCCCCGACAGGCAAAGATGTACCCCGACCTAACATCCGCCTGACAAGAGAACTCGTAAAGATGACGTACCACTTGAGCACCATCCACAGCTTTGCAGATGGCATCATTCCGTGCAGTCCTTCGGTTATCTTCGTCTCTCTGGCGCTTAGAACGCCCAGCTACGGGGCCAGCACCACCCTTGCGAGCAGTACCTTCCTCGTCGTCGCCAGCACCACCCTCACGAGCAGCACCTTTCTCGTCGTCGTCGTCGCCAGCACCACCCTCACGAGCAGCACCTTTCTCGTCGCCGACATAAGCCCCGGTGGAAGTGCCTCTACCTTCGTAGCCAGCACCTACACCGGGGAGGCCAGCGTTCTCACCCTCTCCCGCACCGTAGTGCAGAACAAAATGACCCTCGCTGGCCTGAGGGTTCCCTGCCGAAGCGGGGGCCCACTCCTCAGAGTGGGCAGGTTGAACGTTACCTGCACGGTTACCGTTAGATTCGTTCATTATGAAAATTCAATCGATGCTAAAGTGCTTCGAATGTATGAATTACATACTCAAAGTGATAAAAGACTCTCTATTAAATGATTCGATCCATCATTTTTATCATCTTTCCAATACTTTGATAATAATCGATCATCATTATCAAAATCATAGAACGTAAACCATTTCTATAGGGAGATTAAGGTATATTGAGCTTCTTCATAATGATCTGGGAGATTTCCCCATAAACGTACTTTCGGGTAAAATGGAAGACCGTATCATTGAGTTGATGATGGTTACGATGGTAGATATAGTCCTTAATATACATCGAAAAGCCAAAGTCGATGATCATCACATCTTTCACCTCACCTCCCTCCATAATCACCATTACGTTATCGGTATGAAGATCGCTATGCAAGATCCCCGCATTATGCAGCTTATTGATCTTCTCTTCCAAGATCCGCCGAATGATGGCGATATTTCCCTTCGAATAGTATTTATACAAAAAATCCGTTAACGTAACCCCCTTTACATACTCCATATAGATGATCCCATAGCACGTACTATTGGCATCGTTGACACATACATAGGTATCATAGATCTTGGGACCAACACCTAAATTACCGGCAATTTTGCAGATCTCCACCTCATTCTGGAAGTCAATATAACCGAGATTATTCAATGTATCCGAGATATTGATGATCTTGACACATCGGTCATCACCCAGCTTAAAGATCTTGCCATACTCACCGCCGCCAATATACTCCATCTTCTGGGCATCGGCGGGATTCTTCAGACAGATTGGCATCTGACTCTCATCCGGGATGTGCTTGTAGATCATATCCCGGATCTCATAGATCAGAATCCGGCGATAAATCAAATCATACATAAAACGCATAAACTCTCGACTCTTGCTAAGCCGTAAGGTGTTGGCGTTTACGGGGATGGGCTTTGAAGCATTCTTTTGGAAGATCTTACGGAAAGAGAGCTCCTCCATCTTCTTAAGTGATTCATCAATACTCCGATTCTTCGATTCATAGCTCTTCAATGAAAAGTCCTTCAAATGCTGCCCACCCTTCGGGAAGTATTTGTGGACATAAAAGTCAATGTACTTACCATACTTCCCGAAGTACGTCTTGTAATACCGATCATAATACTTCCTTAGAGTTACTCTCTTCTTTTCCGATGTCAGTTCTCCCATTTTTCTTATCCTTCTTATCCTTACCTTACTATGCCGATAATTTATATAAAACTACTATTTTATATAGATACTATTTATGGGATTGTAATGGGTTCCTAAGTGATCTGATTTAGAACTTGAAGAGGCTCATAAAGCCGCTGCTCCTCTTCGCCATACGACGACGACGGCGACGAGGCTTCTCCTCATCCATCTTCATCTTCTTGGAAGAGCGACGACGACGACGGCGCTTCTCGCCCGACTTCTTCGACTTCTTCGACTTCTTTGACTTCTTCGACTTCTTCACAACCTTCCTCGACTTCAGGGTACGACGACGGCGGCGACGAGCACCGCCCTCCAGAGGCGAGCCCATCTGAGCGCCATACTCATAGCCATCTACCGAGCTGGTAGCAGCAGCGCCAGTGGCACCACCCTCCTCACCACCACCGCGCATAGTGCGGCGACGGCGGACAGTACGGCGGCGCTTGGTCACCTTCTTGGTCTTCTTGGTCTTCTTGGTCTTCTTG
>JACCDX010691981.1_pt1 | contig 13116 bp, 9 predicted proteins | sample 7449681 | NCBI WGS metagenome assembly JACCDX01 (sample SAMN15323450, study PRJNA562643) | freshwater metagenome | isolation source: river surface water | place: USA:Blue River Watershed | collected 2017-08-18
CGTCGCGTCGTGCTTCGCCGGCGCGGCCGCTGCCGTCTTCGCGAGCGTGGCCTTCGCGCTCGCCGCGGCGCTGGCCCCGGTCGCCTCCGCCGCTCCGGCGACCGCGCCGAGCGCCGGGACCCCGCCGCGCCCCGATATTCTCCTGCTGATGCCCGACCAAATGCGCGGCGACGCGCTGTCCCTCCTCGGACATCCGGTCGTGCGCACTCCGACCTTCGATGCGCTCGCCGCCGCCGGAACGCTCTTCCGCCGCGCCTACTCGACGGTGCCGTCGTGCATCCCCGCGCGCTACGCCTTGCTCACCGGGCAGGAGCCGCAGACGAGCGGGATCATCGGCTACGCCTCGCGGCCGATCACCGTGCCCACCTTGCCCGCCGTGCTCGCCACCGCCGGCTACGCCACCGCGCTCGTCGGCCGCAACATGCACCAGGTGCCCGCGACCGATTCCCTCGGCTACGGCCGCGTGCTCCTCGCCTCGACCTACATCGCCGACGACGACTACGACCGTGAACTGAAGGCGAAACTCCCCGCGGCCGGCGGCATCCGCGGCATCGTCGCGACCCTCCGCCTCGACAACAACCGCTGGCCCGCCGCCCCGTGGCCGCACGCGGAGGAGTTGCACCCGACGGCCTGGATCGTCCGGCGTTCCCGCGAGATCGTCGCGGACACGCCCGCCGCGCAGCCCCTGTTTCTCACCGCGTCCTTCTACGCCCCGCACCCGCCGCTCTTTCCGCCGGCGCGCTTGTTCGAAAAGTATCTCAACGCCGACCTGCCGCCCAAGGCCATGGGCGCCTGGGTCGACCGCACCGCGCTCAAACCCGAAGGCGACAAAGCCGGCGCGCGCATTTTGCTCGAAGGCGAGACCCTGCGTCGCGCGCAGGCCGGCTACTTCGGCCTGATCGAGCACCTCGACGAGCAGTGCGCTTTGCTCGTCGCCGACTTCAAGGCCCGCAGCGAGCGCGCCGGCCGCCCGTGGGTGATCGTGCTCACCACGGACCACGGCGAGATGCTCGGCGATCACGGCTATTTCCGGAAATGCGAGCCGTATGAAGGCTCCGGCAACATCCCGCTCCTCTTCGCCGCCGCGCCCGCCCTCGGTCTCGCCCGCGGCGCGCGCTCGCACCAGCCCGCCGGCCTCGAGGACGTGATGCCGACGCTCCTCGCGCTCGCCGGCGTGCCGATCCCGGCGTCGGCCGACGGCCGCAACCTCGCGCCGACCTTGCGCGACCCCGCGCGGCGCACGCGCGACGTGCTGCACTTCGAGCATGCCCCGATCTACAGCCCCGAGCAGGGCTTCCAGGCCCTGACCGACGGGCGCTGGAAATACATCTGGCGCCCCGCCGCCGGCCGCGAGCAACTCTTCGACCTCGTCGCCGATCCGCGCGAAGAACGGAATCTCGCCGGCACGGCCGCCGCCGAGGCCGACGTCGCCCGCTGGCGGGCGCACCTCGTGCGTCGTCTCGCGGGTCGACCGGAGGGGTTTTCCGACGGTGAGAAACTCATCGCCGGTCGCCCGTATCCCCGCATCCACGCTGCGCCCAAGGCCGCCGCCGCGCCTGCGCTCCCAACTCCCCTCAACCCCGCCCGCCCATGACCATCCTCGCTCGTCGCTGCTTCCTCGCCGTCCGCTGCGCCGCCTTGGTCGCGGTTTCCGTTTTCGTGGTCCGCGCCCAGACGCCGTCGCCCGCCGCCGGCGCCGCCCCGTCCCGCCCCAACATCCTCGTGATCGTGTCCGACGACCACGGCTACGCCGACGCCGGCTTTCAGGGGGCCAAAGACCTCGTCACCCCGCACCTCGACCGCCTCGCCGCCTCCGGCATCCGCTTCACCAACGGCTACGTCTCGCATCCTTACTGCAGCCCCACGCGCGCCGGGCTCATGACCGGACGTTACCAGCAGCGCTTCGGCCATGAGAACAACCCGTTCTTCGACCCCGCCGACCGCCGCGAAGGCTTGCCGCTCTCCGAAACGTTGCTGCCCGCGCGCCTCCAGACCGCCGGCTACGTCACCGGCTGGGTCGGCAAGTGGCACCTCGGCGCCGCGCCGGAATTCCTGCCGCAGCGCCGCGGCTTCGCGGAGACCTACGGCTTCGTCGGCGGCGGGCACCGTTTCCGCGAGTGGACCGAGAATGCCGCCGTCGAGTATCAGGTGCCGATCGAGCGCAACGGCGTGCGCGTGCCGCCGCCCGCCCATCTCACCACCGACCTCGGCCGCGAGGCCGCGGAGTTCGTGCAGCGCCACCGCACCGCGCCGTGGTTTCTCTATCTCGCCTTCAACGCCCCCCACACCCCGCACGAGCCCACGCCCGAGCGGCTGGCACGCTTCGCGTCGATCGCGAATCCCGTGCGCCAGAAATACGCGGCGCAACTCAGCCTGATGGACGACGCCATCGGCGAAACCCTCGCGGCCCTCAAGGCCAGCGGCCAGGCGCAGCGCACGCTGGTCTTCTTTTTCAGCGACAATGGCGGCCCGATCACGGTGAACGGCTCGCTCAACACCCCGTTGCGCGGCGCCAAGGGCAACCTCTACGAGGGCGGCGTGCGCGTGCCCTTTGTCATCGCGTGGCCGGGGGCTTTCGCCGGCGGGCGGAGCGACGACCGGCCGGTGAGCTCGCTCGACGTGTTCGCGACCGCGCTCGCCGCCGCCGGCGCGCCGATGCCGGCCGACAAGGTCTACGACAGCGTGAATTTGCTGCCCTACCTGCGCGGCGAGAAGAGCGGCGCGCCGCACGAGCGGCTGTTTTGGCGCAGCGGCGGCCTTCGCGCCGTGCGCGAGGGCAACTGGAAACTTGTCCGCACGGGCGACGCCGCGCCCGAACTCTACGATCTGGCGGCCGACGTCGCCGAAAGCCGCGATCTCGCCGCCGCGCAGCCCGCCGTCGCCGCGCGGCTCGCCGCCGCCCTCGCCGCCTGGGACAAGGAGCTCGTGCCGCCGGCCTTCCCGGGGCTCGGCGCCCGTCAGGGAAAAAACAAGAAGGCGGCGAAGAAAGAACCATGAGCGCCCTTCCGTCTCCCCGTTTCGCCGCCTGGCTCCGCCGCCTGGTTGCGGTCCTCGCCGCCGGCACCGCCGCCGTCGTTGTCGCCGGCGCGGCCGTCCCCGCGCGGCCCAACGTCCTGCTGATCATGTCCGACGACCTCGCGGCCACGCTCGGCGCCTACGGCCATCCGCTCGCGCAGACGCCGAATCTCGACGCGCTCGCCCGCCGCGGCGTGCGCTTCGACCGGGCCTATTGCCAGTTCCCGCACTGCAACCCCTCGCGCGCCTCGATGATGTCGGGACTGCGGCCGAACACCACGCGCGTCACCGGCAACGCCGACAACCTCTACCAAAACCTGCCCGGCGTCGTCACCTTGCCGCACCTCTTCCGGCAGCACGGCTACGCCACGGCGCGCTCGGGCAAGATCTTCCACCTCGGCGTGCCGAGCGGGGCCGAGAGCATGGACGACCCGCAGGCCTGGGACTTCGGCCGGCCCTTCGCCGACGAGCGGCCGTATCCGGCGGCGCGCGACAGCGTCGTGACGGTGAAGACCGGCAGCAAACAGGGCCTCCCGTGGCAGGAGATTCCGGGCGACGACGACCGCCTGATCGACGGCCAGATCGCGAAGGTGGCGGTCGACTGGCTGGAGCGCCGCGACACCGCGAAACCCTTCTTCCTCGCGGTGGGGTTTCATCGTCCGCACCTGCCCTTCGTCGCGCCGGCGAAATACTTCGACCTCTATCCCTTCGATAAAATCACCCTGCCGAAGGAGCCGGCCGACGACGAGGCCGACATTCCGCTGCCGGCGCGCAACGGCTCCGTCGGCCAATACGCGATGACGGCGACACCGGACCAGCGCCGCGCCGCGATCCGCGCCTACCTCGCCACCGTGAGCTACATGGACGCGCAGGCCGGCCGCGTGCTCGACGCGCTCCGGCGGCTCGGCGTCGCGGACAACACCATCGTGGTCTTCACCGGCGACCACGGTTGGCACCTCGGCGAGCACAACCTCTGGCACAAGCGCAGCCTCTTCGAGGAGTCCGCGCGCGTGCCGTTGATCGTCCACGCCCCGGGCGCCCGCGCCAACGGCCGCGCCAGCCGCAGCGTCGTGGAGCTGCTCGATATCTACCCGACGCTCTGCGATCTCGCGGGCGTGCCCGCCCCGGCGAAACTCGAAGGGAAGAGCCTGCGCCCCTTGCTCGCTGATCCCGCCGTGACGCTGCACGACGGTGCTTTCACGCAAGCCCGTCGCGGCGCCAATGCCGCGAACTGGGGCCGCAGCGTGCGCACCCCGCGCTGGCGCTGCACCGAGTGGGACGAGGGCAAAAACGGCATCGAACTCTACGACCACGACGCCGACCCGCACGAATACACCAACCTCGCGTCCGATCCGCGCCACGCCGGCGTCCTGAAAGAACTCCGCGCGCTGCTCGCCGCGCGCGTGCCCTCGATCGCCCCGTAAGCCTCCGCCCTTCGCTTCTGCCATGATCTCCCGCCTCCTCGCCTGTGCGCTCTTCGCCGGTCTTGCCGCCGCGTCCGCGGCCGACCCCGCCCGGCCCAACGTCGTATTCATCATGGCCGACGACCTCGGCTACACCGATGTCGGCGCCTTCGGCACCCGGTATTACGAGACCCCCAACATCGATCGCCTGGCCAAGCAGGGGATGAAGCTCACCAACCACCACCACTGCCAGAATTGCACGCCGACGCGGGCCGCGCTGATGAGCGGCCAATACGGCGCGCGCACCGGCGTCTACACCGTCGGCGGCATCGAGCGCTTCGACTGGAGCAAGCGGCCGCTGCGGCCGGTCGACAACGTCACGCAGCTGCCGCTCGACCGCGTGATCTTGCCCCAGACCCTCAAGGCCGCCGGCTACGCCACGGGCATGTTCGGCAAGTGGCACATCGGCCAGTCCGGCGCCTACCTGCCCGGCCAGCGCGGTTTCGACGAGGCGCTCGTCACCTCGGGCAAACACTTCGATTTCGAGACCAACCCGAAGGTCTCGTATCCCAAGGGACAATACCTCGCCGATTTCCTCACGGACCGCGCCGTCGATTTCATCACCCGGCACAAGGACCGGCCGTTCTTCCTCTACCTGCCGCACTTCGGCGTGCACTCGCCGTTCCAGGCGAAGCCGGAGTTGATCGAGCGTTTCAAAAAGAAACCCGGCGTCGGCGGGCACGACAACCCGACCTACGCGGCGATGATCGCGAGCGTCGACGAGAGTGTCGGCCGCATCATGGCGACGCTCGATGCGCTGAAACTGGCGGACAACACCGTGCTCATCTTCACGAGCGACAACGGCGGCGTCGGCGGCTACGAGCGCGAGGGCATCAAGAAAAACTCCGGCGACGTGACCGACAACGCCCCGCTGCGCCACGGCAAGGGCAGCCTCTACGAGGGCGGCACCCGCGTGCCGTTCATCGCGCGCTGGCCGGGCAAGATCCCCGCCGGCGCCGTGTGCGACACGCCGACGATCCATGTCGACGTCTATCCCACGCTCGTGGCGCTCGCCGGCGCCAGGATGCCCGCGGGCCAGATCGCCGACGGCGAGAGTTTCGCGCCGTTGCTGCGCGACCCGGCGGCCAAGCTCGCGCGCGAGGCCATCTACCAGCATTTCCCCGGCTACCTCGGGGTGGGCGTCGACCAATTCCGCACCACGCCGGTCACGATCATGCAGGCCGGCGAGTGGAAGCTGATGGAGTTTCTCGAGGACGGCCGGCTCGAACTCTACCACCTGCGCGACGATATCGGCGAAACCAAGAACCTCGCCGCCGCCCAGCCCGAGCGCGCCCGCGCGATGCACGCCAAGATGGTCGCCTGGCGCACCGCGATCAAAGCGCCGATGCCCGCGAAGAACACCGCGGACGGCGGCGAGGCCGCGGCCAAGAAAAAAGGCGGCAAGCGCAAGCAGAAGGCCCAGGAGAAGAACTGACGCCCGCGTCCGCCCGGCTCTCCGCAATGCCGCCGTCCGCGCCCGACCTGCGCTCGCTCCGCCGGGTGGGCCGGAGACCGGCCCTCCATTTCACCAAAACTGTCCGAACCCTGTTTTCACCCCTCCGTCCCGACCCCACATGAAGTTCTTCGGCCTGCACTGGATCGACGTCATCATCTTGCTCAGCTACATCGTGGCCGTGCTCGTCATCGGGAGGAAGTTCTCCCACGGCGTGAAAAACGAGGGGGACTTTTTCCTGGGCGGCCGGTCGCTCGGCAAGTGGCTGCAGTTCTTCCTCAGCTTCGGCAATATGACCGACCCCGGGCAGGCGACGACGACGGCCAGTTCCGTCTATCGCCAGGGCGCGGGCGGCGCGTGGCTCGCGCTCATCACGCTGTTTCTCACGCCCTACTACTGGTTCATGTATGTCTGGTTCCGCCGCGTGCGCCTCACGACGATGGCGGACCTGTTTGCCGACCGTTTCGGCAGCAAGTTCCTCGCGACCCTCTACGCCGTCACGATGCTGATCATCGCGGTCATCAGCGTGATCGCGGGCGGCAACGTGATGGCGCTGAAAACGCTCCAGCCGCTGATGGTGAAGGAAGAGGCGATCTACACGCCGGCGGAAAAGCAGATGGTGGCCAACTACCATGAATTCGCGGAACTGCGCACGCAGCGCCAGACGGCGCCGCTCACCGGCGCGGCCGCGGCCCGCTACGACTTGCTCAACGACTACTACAAGCGCGGCGAGCTGCAGCCCTACGTGAGCTACCTGAAGCCCGTGACCTTCTACCTCGTGTCCACGAGCCTCGTCGCGGTCTTCATCATGCTCGGGGGACTCAAGGCCTCGGCCGTGGTCGACGCGATCCAGGCCGTGCTCGTCGTGCTGATCTCGGTCGTGCTGATTCCGTTCGGCCTGATCCGAATAGGAGGGTTCGACGCGCTGCACGAGAAGGTGCCCGACGTGATGTTCAACCTTTTCGGCGGCGACGTGGCGTCGGAATACACCTGGTATTCCATCGCGGCGCTGCTGCTCGTGCAGCTCATCGGCATCGGCGGCGCGCAGCACCACATGGCGATCGCCGGCTCCGCGAGCGACGAATACGCGGCGCGGCTCGGCGTCGTGACCGGCGGTTTCAGCAAGCGTTTCATCACGATCGCGTGGGCCTTTTGCGGGCTGATCGCGATCGCGATGTTCGGCTCCAACCTCAGCGACCCCGACCAGGCGTGGGGCCTCATGACCCGCGAGCTGCTCCCGGTCGGCCTCATCGGCATCATGATCACCGGCATTCTGGGCGGAAAAATCGCGCTGCTCGGCGCGCAGTCCGTCGTGTTGTCCGGCCTCGTGGTGAAGAATCTCTACGAGCCGCTGCTGCCCGGGCGCACGGAAAAGCACTACATGCTCGTGGCGCGGCTGGCCGTGCCGGTGCTGCTCGCGATCGGCGTGCTGGTGGGCCTCTTCCTCAACAGCATCGTCGCGATCCTGAAATTCGCCATCGTGCTGCTGCTGGTGTGGGGCGTGCCGATCACGTTCATGTTCATGTGGCGCCGGGTCACGGAGACCGCGGTGCGCGTGCAGGTCTTCGCCACGCTCATCTTCATCGCGGTGATTCCGTGGGTCGTCTCGTCGATTCCGGCGCTGGCGCAATCGTCTTCGCTCACGGTGATGACGCGGGAGCGCGTGGTCGTCACGCAGACGGCGGCGACGGCGGCCGATGTCGCCGCCGGGCGGGCCGCGCAGGTCGGGGCGACGATCGAGAAGACGCGCCGGATCGAGCCGGTGTCGGTGTATTTCGAGGAAGGCGTCGTGCGGGTGAATCCGAACGACCCGAACTCGCCGAAGACGGGCAAGGGGCTCTTCCGCACCGAAGTCTACGTGCTGGCGCTGCTCGGCTTCGATGTCGCGGGCTTTTCCGCGGCGCAGCTGCTGACGACGCGCTACATGGTCGACGCGCTGCTGCCGATCACGCTGCTCATCGTCGTGAGCCTGCTCACCCGGCAGCGCGATCCGGAGCGGGTGGCGCGGTTCTACGCGCGCATGAAGACGCCGGTCGCCGCGACGCTCGAACTCGACGCGAAGGAGGTCGAGGCGAGCTACGCGAACCCCACGCGTTTCGATCACCTGAAACTCTTCCCGAAGTCGGACTGGGAGTTCACCAAGTGGGACAAGCGCGACACCGTGGGCTTCGCCGCCTGCTGCGCGCTCGTCGGCGTCGTGTTGCTCGTCTTCAAGGGCGTGCTGATGATCGGCGCCTGATCCCATGCGACGACTCGCGCCTGTTTTCATTTGCCTTGTGGTCGCCGGTGCGGCCGGCGCTGCGCCGGCGTGGCGCACCTCGCCCAAGGCGTCCGTGCTCGTCGTCGGCGGCTCGATGATGAACGGCAACCACTTCGCGGATTCGACGCTGCCGACGATGCGCGAGCACTACCGCGGCTGCCGCACGGTCGCGCTGGTGCTGCACGCCTCGCACCCCACGGAACGCGACCGGATGGAGGCGCGGCTGCGCGAGGCTTTCGCGCACCTCGGCGGCATCGAGGCGACCTCGCTGCACCGCCGCGACGCCGCGGGCGCCGTGGCGCTGCTGGCGGAGGCGGACGGCATTTTCGTGGGCGGCGGAGAGACGTTTGTGCTGCTCGGCGAACTGCAGCGCACCGGCCAGATCGCCGCGATCCGCGCGCGCGTGCTGGCCGGCGCGCCCTACGCGGGTTCGAGCGCGGGCGCGAACGTGGCGGGTCTGCTCATCGGCACGACCAACGATTTTCCCACGGGTGAGATCGCGACGCGCGAGGCGCTGGCCGTGATCCCGGCCACGATCAATCCGCACCACCCGACCCCGGAGCAGAAGGCGGACTACGACAGCCGCGTGGGGAAGATAAAGACCTACCTGAAGTTCAATCCCGACGAGCGCGTGCTCGCGCTGGGCAACGCGGCGATGGTCCGCCTGCACGCGGGCCGTGCGACGGTGGCGGGCGGCGCCGTGTGGCTCTATGCCGGCGACACCCAACGCGTGCTGCCGGTCGGCACCGAGGTGCCGGAACTGGTGCGCCCCCTGCTCGGGAAACCTTTGTCCACACCATGACCCACGAAGCCCGCTTCGCCCGCCTCAACCTCGTCTTGCCGCCCGCGCCCAAGCCCGTGGCCGTTTACCGGCCGCTCGTGACGGTGCAGGGCCTCGCCTATGTGTCCGGCCACGGGCCGGTTTGCTCGGACGGCTCGCTCATCCGCGGGCGCGTCGGCACGGACCTGACGCTCGAACAGGGCCACGCGGCGGCGCGGCAAGTGGGTCTGGCGATTTTGGCGACGCTGCGGGCGCAACTCGGCTCGCTCGACCGGGTGGCGCGCGTGATCAAGCTGCTCGGCATGGTCAACTCGGCGCCGGACTTCCTTGATCATCCCAAGGTGATCAACGGCTGCAGCGAACTGTTCGCGCAGGTCTTCGGCGAGGAACACGGCATCGGCGCGCGCAGCGCGGTCGGCATGGGGCCCTTGCCGGGCAACATCGCGGTCGAGATCGAGGCGATCTTCGAACTCACGCCGGCATGAGCGCGCCGACGGACGAAGGCTGGATGCGGCTGGCGGCGGAGGCGGAGGCGGCGGTGCCGTCGCCGGCGCTGCTCGTGTTTCCCGACCGCGTGGAGGAAAACCTGCGGCGCATGATCGCGCGCGTCGGCGGCGACCCCGCGCGGCTGCGGCCGCACATCAAAACGACCAAGCTGCCGCAGATCGTGGCGCGGCAGGTCGCGCTGGGCGTGGCGAAGTGCAAATGCGCGACGATCGCCGAAGCGGAGATGGCGGCGCGGGCAGGTGTGACCGATCTCATGGTGGCGGCGCAGCTCGTCGGGCCCAACCCGGCGCGGCTCGGCGCGCTGATGGCGGCGTGGCCGGCGATCACGTTTGCGACGATCGCGGACGACGCGGCGGTGTTGCCGGCGCTCGGTGCCGCGGCGACGGCCGCCGGCCGGACGCTCGATGTGCTGGTCGACCTCGACGTGGGCATGCACCGCACCGGGATTGCGCCGGGCGAAGGCGCGGGGAAGCTCGCGCGCGCGATCGCGGCGACGTCGGGACTGCGGTTCGGCGGTCTGCACGCTTACGACGGGCATTTGCGGCAGAGCGACCTCGCGGAGCGCACGGTGGCCGCGGCAGCGGGCATCGCGGCGGTGGAGGCGCTGCGCGGTGAACTCTTGCGCGGCGGGCTGGCGGTGCCGCGGGTGGTGTTCGGCGGCACGCCGAGTTTTCCGATCCATGCGCGCCGGCCGGACGTCGAGTGCAGTCCGGGCACCTGCGTGCTCTGGGATGCGAGCTACCGCGTGGGGCTGCCGGACATGGAGTTTCTCAACGCGGCCGTGCTCGTGACGCGCGTGATCAGCAAACCCGGGCCGGGGCGGCTGTGCCTCGACCTCGGGCACAAGGCGGTCGCGAGCGAGATGCCGCACCCGCGCGTGATCTTCCCGGCGCTGCCGGACGCGAAGGGCGTGACGCACAGCGAGGAGCACCTTGTGATCGAGACGGCGCGGGCGGCCGAGTTCGCGGTCGGCGCGGTGCTCTACGGCCTGCCGTGGCACGTGTGCCCGACGGTGGCGCTGCATGACCGGGTGCACGTGGTGCGCGACGGGCGGATCGCGGAAACCTGGACGGTGACGGCCCGGGCGCGGCGGCTGGAGTTCTGATGACCGCCGCGTCGCCGCTTCCGTTGCTGCTGCTGGCATTGGCGGCGATCGCGCTGCTGGTGGCGCTGGTCACGTGGCGGAAGCTGAACGCGTTTCTCGCGCTGCTCCTCGCGGCGCTGGCGACGGGGCTCGGGGCCGGCATGCCGGCGCTGGGCGCGCTGAAGGCGTTTCAGGACGGCGTGGGCGCGACGCTCGGCGGCATCGCCGCGGTGATCGCGCTCGGCGCGATGCTGGGGAAACTCCTGGCGGAATCCGGCGGGGCGCAGGTGGCGGCGGAGCGTTTCAGCGCATTCTTCGGTCCGGAGCGCGCGCTCGCGTGCGTGGTGGCGCTGGCGGTGGTGATCGGGGTGGTGACGTGGTTCACAGTGGGGCTGCTGTTGCTGCTGCCGATCGTGGTGGCGCTGACGCACGAGACGAAGCGGCCCTTTCTGCTGCTGGCGTTGCCGCTGGTGGCGTTTCTCTCGGTGATGCACGGCCTGACGCCGCCGCATCCGGGGCCGGTGGCGGCGGTGGACGCGCTCGGGGCGCGCAGCGGCGTGGTGTTGTTCTGGGGCATCGTGGCCGGGCTGCCGGCGGCGTGGCTGGGCGGCGTGGTGCTGGCCCGCTGGGTGGCGCCGCGGTTGCCGGTAGCGACGCCGGCGCTGCGCGCAACGGAGACGGCGGCGACGGTGCGGCCGGGGTTGGGTGCGACGCTGGGTGTGATTGCGTTGCCGATCGGGTTGATGCTCGCGGCGTCGGCCGCGGAGATGCTGTTGCCGGCGGGTTCGGCCGTGCGCGGCGCGACGAGTTTTCTGGGTCATCCGGTGGTGGCGCTTACGCTCGCGGTGCTGACGGCGCTGGCGGTGCTGGGCCGGGCGGCGAAATTTTCCCGCGCGCAGGTGCTGGGCTTCACCGAGCAGAGCGTGGCGGGCATCGGCATGACGCTGCTGGTGGTGGGCGGGGGCGGCGGGTTTGCGCGCGTGTTGCGCGAGGCGGGCGTGGCGCAAGCGCTGGGGCAGGTGGCGGGCGAGTGGAGCCTGCCGCCGCTGGTGTTCGGGTGGCTGGTGGCGGCGTTTATCCGCGTGGCGACGGGCTCGGCGACGGTGGCGATCACGACGGCGGCGGGCCTGCTCGCGCCGGTGGTGGCGGCGCATCCGGAGATCAACCGCGAACTGCTGGTCGTCGCGCTGGGTTTCGGGTCGCTGTTTCTGTCGCACCTCAACGACGGCGGTTTCTGGATCGTGAAGGACTGCCTCGGGCTGACGGTCGGGCAGACGCTGCGCACGTGGACCGTGACGGAGACGATCATCGGCGTGGCGGGATTGGGCGTGACGCTGGTGCTGGCCGGGCTGCTTTGAAACCATGACGCCGCCGCTGATTTTCGACGCGCACCTGGACCTCGCGATGAACGCGATCGAGTGGAACCGCGACTTGGCGCGGCCGCTGGCGGAGATCCGGGCGAAGGAGGCGCACCTGCGCGACAAACCCGACCGCGGGCGCGGCACGGTGTGTTTGCCGGAGCTGCGGCGCGGGCGGGTGGGGCTCTGCGTGGCGACGCAGCTGGCGCGGCTGGAGCACGACGCGTATTCGCCGGTCTTCGGCTGGCGCTCGCCCGCGCAGGCGTGGGCGATGACGCAGGCGCAACTCGCGTGGTATCGCGCGATGGAGGAGGCCGGCGAGATGACGGCGATCACGGATCGGGCGGGGCTCGAGGCCCACCTGGCGCGGTGGGCGGCGGCGGACGAGGCGACGGCGGCGGCGCTGCCGGTGGGCTACGTGCGCAGTCTCGAAGGCGCGGACTCGCTGATCACGGTGGCGCATTTGGAACGCGCGTGGGCGGACGGCCTGCGGGCGCTCGGGCCGGCGCACTACGGGCCGGGCGTCTACGCGCAGGGCACGAGCACGGAGGGGCCGTTTCCGGCGCGCGGGCTGGAGCTGCTGCGGCGGGCGGACGAGCTCGGGTTCATTCTCGACGTCACGCACCTGAGCGACGCGTGCTTCTGGCAGGCGATGGAGCGGTATCGCGGCGCGATGTGGGCGAGCCATCACAACGCGCGCGCGCTCGTGCCGCACCAGCGGCAGCTGGCGGACGACCAGTTCCGGGCGCTGGCGGCGCGCGGCGGCGTGGCCGGCGTATGCCTCGACGCGTGGATGATGATTCCCGGCTGGGTGCGCGGGCAGACGACGCCGGCGGGCACGGGCCTGCGGCTGGAGAAACTCGTCGAGCACATCGACCACTACTGCCAATTGGACGGCAACGCGCGGCACGTGGGGATCGGCAGCGACCTCGACGGCGCGTTCGGCACGGAGCAGGTGCCGCAGGAGCTGGACTCGATCGCGGACCTGCAACGGCTGCCCGCGTTGCTGCGGGCGCGCGGCTACGCGGAGACGGACGTCGACGGGATCCTAAACGGCAACTTCCTGCGCGTGCTGCGCGGGGCGTGGCGTTGACGCGGGTTTGCGCGCAGAGTGCGGGGCGCGCGACGGGCGGATCGGTCCGGGGGCCGGCGGGGGTGTGGTGCCGAGCGCGGGGTGCGGTGCGGCCGGCGCGTC
>JACCDX010634812.1_pt1 | contig 13115 bp, 7 predicted proteins | sample 7449681 | NCBI WGS metagenome assembly JACCDX01 (sample SAMN15323450, study PRJNA562643) | freshwater metagenome | isolation source: river surface water | place: USA:Blue River Watershed | collected 2017-08-18
GTGGTAATAATATTGTGATGAGAAGTGATCGTTTACCAACATCAACAAGAACTGAAAATGGTGTTGGAAGTTTAACAGGATATGGTTTACATCAAAATAACAATTTTGCTTATTATACAAAAGATGGCGTTGGAACAAGTGGACCAACAATAAGTATTGGTGGTAATTTACCATCTGGAGAGGGCTCGGATAGTGATGTTAGTGGTTTAACACAAACATTAACCTGTGAAAATATGGTTTCATTACAGTGTTATTCCGGTAGTGGTAAAGATGTTGGTGTTATATCGGCAAATCAATGTATCATCCCATCAAATAGAGTGGTTAGGGGTTGTTACTGTTTATTAAACAAAAGATATCTATTTCAATATGATGAGGATGTTAAATTATTCTTAGAATGGAAAACAAGGTTTACTATAACATTTGCAGCATGTAGAGGAGTGTTTGCTCAGGCATTTCAGAATAACTGGGTTAATGGTGTTTTATATATGTTCACATTTAATAAAACAAATAATTATGGTGTCGACCCAACTAACCCAACTTACAAATACTGTGATGATGTTATTATATTTAACGATATAAATAATGGGTTTTATTATAGATCATCACCTTGGGACGGAACAAATTTTATAGGAAAAGATAGTCCGACAGCACCATCCGGTGTACCATCGTCATTACTAAATGATTACCCAGGTTTAGGTTATAATGGTAAACAAATTCAGTTCCCAACAACAATCACAGATTTAGGACCAAGAGAAAGTTTCATTTCAGAAATTTGTAATAATAGTAATTTTAATGGTTATTTGGTTGATCAGATAAAATCAACATCATATCAGGATAATTCAGATTTGATACAAGTTGGTTTCTTGTCCAGATTATTAAATAAAAATTTTAGAAATTCAATATTACCAATCGGAAATCCAAACGGTAGTAGTTCAGAAGGTAAAGGTATTATCCAGTTCTTTAATAGTGATAGACAAGGTGATAGAATTGATGGTGATTTTGCACAAATGTTATCGGTAAATTCTGAATGGAGAATTACACCGTTTTTAGCAGAAAATTACCCAAACCCAGATTCAATATATTTTGGAGACGACACACAATCCAACCCAAGACCTGTATTTGGTGTCTTTTTTAATAGTGCCGCTATTGATTATTCCTATAGAAGAAATCTAACACCTGGTGTTGAAACAATAAATTATTCACCACTTTTAGAGTATTATTACAGATATCCAAAAACACAAGATGTTCCTTTTTATAGATGGAAAATAGAAGCTCAATCACCAAGTATTTTTGGTAATGAAAATAATAATTGGGACACAACATATACCGGTGGTGGGTTTTTAACAAGAGGGTATCAAGATTTAGATTTTAATAATGATCCATACTTCAAAACAACAACAACCGAATTGGGATATATTACAAATTTTAATTCTTCCGGAGATCCAGAACCGAATGTTATTAGTGGTGGTAGTTATATTGTTGGTGCACCATTCCATTTTTATTTTGGTTTAAATAATGGTAAAACCGCAATAGATAAATTTATTAAACTTTACATAACAACAGAAGGATAATGGCAATTGACAATACAACAACAGTGGTATTAGGTAGTGAAAGGTTTAAATCATCACAAAACTCTGATTTATCCGTAGACATTACTTTAGGTGGAAACCAAAAAGAACTTGTTGAATTTGACAGAAATGTTGATTTAAGTTTACAAGTTGTTTTTGATGACGAGAGACAAAAATCAACAGTTTTTAGACCAAGTTGTAAGTATTCATTTATTTTTCAAAACGAGTTAATTGGAAATACAACATATCAACCATTCAGAGATAACCTTTATTATACTAATGCGGTAAAGAATACAATTTCACAAATCACAAATCCAAGCACATCCTGGGAAGGTTACCCACAATATTTTGAGTTTGATTTTGTTAGGACTGATAATAATACACTTGGGTATACACAACCACCAAACAATCATTTAACATTTATCAATAAGAGTGCTAGTACATATAATTGGTCACATTATATTACATATGCTTTTGATAGTGATTATGATAAACCATTATATGCTATAGATCCAGAAACACAAATCGCCTGGTATTGGACTGCGAATGAAGGGATACCATTTTATATTTCGGTTGGAACGGAACAAAATCCAGACCAAATATCGTTTAAATGCCCAATGGAACACGGACTACAATCCGGAGAATTTGTCCAACTACCTTTTAGTTATAATGGTGTTGATATATTCCAAGTTAGTAGTATAGGTGATGTTGGGTATAATAGTGATAAATATATTTTTAGTATTGATAATATTGGATATACCGGAACGACGTTTGAAGGTGGAACAATAGGTAATTTTAAAAGAATAATAAACGATGAAAATGTTGGTGAAACAACATCAAAATATTATATTAGAATCCATAAAGTTTTAACCGATTCTGATTGTGCTGTTTTATTAAAAGCTGGTTTTGAATTAAACAATTTTAGATCAAAAACAAAACTTGAAAAAGGTGTGATCACACCAAATGGTGTTGAACGGACATCAGTCAAAGAAGGTAACCAAAGTTATACATTATCATTTAATTGTGATGTTGATATAAATCCATTACGAGATAATCAAAAACGACCAATTACCGAATTATTTTTTACAAAAATTTGGAAAGGTTATTTTGGTTGGACGAAAAATTTAAAACAAGGTTTTGACTTTAATACACCACTTGTTAGTAACTTACCGAATGTTTGGTGGGATCAAACAAATCCGTTATCATCAACCGGAATCCCACAATTACAATATAACTCAAATACACAACCACCACAAGGACCATTCTTTTATAACGGGAATTTAAGTGTTGGTGATATTTTAGATGGTGCATATTGTGAATGGAATGATTATGAACAAACAGAACGAGTTATTTCAGATATTAACCATAAAATCACATTTAACAATACATTTTTTGATGTTCCATCTGATTCACCATCAACAAATCCACTTGGTTATTATTACAAACCACATTCACCAATAACAATTAGGGTGTTCTCGGATTATATTGAGGAAGCACCAAGAAGTGGTGTTTTAGGTGTCCCAGATTATGCATTTTATTCAAACTTATCAAATAGTTTTAGATGGAGAGATATATATACATATGGTTATATTGACACATCAAATATTGGTGTTGACTATCCATTCCTAAATGGAAAACACTACCCTTTCGCGAATTATGTGTTTAGAGTTTATCCAGAAGGTATTGGATTACAAAATATAAATGAAATTGAAACCCCTACGGTAGATGAGTGTGAATAAGATAAAAATTATACTTCCTGATACTGACAAGTATGTCAATGTTCCGGTGGAATTAAATTGGGATTTTACTGGTAGAGATGATAGTATCGAGGAATACCAAAAAGAAATGGTTAAAGAAGTTATTGGAATTGCAAATGATTTTGAAACTTTAAGATTTCCGCATAATCAATTTATAAATCAATCAACCGAAATAAATTACGAATTTTCATTTTATGATAATACTCAACCAATTACAGCAACAACGGTAACTACCTCAAATTGGGGTATAACATATCAAAATCAAGGATTTACCCCAGCTGACATTTATTATTATACAAAACCATTTACAAAGTCATTCTTTAAACTTGATTTTTACGATACACCAGAGGATAAAACTCAAACTTTATATTTCTCAATAATATTACCGGTACAGCAAGGTCAATTTGAGAATAATATACCCCTTTCAACATTATTACCACCAGTTGATATAAGAAAACCAAAGTTTAATTTGGACTACATTGGTGATAAGGAAGGGTTTTTTATTTATTGGTTAAGAAAAAGGGATTTCATTAATTTGAATGAATTTTATATGTCAGCAAAGTTTTTTAATGGGAGACGAGGAGTTTACTCAATTATGACAAATACACCACAACCACAAATTACACCATCAAGGTTTAATTTTTTGGGAGATAAGTTTTTTTATTATAAAGTTAAGTTGGATTATACAACAAAAACATACGAGGTATTTGAAACCTCAACAAACACGAGGGTTGGTGATCAAACTAACCCAATAAAATGGTATGAATATGTAAATCCATAATGGAAGAACAAAAATATTACTTCAAAATATCACCAGAGAATATTCTAGCAGATTTCACAAATGTGAATTATACCGCTGGAACAGAAGTGATTTATGATATTGATAATTGTTGTTATATAACAGCAACAACTGAAAATACTATCACCGGAACAACAGGTCTTTATTTAAGTATGCAAGATATTTTATCCGGCGGGACAAATGGTTCATCAATTCTTACCGGACTTACAATACCGATTTTATTCACACAATCAGCCGTTGACATTGGGTATTACTCAACATTTGATGGTGCGATATTACAAAAAGATGTGATTAATAATTTTGTTTTTACCGCAAATACATTAAACCCATTTACCTATATTTTTTATAATACATCAGAACAAGAAATGGTAAAATTTCTTGGTTTAGTAACATATAAATTAAATTGGGGCGATGGTTCACCGGAAATAACACTTACATCATCAACACCAATAACACACACATATCCTTCCTCAAACGCAACATACACTATCACAATGACTGCTAGTTCACCTTGGGGGATATCGTTAGTTCAAAAAACAATAACAGTTCCGGTAACACAAATAACAATACCAGATCCAAATGGGACTGCAACATTTTTTCCATTCGGTGGAAATTGGTCTGGAACTCCGATAAGTTACGATTATATATTTAGTGGTGACTCAAACACAAATTTATCAGATTTTTATAGTAGTAATTACACACAAGTTCCATTTATTATTAGTGGGTTTACCGAATCATCAATAAATGACTTAACACAATACGGACCAAAGTATAATTTATTAGGTGGTAAATTTAAAGTTGGTGTCCAGGTTACTGGAACAACAGGATGTATTGGAACAGTGTGGGGACCAGATCCGTTAAATACATATACAGCATATACCATTAACAATATTGACTATTATGACTTTGAGGATTATACCTTATATGTAACATATTCATCTGGATTCACACAAAATGATTTGGTTTTGTCTGGTTTAACAAAAAATGAAGGATTATTGAATGTAATAGATCAACCAGAAGTCCAAACAAATGTGTTTGTTGAAAGAGGAAAACAATCTGTTTTGGAATACATCGAGAGGATTGGTGAGGTTGACAATGTTGGTGATTTGGAAAAGTATGGATACGGATTTTTCAAAGTCAAAAAAGATACTGCATAAGTATTTATAACAAAAGAACAATAAAAATTAAAATATAGAAAGTGGCTATTTCAACTTACGGAACAATAAGAAGTGCTGATGTCAGTCCGGATGATGTTGAGGTAATATTAAATTATACCCCAAGTAGAGATTCAACTGAAAATTTTGTGTTAACAAAACTTGACGCTAAAACAATTTTGAGACCATATTTTCATAACTCAAATACAGGTGGATCTAACAATGAATTACTTGGTGGTTTATATAATTTAAAATTACCTGCCGACCAGTTTAATAAACTTGGTATTTATACACTTTATATTAGACCAGCGGAAATAAGAACAACAATTACTGATTGTGGTGTATTGTCATCACTCCCAAATGTGAAGGGAATTGTTATTGATTTAAATAATGTCCCACAACAATTTAGAAATAAATTTGTAAATCAAGGTCTTGTTGGTTTTAGGATTGAATATCTAAATTCGGATGGAAGTAAAATCCCAAACTTTTTTAGAATTATTACATCCTCGTTTTATTGCGAACCGGTAGTTCAAAATCTTACAAATACTAGTCAAAAATCAGTTAGATACATTTATGTTGAAGGGACTTCTAACTTACTATTTTGCACTTTATCACCATCTTCATCACCAACGAACAAACCAAATGCAACACCATTTATCGGACAACCGAACCAAAATATTATTATAACAAATACATATTTCAATCCAATTACAACCGAAATTGAAATTGTTGATCAGGATATCTCAACACTCGCAATAGCACTTTATGGTAATCAAACCAAATCTATGGCTGATGGTATCTATACTATTTACGATAGTAATAATAATATCTACAAACAATATAACTTATTTGAGGTTAGAGACCAATTCAACGATCTACTTTATGAGGTTAGACAAGATAGAGGTAATAATATAGATTTTAGCAAAGCTTTTAATAATATAACAGGATAATGGCTTTAAAAAAATATACATGCCCCCCACAAACAGCGTCCGGAGCCGGAACATTCTCTGACAATTTGGTAGGATTCCAACTTGTTGATGGGGGAGGTTTTACCCAAGGTAATTTTGAATTTACAGAAACCCTTAACGAAAAACAAAATAGGAATTTTAATATTGGTTCGTTTTCAGATCCAATAAACTTGGATGCGTTAAATATTGAAAATGTTACACAATCAAGATTAATTCAAGCAAATAATTTTAGAGTTTATCCAAATTTTGACCTATCACAAGTAACAAATTTTACACTTTATGGTTCGTTAGTAAAAAGAGTTTCTGCGTCAATTACTAACATTATAAATTATTTTCCAGCAGCACTTGAAGTGTTACCAACTAACGGTGATTTTACAACTACTGAAACAGCACAAAACATTTCATATGATCCAGTAGAAAATGAAACAAGTTTTCAAGTGTTATTAAGTGCGATAAGAAACCCATTTGATATTGATTATAGTGTAAATGCAACAAGAAATCTTGAAGTTAGTGAAATAAAAATATCCGAATTAAGAAATTTTACATTAAATTATCAAAAATATGCGGTATTCGTTGATGGAACACCATATAAGATAATAAGTTATACACCAACAAATGAAACCTCAACAACACTTGATTTTTATGTTGAAGGAAACCCATTTTCTGGAAATCAAATAACATATCAACAAATTGTTATTAGACCAAACGATTATTATGTATCAAAAACATTTAATGAAGAATTTGATGAGGTTGAGAAATTCTTATTGGATAGAAGTTCTGTCCCACAATATACCGCAAAATTTGTCGTATCAAGGGAAAACGAAGATGGAAGTTATTATTTAACAAATCAAAATTTAACATTCCCTAAAAATGGTGTTTGGAATTTAGATATTACATCATCAGCGTTTGATGCTTATTTAACACAATTAAATGATTTTGCAACAAGCCTTGACACATATAGAACAAATTTAGCATCAAGGTTCTTAACAACAGGTGCATTTAAAGAGTTTGATACCGACGACCAAAAAATGGAAAAGGTATTACAGATTTATGGTAGAAGTTTTGACGAATCTATGAAATTTATCTTAGCACTACCGAATATGAATAATGTTCACTATGTTGTTAAAAATGATATACCATCTCAATTATTAAAAAACTTAGCACAAACATTAGGTTGGAATACAAATATTTCACCGATAACAGAACAAAATTTATTAGATTCTGTTTTTACAAATGGATCTAACAATTTTTCTGGTTTAGGAATCGGTCAAACACCGGAAGAGTTAAACTACCAATATTATAGAAATTTAATTTTAAATTCAGCATACCTATTCAAGTCAAAAGGAACAAGAAAGTCAATTGAAATCTTATTAAGGTTGATTGGAGCGCCAGAAGCTCTTGTTGAATTTAATGAATATATTTATGTTGCAGATCAAAAAATTAACATTGAAGATTTTGATAAACAATATGCTTTAATCTCTGGTGGAACATACACACAACAATTTCCGGTCCTTGATACCACAGACATATTCTCAATTATGGGGGATACATACACCGGATTCACAACACAAAGTATTTCATCAAATGTTGATAGTGTGATTGAAGATTATCCTTTGGATGACGACGGATACCCAAGTATGCCACAATCAACTGATTCTTTCTATTATCAAATAGGTGGTGGTTGGTTTGAGTCAACACCACAACATAGAATGCCAGAGAAAGTGGACAGTACTAATAATGTATTTACCGGATCAAACCCAAATTTCCAAACAACCCTACTTCCATTTAATTATGGTGAACAATATCTTGACAGATATAGGAATTTTCCATATATGGATTTAGGTTTTAGATTGAGACGAACTGTTGACAACAAAAAAAGTTGGACAGATAATGAACCATTTTTAAGACAAAGTTTTGATGGTAATTTTAACTCATATTATGAAGTTGGTGATGAAAGATTAACAATTAATGTTAAAAATGTTGACATTCATATGAATCCGGCACAAGGGTTGGTTTATGATGTTTGGAGTATGTCAAGGATTCATAATTACCCAATACCAAATGAGGGTTTAAGATATATTGAACCAACAAAATGTAATCCAAATCCGAATACACCATACCCACAAAGAGGTGGTATAGATTGGACTGAAATTGTTCCGAAACCAAAACAAAAAACATTTTTTGAATTTGCTCAGACATTCTGGAGAAATATGATAAATGTTAGGAATAGACAATTTATTACAGATGGCAAAACCGGGGGATACCCAACACTACAATCAATTTATTGGAGATATTTAGAATCTGAACAAGCCATTAATATACCAAATGATAATTTCACATATCAAACAATGATTGATTATGTTCACGGACTTGGTGATTATTGGATTAGATTAATTGAACAAATGGTTCCAGCAACAACAATCTGGAATACCGGTGTTAAATATGAAAACTCAATATTTCATAGACAAAAATTCGTATGGAGAAGACAAGCTGGTTGTCAAATTATACCAGTTCCTTGTAATCCTTGTTCTTTAATTGGACAATTATTTGCGTATGATTGTCCAATTCAGGTAGTTGAATGTCCTTTATACCCTTGGGGAGCAAACTCAACTGTTAATTCATTTGGTGTCGTTTTATCAAATGTTATAAATTCATATTTAACAACAAATGGTTATGACCCAACAAATGATTGTGTGTTAAATTCAATAAACTCAACTTGGTATGTTGATGTAAGGATAAACGGTGATTTAATTACATCAGTCCCATTCTTCAATGGAGTTGGATTTAGTTTGAGTGGAACTAGCTACCCAACACCAACAGATTGGGTAACAGGAATCAATAATTCAAGTGATGAACTACAAGTTTATGGGTTAAGTTTTATCATTAATACAAATGATGAAACGATAAGTGTTTATAATAACAACTGTATCCCATTAAGTGTTCAAAATAATTTTGAATTTAATGTGGGGATAAATTTTGATATATATTGTAACGGATAATGGGACTTATAATAATAAATGATTTTTCTGTAACTGGCGACTGTGGTAATTTAGGTCTTGGTGAGGTATTTTTTAATATTGATGGTGATAGTCCAGGTTGGGCCGTTACCGAATTTTCATCAAGTGGACTTTTACCAACATCGGCCGCGACAAATACATATTATGTCAATAATTTACCGGCCGGTAGTTATTTTGTTGAGATTATGGACTCAACTTCCACAACATTAATTTTACCTATTTATATATCATCTGGAACTTGTGTTTCAATAAATTTAGAAGGAACGACTTGTGGATTTAATAACGGATCCTTAACCGCAACAACAGAAAATGTTTACGGACCAATTGATTTTTATCTATATGATATAAGTGATACATTAATTGATTCGGCAATTGGAGTTGGCAATGATTATGTTTTTAATGGTTTATTACCGGAGACATATTATGTTATTGCTGATGATGGTGGTGGATGTTCTGGTAGATCTGAAACTTGTATTGTAAATACATCAACACAAATAGATTATGGTTTTTATGTTGTTAATGATGCCAATTGTGTTTCATCCGCTGGAAGCGGTAAAATCTTTGTTACAGGATTAACCGGTAACGCACCATTCACATACCTTTGGTCTAATGGTGAAACAACATCCTCAATTGAGAATTTGGTTTCCGGAAATTATTCGGTAACAATAACGGATAATTATGGGTGTCAACTAACAAAATCAGCCAATGTTGCGAATGTCCCACCGGTTGCATTTGGTTCATTTATTGTAACACAACCAAGTTGTTTTAGTAATGATGGTGAAGTTGAAGTAACAATTGTTGACGGAACAGCACCATACTATTTCAGTGGAAGTAACGGTCAAACTTTTGTTACTTTTTCCCAAACATATACATTTACAAATCTAAACGCTGGAGCTTTTAGTGTCTTTGTTCAAGACGCTGGTTTATGTAGTTTTATAAATACAACATCACTTATAACACCAAATTCATTTTCAGTTACATCTGTAAATACAACAAACTCAACTTGTAATAATAATAACGGAAGTGTTAATATTTTATTAAATAATAGTATCCCATCCGGAACATTTACATATACACTAACTGATTCTGGTGGAAACTCAAATAGTCAAACATCAACACAAGTTGTGTTTTCATTTAATAATTTACCATCAGATACTTATACATTGACAATTACCGATGGTGTCTGCACATACAACACAACAGTAACAATATCAAATACGATTTTATTTACGATAACAGCAACAACAACCGGAACGACTTGTGGTTTTAATAATGGATCGGTTCAGATTGTTGCAAGTTCTGGTGGAACATTACCATATAGTTATCAAATTACAGGTCAACCACCATCATCACAAACAACATTTAATAATTTACCATCAGGAACATATACCGCTAGTGTTACAGACAATAATGGTTGCACACAAACACAAACATTTGACATCACGCCATCAAATGGTGTTTTCTTTGATTTCCAAACCTCACAACCAAGCACCGGAAACGATGGTGTTATTAAGGTTTTAATTTATAATGGTGAACCACCATTTACATATTCTTGGAGCACAAATGTTGGATTACAAACCGGACTTTTAGTTACCGGTCTAACCGCTGGAACATATAGTTTAGAAGTAACCGATAATAATGGGTGTGTTTATACAAAAACAACAACTTTACAAGGAACAAGTTTAGTTTCATCATATCAAGTATTTAATATTTGTGATTCACAATTCCAGAACTCAAACATAATTGGTAAGAGAGGAATCCCACAAATGTATAATGAAGGTTTTTACGATCTAACCTTTGATGATACAAATTGTAAAATTAATTCGGCCAATTTCATCCTTGAAACAACCGTTGATGGTGAGTTAAAAACTGTTAATTTCTACACATCAACTGGAATTGAGGATTACCCAAGTGATTTGGATTGGGTCACAATTGTTACTGACACACTAAAAACATATGATGGTATTGGGGATATTGTTGTGGATTACCAAAAAAATACAATTCAGATATTCAACACATGCGTATTAACTGGGAGTAGTTGTAATCAACAAAATGTTAATTTATTATCAGACGCTAAAATAACGATAAATTTAATTATTGATTACGATATTTCTTGTGTTACCTGTGGATTACATTAAAATAAAATATAAGTAATAATATAATGACAAATCTTGTGTTTAGTGGTGTGTCAGGAATGGATTTACCTTACAATGTTTGGGGTTGTGATTATTATGGAAATAATTGTATTTTAATTGCAACAATAAATACACCAATACCACCTACTTTAACAATACAATTACCATCACTTTTTGATACATATCCTGGACTTTTAATAAAATTAACAAATAACACAAATTGTGATTATAGTGAATATTCAGTTTGTGATGTATTTTTTGGAACACAAAAACAATTCCAAGACGGAGATTTGTTCTTTTTTATGGATGGTTTGCCTTATATATTTGAAAGTTAAAGTATTTATTGTAAAAATACAAAATGGCATTTCTTACCGACAGAACATTAGCAACGGGAGTTACATTACAAGATTTAATACATATTGTAATCACTGGGGATACATCACAAGGTAATCCAGCAGGGTCATCATATAAAGCAACAATACAACAAGTATCAGATGTTATTGTTTCCGGAATAACTCAAATATATGAAGAAGGTTCTGGAACTGACTCAACACAAAGGATTGGTGTGAATGTTAGCGCTATTGGTGATTATTCGGTCGTTAGTGGTGGTAAAAATAACACAGCTGATTGTAATTATTCATTCATTGGTGGTGGTTCTGGAAATACAACGATAAATGGTTGTTCATTCATTGGTGGTGGACAATCCAATACTGCATCTGGATGGCATTCGGTGGTTGTCGGAGGATATTCAAATAAAGCAACGTCATTTTGTAATTTTATTGGTGGTGGATCTGATAATACCGCATTAGGATCTAGGACAACAATTTCCGGTGGAAGAGAAAATACAACCTGCTCAACATATAGTTCGGTTTTGGGTGGATGGCTTAATAAATCAATAAACACATCAACAACAATTGCCGGTGGGAGACAAAACACATCAGCAAGTGAAGGTTCGTCAATATTAGGTGGTTTAAAAAATACCTCAAACGGTTGTTATTCAACTATTGGTGGTGGAACAGGAAATACAATAACAAATAATCATTCAATCATTGGTGGTGGTAATTCCAATTTAATTGGATGTATTACTCCATTATCGGATAATTGTATTTATGGATCAATCATTGGCGGTGGGGTTTCTAACACAATTTCAAGCTCCTCAACATATAATAACTCACATACAAATACAATTGGTGGGGGAACCTGTAATACAATAATATCGTCAAACATAAATGGACAAACAATTTCTGGTGGATATGCAAATAAGACGTTATGTAATTACTCAACAATAAGTGGTGGATATTGCAACACCGTAAATTATGATATGTCAACAATTAGTGGTGGTGGTAAAAATACAACAAGTGGTAGTTACTCAACAATAAGTGGTGGTTATTTAAATACAACAACTGGTTGTTATTCAGTAATTGGTGGTGGTTCTGGAAATACTGTTAGTCATAATTATTCAAGTGCTGTTGGTTTAGGTATAAAATCAGTATCAGCATGCACATTCCATATCAATTATTTAGCCCTACAGAACACACCGGAAACAGATATTCAAACAACGACACAGTATTTAACCAGAGATTCATCAACTGGTGTTGTAAAAACAAAAATAATTCCAGGACCAACAGTTTATGGTTTATTCGCTCAAACAGGAAATAGTGTTGCAGTAAGTGCAACAACTGTCGAAACAACAATTATTAATGGTGGTGTTGGAACA
>JACCDX010556954.1_pt1 | contig 13112 bp, 13 predicted proteins | sample 7449681 | NCBI WGS metagenome assembly JACCDX01 (sample SAMN15323450, study PRJNA562643) | freshwater metagenome | isolation source: river surface water | place: USA:Blue River Watershed | collected 2017-08-18
CTGGGCCAGTTGAAAATCGCGCAAGAAATCATCACGCTGGCTGTGTTCATCCCTTTTGCTGTTTTGTATATGGGGCAGCCACTGAAACTCGATTTTCTCTGGGCCGGACTTTGTCTTTTGGGTGCCGTCTATTTTGTTTTTCGTGCATAACACCCTGCAAGTCAGCGGCCGGTACTACCGGACGCTATGTCGGCCGGGACCCTGAGTACATTCTTATCAACGGCAGGCTGGTGGGTGGGACGGTCGGCCTGATTTTATAAATTTTGCAAATTTTATTTTTGCAATATGAAATGCCGGCGACGCCGGCCATCCTGTAGCATACGGCCGGCGAGCAGAGTCCTGTAACATGCTTGTCATATTGGCCGGATAAAGTCTGGCCGTGAAATCAATACGCCCCCTTACGTACCCCGAGGCTCTGTCGCCCATGAGTGCCCCCAAGTCCCCTTCCGGCGCATCCGTTTCATCTGCCGATTCCAACGGAATGAAGAGCGGATCTTCTGCTGCCCGGTGGCAGGATTTTCTGTTTCATAAACTGACGTTCAGCTTCGCCTTGCTGGTGTTGCTGGTGCTGGTCGGTATTCTGGTCTCGCTGATCATCGGCGCCTGGCCTGCCTTTGAAAAATTCGGTCCCGGCTTTGTCACGCGTGTTGAGTGGGATCCCGTCAATGACGAATACGGTGCCCTGATTGCGATTGCCGGTACGCTGATCACCTCGCTTCTCGCACTGCTGTTCGCTTTCCCGGTCAGTTTCGGTATCGCCTTGTTCCTGACCGAGATTTGCCCGGCCTGGCTTAAACGCCCGCTGGGTACGGCGGTTGAATTGCTGGCGGGTGTGCCGAGTATTATTTACGGCATGTGGGGATTGTTTATTTTTGCCCCCTTTTTTGCTGATCATATTCAGCCCCTGTTGCAGTCCACGCTGGGTGAAGTGCCGGTCATTGGTGAGTTGTTTCAGGGCCCGATGATGGGTATCGGCATGCTGACCGCCGGGATCATTTTGGCGATCATGATTATTCCGTTCATCGCTTCGGTCATGCGGGATGTTTTTGAAACCTGCCCAGCGGTGTTGAAAGAGTCTGCTTATGCGCTCGGTTGCACGCGCTGGGAGGTAGTACGCAAGGTGGTGCTGCCTTACACCCGGGTCGGTGTGGTCGGCGGCGTGATGCTGGGTCTGGGCCGTGCGCTTGGCGAGACGATGGCGATCACCTTTGTCATTGGTAATGCGCACAAGCTCTCGTGGTCCCTGTTTGCGGCGGGTAACAGTATTGCGTCCACACTGGCCAATGAATTTGCCGAAGCTGAAGCGGGCTTGCATATTTCATCGCTGTTTGCGCTGGGACTTATTTTGTTTGTGATTACCTTCATCGTTCTGGGTGCTGCCAAACTCATGCTGATGCAAATGGGCAAAGCGGAGGGAGGCAAATGAAGACCTACAACGCACTCAAAGCAGACAACGCGATTTATCGCACCCGCCTGCTCAAACACCGGATTGGTATCACCTTATCGGTCGCGGCCATGGTCACGGGTCTGATGTTCCTGTTCTGGATACTGGCGGTGCTGGTGATCAATGGCATTGGTGCTATTGACCTCGATTTTTTTACGAAAACAACACCGGCCCCGGGCAGTGACGGTGGTGGTTTGCTCAATCCGATTGTGGGCAGTTTGCTGATGGTCGGTGCGGCGACCCTGATCAGCACGCCGATCGGAATTTTTGCGGGTATCTATCTGGCCGAGTACGGTGAAGAGAGCCGTTTCGCACAAGTCACCCGTTTCGTGACCGATGTGATGTTATCGGCACCATCCATCGTCATTGGTTTGTTTATCTATGCGATTTATGTCGCCAACGTCCGGCATTTTTCGGGCTGGGCCGGCAGTTTTGCGATTGCGCTGATTGCGATACCGGTGGTGGTACGTACCACCGACAACATGCTGGTGCTGGTGCCCAACAGTTTGCGCGAAGCCGCTTTTGCGCTGGGTGCGCCGCGCTGGAAAGTGGCCACCATGGTTCGCCTGCGTGCCGTGAAAGCCGGTGTGATGACGGGAGTGCTGCTTGCTATTGCGCGTATTTCCGGTGAAACGGCGCCATTACTGTTTACGGCACTGAATAATCAGTTCTTCACTGCCGACATGAATACGCCCATGGCAAACCTGCCGGTCGTGATTTTCCAGTTTGCGATGAGCCCGTATGACAACTGGCGCGAACTGGCCTGGGGTGGCGCACTGCTGATCACGTTCAGCGTGTTAGGCCTGAACATTCTGTCGCGCGTGATTGCGTCGGCTGGCCAGAAAAAAGGATAGGAATACAAGATGAGCTTGGCAACAGAGACAGCGGAACCGGTGGCACCTACCACGCTGCACACCACCTTGCAGGTAAAGCACCTGAACTTTTTTTACGGACAGTTTCAGGGCCTTAAAGATATCAATCTCGATATCTTCGAGAAAAAGGTCACGGCCTTTATCGGACCGTCCGGCTGCGGTAAATCCACGCTGCTGCGCACGCTCAATCGCATGTATGACCTGTATCCGGGGCAGCGTGCCGAAGGCGCCATCATGTACAGCGGGCGCAACATTCTGGACAAAGATATTGATGTCAACGTGTTGCGGGCAAAGATCGGCATGGTGTTTCAGAAGCCCACGCCATTCCCGATGTCGATTTACGAAAACATCGCCTTCGGTGTCAGGCTCTATGAGAACCTCTCGCGCGGCGAGATGGATGAGCGGGTCGAGTGGGCGCTGAACAAAGCGGCACTTTGGAAAGAGGTCAAGGACAAACTGCATAAAAGCGGCTTGTCGTTGTCCGGTGGTCAGCAGCAGCGTTTGTGCATCGCCCGTGCAGTGGCCGTCAAGCCGGATGTGCTGTTGCTCGATGAGCCGACCTCGGCGCTGGATCCGATCTCTACCGTCAAGATCGAAGAGCTGATCAGCGAGCTTAAGGAAGACTATACGATCACCATCGTCACGCACAACATGCAGCAAGCCGCACGCTGCTCTGATTACACCGCCTACATGTATTTGGGCGAGCTGGTAGAGTTCGGAGAAACCGACAAAATATTCCTGAACCCTGCAAAAAAAGAAACCCAGGATTACATCACCGGCCGTTTCGGTTGATGCCACGGAGACCTTATGCCCAACGAACACTCTTCCAGACAATACGAACTCGATCTTGAGGCGATCCGCTCAAGAGTCCTGCAAATGGGCGGTCTCGTCGAGAAGCAATTCCATGATGCGATGCTTTGCTTTCGTACCCTCAATGTCAGTGAGGCAGAGCGCATCATCGCCGCGGACGAAGAAGTCAACAAGCTGGAAGTCCTGCTGGACGATGCCTGCAGCCACCTGATCGTCAAACGTCAGCCGGCCGCCAATGATCTGCGGACCGTCATGTCAACGATCAAGATCATCACGGATCTGGAGCGTGTGGGTGACGAAGCAACCAAAATTGCGCGTGCCGCGCGCGCCCTGCATGAGCGAGGTACGGTGCCTATCGCGCATGAGGAGACAGTCCGCGTAATGGCTTCATCCGCCAGTCGGCAGTTACATGGTGCACTCGATGCATTTGCTCGTCTGGATGAAAAACAAGCGACGCGCCTGATTCTGGGGGATGAAGAGGTCGACATTGAATATCGCGCCGTAATGCGCAACGCCGTGACCTTCATGATGGAAGACCCGCGTACCATCTCCGCATCGCTCGACACCTTGTGGGTTGCTAAAGCTATCGAGCGGATTGGCGATCACGCCAAAAATATTGCCGAATACGTCATCTACATCGTCGAAGGCAAGGATATTCGTCACACCGATTATGCGGCAAACCAGCAAGCAGGTACCTGATTTGCAATGAATGACAAAGCACTGAGGTAATGGCGACCATCGAACCTACGATTCTCATCGTTGAAGACGAGATCCCTATCGTCGAGCTGGTATCGTTTACCTTGAAAGGTGCGGGTTGGGCCGTGGATGCGGTGCACAATACGACCGACGCCTGGACTTATCTGCAAAACAAACGCCCTCAGCTGATTCTGCTTGACTGGATGTTGCCGGATCATTCTGGCTTGAAGTTGCTGTCACGCATACGCAGTGACCGTAATTTCAACACCTTGCCGGTGATCATGCTGACCGCAAAAAGCATGGAAGAGGACAAGGTTGCGGGGCTCGATCAGGGCGCTGACGATTACATTACCAAACCGTTCTCCCCGCGCGAGCTGACTGCCCGTATCAAGGCGCTGATACGCCGCAAGATGCCTGAACACGCCGAGCTGGCGATGACGGTCGGCCCGCTGACGGTTGATCCGGTCAGTTGCCGGGTCAGTATCAGGGACGAGCCAATCGAGATCGGCCACGCTGAATTCAAGCTGCTCCGTTTCCTCATCGCCCACCCCGAGCGGGTCTTCACCCGCAGTCAGTTGCTCGACAAGGTCTGGGGCGATCATGCGGTCCTTGAAGAAAGGACGGTGGATGTCCATGTTTTGCGCTTGCGTAAGGCACTGGGCGACGCTGATTTCCTCATCAAGACCGTTCGTAGTGTAGGCTACATGCTCTCTGAAAAATAATTCTCTTTTAGCATGACTGCTCGTTCGCTGTTCTGGGGCCCGGTGATGGCCCGGTTCCTCATGGTTTGGGGTGCCGGATTCGCGGGCTGGTATTTATGGAATCTGACCATAGGTATCGCCATTTCCTTTTTGATCCTGACCGCACTGGTCATCGTCCAGCTGCGCTACATGTACCAGCTCTCGCTGTGGCTGGACAAGCCTGAAGAAGTGCGCCTGAGTGATGGCTGGGGCTCCTGGACCGAGATTTTTGCCAAGCTGTACCGATTGCGACGGGATGATGAACGCAGCCGCAATGAGCTGGCTGAGTGGTTGTCCCGCTTCCGGCAGGCGATGAGTCAGCTGCCGGATGGCGTGGTTATCATGGATGATGTGCTGTTTCTTGAGTGGTGCAATCCGATCGCCGAGCAGCACCTGGGACTCAGCATGGCCAAGGACAAAGGCATGCGGGTGACGAATCTGGTGCGCAGTCCTGAGTTCATTGACTACATCATTCTGGGGCGCTACGAAGAACCACTGACCCTCGCACTCGGTGAACGCAAGCTGATCGTTCGTCTGATTCCCTTCGAAAATCGCCGCCAGATTCTGGTCACCCATGATGTCACCGACATGGAGCGAATTGATCAGATGCGCCGCGATTTCATCGCCAATGCATCGCATGAATTGCGCACCCCGCTGACCGTCATTAATGGTTTTCTTGAAATCGCCCAAATGCAACCGGATCTTGATCCGGAGACGCGTACGCGGCATCTGGCGCTGATGGTTGATCAGGGCAAGCGCATGCAAAATCTGGTCGATGACATGCTGGTGCTCACTCGCCTGGAATCACTGGATTATCCGGTGCGTGAAGAGGTCATCGATATGCACAGTCTGCTCGGACAAGTACGGGCGGAAGGCGAGGCCTTGTCGGCCGGCCGGCACAAGGTCCTGCTGGAATTCGATGGGCCTCGTCTGAAAGGCAGCCACGAAGAGCTGCGCAGTGCCATAGGCAATCTGGTCTCCAATGCCGTGCGCTACACGCCGGACGGCGGGGAGATCACGATACGCTGGATGAAAAATGCTCAGGGTCCTTACTGCGCTGTCAGCGATACCGGCATTGGTATCAAGCCCGAACACATCGCGCGACTGACGGAGCGTTTTTATCGTGTTGATAAAGGTCGCTCGCGCGAGACTCAGGGCACGGGCCTGGGTCTGGCTATCGTCAAACATGTGCTCGCGCGTCACGACGCCCATTTGCGGATCGAATCGGAAGAGGGCAAGGGCAGTACCTTTACCATTCAATTTCCGATGCTGGCCGCAGCCGATATCGATCAGATCAGCCGCAGCAACGACCAGCCTCAGATCTCTGTCGAGCGGACCTGATGTGCGCCCTGCTCATACCATTCACGGCTGCGATTGACAATTCTTACCACCAGCAGCATGACGGGCACCTCAATCAACACACCCACCACGGTCGCCAACGCAGCCCCGGACTCGAAGCCGAACAGGCTGATCGCTGCAGCGACCGCCAGTTCAAAAAAATTCGATGCACCGATTAGCGCGGAAGGGCAGGCTACCCGGTGAGATTCACCAAGCCTGCGATTAAGCCAGTAAGCCAGCGCAGAGTTGAAGAACACCTGAATCAGAATGGGCACGGCCAGCAAGGCAATCACCAGTGGCTGACTGAGGATCGCCTGTCCCTGAAACGCAAACAGCAGCACCAGCGTCAGCAGCAATGCAGCAATTGACCAGGGACCGATTTTCTCAACCGCGACGTCGAACGCTTCCTGTCCGCGCCTTAGCAAATAACGCCGCCACACTTGCGCAAGCACGACCGGAATCACGATGTACAACACCACCGAGGTTACCAGTGTATCCCAGGGCACGACGATCGCAGACAGGCCCAGCAACAAACCTACCAGCGGCGCAAAAGCAAACACCATGATGGTGTCATTGAGCGCGACCTGAGAGAGCGTAAACAGCGGATCGCCGTTCGACAGCCGGCTCCAGACAAATACCATCGCCGTGCACGGTGCAGCGGCCAGCAAAATGAGTCCGGCGATATAGCTGTCAATCTGCTCTGCGGGCAGCAGCGGCGCGAACAGGTGACGAATGAAAAACCAGCCCAGCAGCGCCATCGAAAAGGGTTTTACCAACCAGTTGATGAACAGCGTGACGGCAATGCCGCGCACATGCTGGCGCACCTGATGCAGCGCGCCGAAATCCACTTTCAGCAGCATCGGGATGATCATTACCCAGATCAGCAAGCCCACAGGCAAATTCACTCTTGCCACTTCTAGATGGCCAATGAACTGGAACACACCCGGCATGAACTGACCCAGTGCCACGCCCGCGACGATGCACAGGAACACCCAGAGGCTGAGATATCGCTCGAACAGATTCATACGCGGGCCAGTTTTTTAATTTCGGATTGCAGGCTCATCGTGTCCAGCTTGTCGAGCGGTAGTGCGGCGAGCAGCTCAATGCGGCGCTTCAGGCCCAGCATGACCTCGCGGAAGGCTTTACGCTTGGCCTCATCATCGCCCGGCACCTGAGATGGGTCAGGAAATCCCCAGTGAGCCGTGGCAGGGTTGCCGGGCCAGACCGGACAGACTTCGCCAGCGGCGTTGTCACATACCGTGATGATGAAATCCATCGCTGGCGCGTCGGGAAGAGCGAATTCGTCCCAGCTTTTGGAGCGCATCTGTTCTGCAGGGTAGCCCATTTGCGTTGCAAGTTCCGCCGCGAAAGGATTCACTTTGGTGCCGGGCGTCGAGCCGGCGGAGTAGCCGACAAAACGGCCGCTCGGATCGGTTGATGCCAGTGCCTCGCCAAGGATGGAGCGGGCCGAATTATGCGTGCAAAGAAAAAGGATGTTGTAGGTCTTCATAGGGCATTCAGGGCTTTGGTTGCGGTGCGGGGGCTGCAGGCTTGTCCGCCACAGCAGTTTTCAAGAAGGAAATCGCTCAGTGTTTCTACCAGCGCAGCATTCGGTCGGTAAATCAGATGGCGGCCCTGCCGCTCGACCAGCAGCAGACGGGCACGCACCAGTTCCTTGAGGTGAAAGCTCAGCGTGGCCTGTGGCACGGCAAGCTGCTCAACCAGCGCAGACGGTGTGAGACCGTCTTTGCCGCGCTGGACAATCAGCCGAAATACATTGAGTCGGGTTTCCTGGCCCAGGGCGAGGAATGCGGCGATGGCATCAGAATTATTCATATTTCCAATTATATGGAAATAAAAATGACAAGCGTATGACATTCATGAAAAGAGCCTGTGACGAAAAAACGTGTGACAGAAAACACGGGACGATAAAAAAGTGGGGCGATAAAACATGGGACGAAAAAAAGCCCGCCGGAGCGGGCTAAAACACTTGGAGATGTGTAACCTGATATGGCGCTGTATTACCAGATCGCCTTGCCGCTCGGATCCTTGAGCTGAGTTTTCCAGGATTCGTTGACCAGTTTGACAGCGGCCGCAGGCATTGGCACGTAGTCCAGCTCGGTGGCCATTGCAGCGCCGTTCTTGTACGCCCAGTCAAAGAACTTCAGGACAGCGCGGCCTGTCAGTGCCTCTGGCTGTGTCTTGTGCATGATGATGAATGATGCACCGGTAGCAGGCCAGCTGTTCTTGCCAGGCTGGTTGGTCAGGATGACGCCCATGCCAGGTGTGTTGGCCCAGTCACCGTTGGCGGCGGCTGCCTTGAATGTTTCATCATCCGGCTGAACGAATTCACCATCACGGTTCTTCAGTTGTGCGTAAGCGATTTTGTTCTTTTTCGCATACGCATATTCGACGTAACCGAAAGCACCTTTGACACGCTGTACATTCGCAGCGACACCCTCGTTACCCTTGCCACCCACACCGGTGGGCCACTTGACAGCCGTACCCGAGCCCACGACGGACTTGAATTCTGCGTTGGCCTTGGACAGATAATCAGTCCACAGGAATGTGGTGCCCGAGCCATCAGCGCGATGCACAACGGTGATTGCCAGTGCAGGCAGCTTCAGATCCGGGTTCAGTGCTGCAATCGCCGGATCATTCCAGTTCTTGATTTTGCCAAGGTGAATACCTGCGATCACGTCGGAGGTCAGCTTCATCTGGCCAGGGGCAATGCCTTCGAGATTGAAGACGGGTACCACACCGCCGATGATGGCCGGGAACTGCATCAGGCCTTCTTTTTCCAGCTCTTCGGCTTTCAGCGGCATGTCGGACGCGCCAAAGTCGACGGTCTTGGCTTTGATTTGCTTGATGCCGCCGCCGGAACCGATGGACTGATAATTCAGGCCAATGCCGGTGGCTGCTTTGTAGGCCTCAGCCCACTTGGAGTAAATTGGGTACGGAAATGTTGCGCCGGCACCGGTCAGATCCGCTGCTTGTGCGGACAGGGTCATCATGAGACCCGTTGCGGCTACGGCAACGCTTTTAATAAATTGCAACTTACGCATGAAAACTCCTCACTTTTTTGGGGGAACATTACAACTGGGCGGACTATAACGGTCCTTTGTTTCAGCTGTATGACAGACAAGTTTCAATTGGGCAAACGCTGAAAAGATCTGCATTTTGGCGAGCCAGCGCAGCTGTGCGACGCTGGGCCCCGACAAATCAAGGGTTTAGCGTCAGTTTCTGTTCCACCAAAATGTCCGGTTAAGCTTAATCAGCACTTCCTTGAAAACGTTTGTGTCATGAAATAGTCACACGGCCCGCCTACACTCGACTCATGAATGCCACCAGAAAAGTCAGGCTCGCCACTGGCGCAAGTGAAGCCGAGGAATCCATGGCTGGAAAAACGCCGGATACCCTGCTGAATCGGGAGTTGTCGCTGCTCGCGTTCAACCGCCGGGTGCTGGCACAGGCAGAAGATACCGGGATTCCGCTGTTAGAGCGGCTGAAATATCTGTGCATCGTCAGCAGTAACCTGGATGAATTTTTCGAAGTACGGATTGCCAGTCTGATTGCCCGTAATCGTCAGGACCATGGCATCGCGCATCCCGTCTCGCTGCCCAACTTGGCCGAAGTCACGGAGGCGTGCCAGGCGCTGGTGAGGCAACAGTATGCCGTGCTGAATGAACAGATTTTGCCGACGCTGGCAGCCGAGGGTATTCATCTGTTGCGGCACGTCGATCGGGATGAGTTACAGAGAGCCTGGGTCAAAGATTTTTTTGAGAAAGAAGTGCGTCCGCTGCTGACGCCGATTGTGCTGGATCCGGCCCATCCTTTTCCTCAGGTGGTGAATAAAAGTCTTAATTTCATCGTCGAGCTGGATGGTAAAGATGCGTTCGGACGCGGCACCTCGATTGCGATCATCAAAGCACCACGTGTGCTGCACCGGGTCATCAAACTGCCATCCGCTTACGACAAGGGCGAGAGCGCGTATTGTCTGTTGTCCTCCGTGATTCATGCGCATATTGCGGACATGTTTCCCGGACGTGAGGTGATGGGCTTCTCGCAGTTTCGAGTCACGCGCGACAGCGACTTGTGGGTGGATGAAGAAGAAGTCAAAAATCTGCGTCAGGCATTGAAAGGTGAGCTGCAAACCCGGCATTTCGGTTTTGCCGTACGGCTCGAGGTCGCACAAAATTGCCCTGACCATCTCGCCGATTTCTTGCTGAATCAGTTTGTGATTTCGCCGGAGTTTCTCTATCGTGTCGATGGGCCGGTCAACATGGTTCGGCTGAATGAATTGATCGATTACGCCTCCCGGCCTGCATTACGTTTCTCGCCCTTTTCAGCTGCATTGTCTGTTCCATTAATGGACAATCAGGACCTGTTCGCAACGATCGCTGAACAAGACATCCTGCTACACCATCCTTTCCAGTCGTTCCAGCCCGTGATCGAGTTTATTCGCACAGCCGCTGAAGATCCGAATGTGGTGGCGATCAAGCAGACAATTTACCGCACGGGCATGAACTCTGAGCTCATGGAGGCGCTAATCACAGCGGCCCGCAATGGCAAAGAGGTCACGGTCATCGTCGAGCTTATGGCGCGCTTTGATGAAGAAGCCAACATCAACTGGGCCGACAAGCTCGAGAAAGTGGGGGCGCAGGTCGTGTATGGCGTGGTCGGACTCAAGACGCATGCAAAGATGGCGATGGTCATACGCCGTGAAGAAGGCAAGCTGCGTTTGTACGCACATCTCGGCACCGGCAACTATCATCCGACGACCACGAAGTTTTATACGGATTTTGGTTTACTGACCGCCAACCAGTCGATGGCGCGCGATGTGAACGAGGTGTTCATTAACCTCACCAGCCTGACCCGTCCGAAACGTTTGAGTCATTTGTGGGTGGCGCCTTTCGATCTGAGTAAAGAGCTGATCAAGGCGATTCAACGCGAGACCCAGATTGCTGCCGAAGGCCGGGGAGCCCGCATCATCGCCAAGATGAATGCATTGCAGGATGCATCGATTATTCAGGCGCTGTATGAAGCCTCACGAGCGGGCGTAAAAATCGATCTGATCGTGCGTGGTGCTTGTGTGCTGCGCCCGGGGGTTGAGGGCTTGTCAGAGAATATTCGGGTCCGATCGATTGTTGGCAGGTTCCTGGAGCACAGTCGGGTCTTCTGTTTCCACAATGATGGCGAGGATGATTTATACCTGGCCAGTGCAGACTGGATGAACCGTAACCTGTTTCGTCGCATCGAAGTCGCTTTTCCTGTACTCGACAAAGCCCTCAAAAAGCGCGTGATGCAGGAGGGTCTGTTACCCTACCTGAAAGACAATCTGAATTCCTGGGAGCTGGACCGCGCGGGGGAATATCAGCGGCGCCGTCCGCGATCCGACCAGCCTGGCTTCAGTGCGCAGGAATTTCTGATGCAGACACTGGGACGATAATGGACCTCATTCTCTGGCGACATGCGCAGGCAGAAGTCGGTGAACCCGATGAGGGTCGTGAACTGACCGCGCAGGGGCGCAAGCAGGCAACGCGCATGGGTGCCTGGCTGGATCGCAGTCTGCCCAGCGGCTGTCGTATCTTGTGCAGTCCGACGATGCGCACGCAGCAAACGGCCGATGCGCTGGGGCGTAAATACAAAATCGTTGATGCGATCGGCCCCGAAGCGACTGCAGCGGAAGTGCTGGCCGCGGTCGGCTGGCCGGCGGGTCGTCATCCGGTGATGGTGATCGGGCATCAGCCTTGGCTGGGCGAGCTGGCGTCTTTGCTGCTGACGGGCGAGGAGCAGAGCTGGACGGTCAGGAAAGCCAATGCCTGGTGGATCGCCAGCCGTGAGCGGGAAGACGGTAATGAGGTTTTTCTGAAAGCGGTACTCGCGCCTGAATTCTTCGTCGATTGAATGTCACTCTCCGGCACCCCGATGCAGACCGCCTCCTGCAGGAGGCGGGCTCGTCGCTCATGGCGATGTTCCCGTCTGCCTGTCATTGATAGGAATTCCAGAGCAAAACGAATCCCAGCGGGGTAAACATCCAGTATTCAACGGGCGCGCCTGCTACCCAGTGCCTGTGCCATCCGGCGTGTGTTTTTGCAAAGCGGCGCAAGCCGAATGCCGGGTTGAGGACAAACCATAAAAAATCTTCAGTCACCCAGAACAGCATGAGCGAACCAAGCACGCGTTGCTCCAGTGCCCAACTGTAATCGCCGCTGAAGATCAGCGGAAAATGAAAAAACAGGGCAATCAGTGAAAACGCCCAAGCGTGATAACCCGTCATCGCACGACCACCCCAGAGCAGATCCAGTAGCCAGTGATGTTCGATGCGCCAGGTGGGCAGATTGGCGGCCCAGCCGGAGTCACCTTCAATCGCGATTTCCAGCTTGGCGAAAAAAAATCCCAGCACCATCACCGAAAAGAGCGTCAGCAGGAAAGGCCCATAGCCCCCGTTCATCCGAAACGCTCCAGTACCGTATGCGCCGCCCCGGGCTTGCCCAGTGCAAGTGCACGCTGACGCATGGAGGCCAGACGCTCGGGATCGGAGATCAGTTTTTGCAGGCGGAACTGCAACGTCAGTGGATCATCCGCACGCACTGCGGCACCTTCCTGCAAGAGGAAGGCGGCATTGCGCTCCTCTTGTCCGGGAATGGGATTGACCAGCAGCATGGGCAAGCCACAGACCAGACACTCCGAGGTACTCAGCCCGCCCGGTTTGGTAATGGCCAGGTCGGCGGCCATCATCAGGCTGGCGACCTCATCAGTAAAGCCGACCGCACGGAGCCGATCCGGATAGTCCCGCTGCAGCGTGTTCAGCGCCTCGCGCAGCGCAAGGTTCCTGCCTGTCATGACCACCACCTGCAGGGCCGGATGAGTCTTGAGCAAAGCAGCAATCCCGACCGCATCCATGCCCATGCCCGCGCCTCCACCCATCAGCAACACGGTGAAGCGGTCCGGGTCCAACTGTAATCTTGCTGCGGCTACGGGTCGCGACGGGCGGGCGGTGAACCCGGGCATCACCGGAATACCGCTCACCACAATCCCGGATCGGGGTACGCCCTGACGCTCCAGCCGGAAGGCTAGTTCTTCATTCGCTACAAAATAGCCGCTCACGCCAGGATGCAGCCACATCTGGTGAAGATCGAAGTCAGTGACCTGCACCCAGATCTGGCAGTCCAGGCGTTTTTCTATCACTGCTGTTGCCAGTACCTCGGC
>JACCDX010378604.1_pt1 | contig 13111 bp, 3 predicted proteins | sample 7449681 | NCBI WGS metagenome assembly JACCDX01 (sample SAMN15323450, study PRJNA562643) | freshwater metagenome | isolation source: river surface water | place: USA:Blue River Watershed | collected 2017-08-18
GGAACACAAATGGGCACTTACAATTACAACAGTTCAAACGGCGTCGTATCAATAGGAAGTACGGGGAGTACTGGTGGATTTGTCTTGGGAGCTTACAGCGCAACGGCGCCAGTGATATTCACGGCGGGAAGCACCGTTGGGTCTGAGCGAATGCGCCTGACCGCTTCAGGAAACTTTGGTATCGGAACCACTGCGCCTTCCTCTCGTCTGCATTTGGACGGGGCATTCTCGGTCACGGGAATGGCAGCCCCTTCTGTTTCTCAAGCTGGGCAAGGTCGAATTTACTTTGATTCAACCTCGAGTAAATTCAAAGTTTCTGAAAATGGCGGGGCTTTTGTTGATTTGATTGGCGCCGGATACCTGACGACTTCAACTTCTTTCTCCGGCGATGTCAGTGGCACTTACAACACTTTGAGTGTGGATAAAATCAAAGGTCAGGCCGTCGCTTTGAGTGCAGTCGCTAGTGGCAATTACTTGCGTTACAACGGCTCGGCATGGGTGAATGCTGCGATTTCTTCATCAGACGTGACGACAGCTTTGAGCTACACTCCAGTCAATCGTGCGGGCGACACGATGTCTGGTCTTTTGGACATGAATGGTCGTTTGATTGCAAACGTGGGAACTTTGTCTCTCAAAGGGTCGGCTTCAGGAACGCTGACGCTGTTAGCGCCGGCGACCGTGTCTTCGTACACATTGCGCTTTCCAAGTGCCGTTGGTGGTGCAGGGCAAGTTTTGGCCACAGATGCTTCTGGAAACCTGAGCTGGTCGACAATGGTAGATACTGGAATCACGAATTTGAATGGCTCGACGAATTTGTCGCAGACTTTTGCGGTTGGGACTTCCGGATCGAACTTCAATATCTCCACAGCTGGTGGAACGCACACCTTCAATTTGCCAGATGCTTCTTCTGCCAATCGTGGTTTGCTGACATCTTCTGATTGGACAGCTTTCAACAACAAGATGAACACCAACGCGGCTTTTGGCGGAGACGTCTCTGGTCAATTTAACAATCTGTCAGTGGATAAAATCAAAGGTCAAAATGTGACTTTCAATTCGGTGACGGGTGGTCAGTACTTGCGTTACAACGGCACAGCTTGGGTGAATGCGGCTCTGTCAGCATCGGACATCACAACAGGCTTGGGATACACGCCCGTCAACCGCGCTGGCGACACGCTGAGTGGCGCTTTGAATTTGGGTGGAAACACTCTGAACAATGTGAACAATTTGGTATTGAAAGGTTCCACCTCAGGAACTTTGAATTTCGTCGCCAGTGCTGCAGCTGGAAATCAAACTTTGGTGTGGCCGGGATCGGCAGGATCGAACGGCAATATTTTGATGACCGACGGGGCTGGGAATTTGTCTTGGGTAACTTTGTCGGCAAGTGGCATCACGACTTTGAATGGCTTGAATGGATCTGTGCAGACTTTCGCAGTTGGCGCGACAGGATCGAACTTCAATATCAGCTCGGCTGGGAATACTCACACTTTCAATTTGCCAGATGCCTCTTCTTCGAATCGTGGTCTTCTGACTTCGTCTGATTGGACAACTTTCAATAACAAGATGAACACGAACACTGCTTTCGGTGGCGATGTCAGCGGAACCTACAACACTTTGAGTGTCGACAAAATCAAAGGTCAAAATGTGACTTTCAATTCTGTGACCGGTGGTCAGTACTTGCGCTACAACGGCTCAGCGTGGGTGAACGCGGCTCTGTCGTTGTCGGATATCACAACAGGCTTGGGATACACGCCTGTAAATCGCGCTGGCGACACGCTGAGTGGCGCTTTGAATTTGGGTGGCAACACTTTGAACAATGTGAACAATTTGGTATTGAAAGGCGCAACTTCTGGAACTTTGAATTTCGTCGCCAGTGCTGCAGCTGGGAATTACACTCTGACCTGGCCTTCGAATGCGGGATCCTCTGGCAACGTTTTGGTGACGGATGGAGTTGGTAATTTAACTTGGGGCGTATCAGGTGTGCCGGCCAATACAATGCTGACCTATAAGGTTCGAGCTGCCACGGAAAGTGATATCACTTTATCGGGAATTCAGACTGTCGACTCAGTTTTCTTGGCAGTTGGAGATCGAGTGCTCGTGCGAAGTCAATCGCTGACACCTCAAAATGGTATTTACGTTGTGTCAACCGGGGCTTGGACAAGAGCAGATGACGCCGATACTTGGGCTGAGATGATTGGCTATACTGTCGTTGTCGCTGAGGGAGATATGTGGGAGGGAATGACATTTGTCTCCAACGCCACGATAGGGTCCTATGTGCTTGGAACAGCCAGTCTGCGATGGAGCGGATTTGGTTCAGCCGGCCCCAGCAGTTATGGCAATATGGCTTATGGATATGAAAGTTTCGCTGGAAGTTCGGCTGGGGGTGGATACAACACAGCCTTTGGTTATTTAACTTTAACTGCCAATTCAACTGGTTATTACAACACAGCAGTCGGAGCGAACAGTTTGAGTTTAAATACGACTGGCGGATCTAATACGGCAGTGGGAGCCGAGTCTCTTTCAAATAATACGACGGGTATCGACAATTCGGGGATCGGGTCCATGAGTCTCGGTAACAACACGACTGGCGAAGGCAATGCTGCATTTGGTGCCATTAGCATGATTCAAAACACGGTTGGAAATTTCAACACCGCAGTCGGAGTCGGGGCGATCAATAAAGGCAAAGCGAATATTGAATCAACGGCTGTTGGGTACGCATCAATGCGCAATGCGAACGACACAGTCACTCCTTATTTTACTTTCAATACTGCAATTGGGGCCTATTCTCTTTATGGAAATGGGACTGCTTCTCTGAACACGGGAACAAGAAATACGGCGCTTGGCCATTCGGCCTTGCGAAACACCTCATCCGGTTCGATGAATCTGGCCATGGGATACAATTCGGGATCGGCGATCACCACGGGCAGTGGCAATGTCGTTATCGGATCCAACGATGGTTCAACGATTGCGACATCCAATAACAATATCCTGGTTGCCGACGGATCAGGCTCCGTTCGCATGCGGATGTCCGCGACCGGAGTGAGTATCGGAACTTTTGCGCCAAGTGCGTCTTTGGACATGAGCGGAACGATGAATATACGCTCGTCGGCGTCGTCGGGCACTTCGCCGACTGGTCAAGGTCGCATTTATTTTGATTCGACTGCGAACAAATTCAAAGTTTCTGAAAACGGTGGAGCTTATGTGGATTTGGTAGGGGCAGGTGGTGGAGGTGGCATCACGAATCTCAATGGTATGACGAACGGCACTCAAACTTTCGCAGTCGGTTCGGGGGGAACGGATTTCACCATCGATTCAGCGACGAATACTCACACGTTCAATCTGCCAAGTGCTTCAGCTTCAAACCGTGGATTGCTGACTTCCAATGATTGGACCACTTTCAACAATAAATTGAATTCGAATGCCAGTTTCGGTGGCGACGTTTCAGGTCAGTTCAGCAATCTGACGGTCAATCGTATCAAAGGAAACAATATCTCGTTGACCTCCGTCGTCTCTGGAAACTACTTGCGCTACGACGGTTCCGCTTGGGTGAATTCGACAATTACAGCAGCCGACCTTTCCAGCGCACAAGCTTTCGTTCACAGTGGCAATAGCTTTGGTGCAACAGCAACGCTGGGAACGAATGATGCCAACGCTCTTTCATTTGAGACAAATAGCACAGTTCGCATGACGATTGGGTCTACGGGAAATGTGGGGATCGGCACGGCCAGCCCGGCGGCAACTTTGGATGTGGTCGGTGATATTCAATTCACCGGAGTGCTGACGGATGTGTCCGATCGTCGTGCAAAGAGAAATATTCAGCCACTGCAAAACGCTCTTGATAAGATCACCATGGTGAATGGAGTGTCCTTTGAGATGATCAATCGTCCGGGTCGAACTGAGATCGGGGTGATCGCTCAAGAAGTTGAGCCAGTATTCCCAGAGTTGGTGCTCACCAAAAATGATGAGAAAAAATCAAAGTCTGTCAACTATCTTGGATTCATTGGTTGGATGATCGAGGCTTTCAAAGATCTGAAGAGCATGGTCTTGGAGAATTCAGCGCAAGTGGAAAGTCTGAAGAGCGAAAATGAGCAGCTGAAAAAGCAATTGTCGGATCTGGAGCAGAGAATGTTGACAATTGAAAAACAGCAAAAGCAAAATGAAATTCGTCAGCCCGCATCCTCGGAGTAAACAGCATGAGCCGGCCCGATCACCAGAACAGCCGATTTTTTGAGTCTTTGCTTGCGGCTCTGTTGGTGCTCGCCATGGTGATGGGTCTTCAGGGTTTGGCTCGCGCCCAAACTGCCGGTTCAATCAATTACAACTCAGGGGTCTCGCGTCTTCAGTTTTACAATGGCACATCCTGGGTGGATTTCGGCGACAATACAACTCTGGGCCCTTGCACGACCGCAGGCGTGTTTGATTACGACACTCTCAATTCGGTGTTTCGCTATTGTGATGGCAGCAACTGGCGGCGTTTCACTTCACAAGTGACTTCGATGTCCTGCTCTCCGGCTGGAAAATTGGATTATGAAACCGCGACTTCCACTTTCCGTTTTTGCAATGGAACGGTTTGGGTTCGGGCATCCTACGTTCCAGATACAATAGGGTACTTTGTGATGACGGGCGGAACTTACTCTCCGAATCTCGGAGGTTTGAGTGGGGGGAATTCGACTTGTGTCACCACGCTCACGAGCAACACTTGGAAAAACAAGGCCAGTGCCGGACCGATCAACTCGATGCGAGTGAGAGCTTTTTTGTGTGACAACTCTCAATGCAACAATCTTCCGGCCTTGACCAATTTCCAATATGCGAGAACTCCGAGTTCAACTGCTGGTGGAGGGACTTTCACAACAGACGCGACAGGGGCAGGGCCAGGAACTTCCACGGCTTGGAGTCTATCCACGGCATTTGGGATGTCAGGCAATATTTGGAGTGGTCGTGGGGCGGGAACTTCCACTTATTGGAGTTTAAGTCCGGGGAGCGGGACCTGCAACAATTGGGGATCGAATACAAGTTCCTATTCGGGTACGGGCGGAACGATTTCGGGAACAGATGCGACTCGTTGGAATTCAGGGACTGATGCTCTTTGCAATACGACGAGATATTTGATTTGTTATGTCGTGCCAGCTCCCATGCCTTTTGATTTTGCCGATGTCAGCACGGCATCGCCGGCAACCATGACTTATTCAGCGATTCAATTGATTGAGGGTCTCAAAACAACTGGCACAGTATCGATTTCAGGTGGAATTTCTTCTCGCTTTCGTGTCTGTGCAAACTCGACTTGTTCCTCGGTGATATCGGATTGGTCCACTACGGGTACGATCTTGGCGGGGCAGTATTTGCAGCTCCGATCGATCAGCCCCGCGACGGCGACTTCTTCGACAGCAACAGTGTCGATTGACGGAGTGACCGATGCTTGGGCCGTGATCACCACTGTGGCGGCGACAGACAACACTCCCAATGCGTTTTCATTTCCCACGACCAGCAATGTCACGGCTTTGACGCTTTATAATTCCAGTATTGTGCAAGTCACCGGTGTTGATGGGGCCGATATTTCAGTTTCGGGAGCGGCCGGAACCCCAGCTTACAGAGTGTGTGCTGATGCGACTTGCTCGACTGTGCTGGTCGATTGGACGACTTCTGCGGCTGTGATCAACAACAATCAGTATGTTCAATTGCGAATGACAGCGGGAGATTGGGGTGCGGTCACTCGCACAGCAACCCTGACCGTCGGGACTGGTTCTGCCAATTGGGATTTGGTCACCAAACCGATGCCACCCGGCTATTTTGTCGCTGTTAACCATGTTAACTTCAATGGCAATCTCGGAGGTATTAGTGGCGCCAATGCTCTCTGTTTAGAGCAATTGAGCAAGAGTTCATTTTTGGGAAAATCGAGCGCGGCTATTAACTCAACGAGCGTAAAAGCTTTTTTATGTGACAGCACCCAATGCAATAATTTGACAGCCAATAGTCCCTATTATTTTGCCAGCACAAATGCGCCAACATCAGGTGGAGCGTTTTTCACTTCGACGGCTGCAGGTCTTGGGCCCAATGATAGCAGTGGGTGGAGTGCTGCGACTTATTTTAATTTTTCCGGTTCTTCTTATTGGACGGGGCGTGGTTCAGGGACGGCCACCCTATGGCCGGCAACCGGTGATACTAGTCACTGTTCTGATTGGACTTCGACGACGGGACTTGGTCGGGTAGGCACACCTGGTAATACCACTGCCTTGAGATGGTATTCCTCCACCGATAGTTGCAACAATTGGCATGAATTGGTTTGTGTTGTGAACCCACAAGCTTCGCCAGATGCGTTTTCCTTTCTGGATGTGACCAATGCAACTGTGAACAGCCTGATCAGTTCCGATATCGTTCAGGTGGTGGGTATGCCGATTGTTTCCAGTGTGATGGTCTCGTCATCTGATAATTTTCAGTATCGCATTTGCTCAGACTCGACTTGTGCAACGGTCGTCACGGATTGGACATCAGCCGCAAATCCCATTTCCAATAATCAGTACATGCAAGTTCGAATGATGAGTTCAGGCATTGGGTCGACGACCCGTACGGGAACGGTCACCATTGGTACGATGAGCGACTCTTGGTCGGTCACCACAGCTTCGGCAAGTCTTGATACGACTCCTGATGCTTTTTCGATTCCTGCCACGTCTGGAGCCGTTCTCAATACAGTCACCACTTCAAACATAGTGCAGTTGACAGGATTTGATTCCTCTGAAGTTTCTGTTTCTGGGGCTGCAGGTTCGCCGCAAATTCGAATTTGTGCTGATGCAAGTTGTGTGACTGTGATTTCCGATTGGAACTCGGGACCCGCCAGTGTTTCTGCAGGACAATACATTCAAGTCCGAATGACATCCGCGCCTTACGGACTGACGGCGAGAACCGCAACAGTCAATGTGGGAAGTGCTACAGCAAACTGGGATTTGACCAGTGGACCTACCGGATACTTTGTGTTGTCTCTTGGTACGACCAAAGGAAATATCTCGGGATTGAGTGGGGCCAATACATTTTGTTTAAATGATCTGACCACCAACAATTGGAAAGGCAAAGCGAGTGCTGGTACTTTGACCGCCGCTAAAGTCAGAGCCTTCCTCTGTGACTCTGTCAATGGTTGTCAGATGCCCAAAGCGGGGGGCTTTTATGCATTTGCGAGATCTGGGGATGTGAATTCAGGCGGAGAGATTCTCTCTGTGGATGCCAACGGCTATGGTCCCAACGATCTCAATGATTGGTTGGGAGCGGGTTATTTCAATATAGTGGGAGCAACGTATTGGACGGCGCTTGGTAACCTGTCGCAAATCGTTTGGAGTTCCACGGCAACCTCAAGTTTTGTTTGTGCTGATTGGACTTCGCAAGCAGGGGGAGTTTCCGGTACCTTTGGAACCTCCAGCGCAATTAATAGTTCCAGATGGAATACCGGAACAAGCGGCTGCGGCACTCTTAGAAAATTAATCTGCATGGTCGATGTCGACACGACTCCGGATGCATTTGCATTTACCGCCATCACAGGGCAAACCCAATCGACACTGGTCACATCAAACATTGTTCAAGTTGTAGGTTTCGATTCGCAAACGGCGATTTCCCTCAGTGGAGTTCATGGTTCACCTCAATACCGAATTTGCTCCACGAACACCTGCAGCACAGTGTTGACGGATTGGACACAAGGTACATCAACGATTCAACCCAATCAATATGTTCAGATTCGGTTGACCACCGCCCCTGCAGCGGGGACCAAATTTTCAGCTGGAGTTTCCATCGGTGGTGTGAGTGGCTGGTTTTCGGCCACAACTTCGGGGACGATCGGAATTGGCTATTTGGTCATGACGAATGCGACCACCACAGGAAATCTCGGTGGTTATTCGGGAGCGGATGCAACCTGTTTGAGTCAATTGACGGCGAATAACTGGACCGGAAAAGCCAGTGCCGGGACTTTGAATGCCAGCCGAGTTCGCGCCTTTGTGGGAAATCGATTCCTTGTTCAGGATGCGCCCTATGTGACTTATGCCTTTGCGCGAGTTGGTGACACTGTGGGCGGCGGAGCCACTTTTGCGACAGACGTGATGACCGAGGGGCCGAATGATAGTTTCAATTGGAGCAGCACCAGTTATTTCAACCTCAGTGCGACCTACTGGATGGCTAAATTTTCAAATGCAAGCGGCACAAATATGTCCAACACCAATAGTAGCAATAATGATTGCAGCGGGTTCTCAGCCGGCAATAATTCGGCGATGGGTGATTATGGAAATTCAAATTCCACAACTGCCAATCGCTGGTTGGTTCCAAATAGTGCTTACAACTGTGGAAGCAATCACCGATTTCTCTGCATTGTGGACCCGGTCTTGAGTTTAACTCCGACGATCGGAAGCTTCACAGCCTCGACCAATCTTGCGCTCAACACTTTGGTGACATCCAATATTGTGCAAGTCACGGGACAGGAGTTGCCGGTCAAGGTCAGTTTGATAAGCAGTCTGGGTTCTCCCCAGTTTAGAATTTGCGCGGACTCGCTTTGCAGCACTCCTGTGGTCAATTGGACTGCGGGATCGGCGACAACGCCGACTTGGATTTCCAATGGACAATATCTGCAAATGCGGGTCACCACTCCAACTGTCGGTGGAGTGAGTTCGCAATTGATTGTTCAGGTTCATCAGACACAAGTCGCTTGGTCTTACACGACCACGGGTGCCGCTCAGCCAGTTGGATATTTTGTGCTCTCCAGTGCAACTTACAATGGCAATCTCGGTGGGCTTGCCGGTGCCAATGCGCTTTGTTTGACGGATCTGACCAACAACAATTGGAATGGCAAAGCATCTGCGGGAACTCTCAGTGCTGATCGGGTGAAAGCTTTCCTGTGTGAAGATATGTTGGGAGCCAATTGCCAGACTCCAGCTCCCAATACTCAATACTTCTTTGCTCGCAGTGGCAGTTTAACTTCTGGTGGTTCTTCGTTCTCCACGACTGCCAATACTTACGTGGGCTATGGTCCCTATGATTCAAGCGATTGGTCCTTGCCTGGTTTCTTCGATGGAACCTACTCCTATTGGACTGGACGTCGTTATGTTAGCGGAGCTTCCGCTAGTAATTACTGGAGAGAAAATGAGGATGAATCCACTGGGGTCACAACATGTAATAACTGGACGGATTTGACAGCCGCAGTGACGGGGCGATCGGCATATGCATCTCCTGGAGTGACGACGACTTTACGCTGGAATAATTCTTCAAGCCTTGCTTGCAATAATTCCCTGAAATTGATTTGCATGGTGACGCCGAAAATGCCGGATGCCTTTACTTTTGGTGATTTTGTCAATCAAACGGCGAGCGCCACTGTCACGTCAGGTGCCGCTTTGATTTCTAATTCCAGTTATTCGACTTTGCCAGTGGAGATCCGAGCAGGCCCTTCATCAGCGCAGTGGAGGGCATGTGACAATCTGACTTGTTCGGGCTCAACCACGGCTTGGTCTTCGTCACGAGCCACAATGAGCAATGGTTGGTATTTGCAATTAAGACTGACCAGCAGTTCGGCGGCGGGGGCGACGCAGACCATAAAGGTTCAAGTGGGTGGACGAGGAATTGGAACTATGGCCACTTGGAATGTCACGACGACTGGAACTTTAACTCCAGGATATTTTGTTTTGAGTGATCTCACTTACGGGCCAGACATGGGTGGACTATCGGGAGCAGATTCTCTCTGTCTGACTTCCGTGCAAAACAATGATTGGAAGGGAAAGTCGTCGGCAGGAACCATCACCGCTTCGAGGGTGAAAGCTTTCCTTTGTGATGCAAGCACATGCCGAAATCCATTAGCAAATACATATTATTATTTCGCCGTTTCTGGAGCGCCGACTTTGGGGGGAGCTGGATTCACCACGGATGCAAGTGCACGAGGTCCCGACGATAGCGCAATTTGGGCCGGCGGAGAGTATTTTGGCAGCGTCGCTAAATATTGGACGGGGCGAAGTGCTGCATCACCGACGCTTTGGTCGTCTACGGCCAATGGAAATGTGGCATTTGGAAACTGGACTTCGACTTCGATCACTGGCAGCTGTCCCTACACAGGTTGGGGATTCTCGAGTGGCTCGTCTCGCTATTCTTTGTTTGAAACTTGTGGCGGCATCAAAAATTTGGTTTGTATCGTCGATCCATAATTTCACCATCCCCAGTTGACCTTCACCAATTTTCAGTTTTAGTTTCTAATTATGGATGCCCACTACTCAAAAGTCATGAAAGCCCGCGAGTCGATTCAAGACAGCGGAAAAAAATTGTATTTCGCCTATTCCGGAGTTCTCGACCGCGAAGCTTTCGAGCAATGGAAGGAAGAGCACAGTTATCAGTTTTTCACTCTTCCCGAAGGCCAAGTTGCCGAAGCGAAAGACATCGATTTGATTTTTGATTTTCCCTCACGCTGGTGGGGCGGAAGGGTCGCGGGCCTTATTGAAAAACCCGGCGCTTCCGTGTTCGGAAGACTCTTTGAGATTCCTGCCAAAGACTGGCCCGTGGTTCAGCACAAAGAAGGTGTGGTCACCGGCATGTCCGTCGAAAAAACCATTCGCGTGACTGTCGATGGCAAAGAGTTCGAAGCCATTGCCTTTACGACCTCCCCACACAGACAAAGTCTTGAAGGTCCGGTGAGTCCAGCTTATGTCGATGCTCTCGTTCGTGGAGCTCGAGCTTCTGGTTTGCCGGAAAATTATGTTGCAGGTCTAGTCGGGAAAGCCAAGTAATCCAAAAATCAATGAGCGACAGTGTTTCAGGTTAAGAATCCCTTCAGTTGCGCCGAAAATAGGAAAAATAAGGTGCAACCATGATTCAAAACAAATCTCTGAAGTCGCAAATTTCTTTGATTATTTTAGCTTTCAGTTCAGCTGCGATTTTGATCGGCCTGGTGATTGCCTTCCGGTTTTATCAAACCGTGAGCGAAGACAAAGTCAGCTTGCTCAATTCCATCAGTGAGAACATTGCCGACAAAATTGATCGAAATCTTTTTGAGCGTTATGGCGATGTGCAGGCCTTTTCGGTTTCAGAGCCCGCTCAGCGCATGGATCTTCCAAGATTGGATCATTTCATTGCAACCATGATGACGATCTACAGTCCTGTTTACGATTATATGATCGTCGCTGATCTCAATGGACGAATTGTGGCTGTGAACACAGTCGACAAAAGTGGAGCGGCCATCGAGACGAAAAAGCTGATTGGCAGCGATGTCTCCAAGGAGGCTTGGTATCAAAAAGCGATCAAGGGAGAAATTGCACCGGCCACCAGTTTTGTCGAAGATCCCAAAGCGGACTCCCTCATTCAGGAACTCTTGGGAGTCAAAAAGCGCTACATGAATTTCACTTCTCCCATTCGAGACTCCAAGGGCAATATCATAGGTGTGTGGAGCAACCGAGCGAGCTGGGAAGATGTCGTCGAATCCATGCTCAAAGAAGAATCCGCCAAAGTCAAAAATGACCATATCGAGTCTGTGGCAGCGGTTCTGCTGAGCTCAGCTGGGCGAGTGCTCTCTGCACCTTCCGGTTACCACAAATCCGTGGGCGATGCGGTGAAGCCTCAGGAACTTTTGCAGCAAAGCGGATATGTGGTGGTGGCGTCTTCGTCGAAAGGTTTTGCCTCCTATCCTTCTCAGGGTTGGAAGTTGGCCGTGCAGACGTCGACTCAAGACCGAGTTTGGGACCAGGTGAAATGGCTCTTGGTGGCCTCACTCCTAACCCTGATTGGGATTAATATTTTCGTGCAAAAGTACTTGAGTCAATTGGTCGAAAGGTTCGTGAAAATCAGCAGCAACTTGTCCCAAGAGGCTGTGAAGCTGCGAAAATTTGCCAGCACCATTCAAGAGTCTTCGCACTCGTTCTCAGGGCAAGTCAGTGAACAGGCCTCGGCGATTGAAGAAACAGTGGCCAGTATGGAAGAAATGACTTCGATGCTCAATCAGACTTCGGGTCAAGCGCAAATGAGCTTGAAAACCTCCGAGGAAAGTTATCAAGCATCGGTGGAAAGCCAGAAAACTTTCAACCAAATGGCAAGCTCCATGCAGGAAATTCAGGCGAGCAATCGCAAGCTCGATCAAATCATTTCTCTCATCGAAGAAATCAAATCCAAGACCAAGATCATCAATGACATTGTCTTTGAAACCCGTCTCCTTTCTTTCAACGCCTCGATTGAAGCGGCACGGGCGGGAACTCATGGGAAGGGATTTGCGGTCGTCGCTGAAGAAGTCGGAAAGCTCGCCTTGATGTCAGGCAAAGCGGCCGATGAAATTCAGAATCTTTTGGAGAATTCGACCAGCGAAGTTCGACAAGTCGTTCTCGAAGTGAATGAAAAGGTCAAATCGGGTAAAGTCGTGGCCGATCGCTGCGAGGATGAATTCGAAAAGGTCGGTCACTCGCTGCAAAAGATCAGCGAGTCGGCTCGAATGATTGCGCACGCCGTTCGCGAGCAGGAAACAGGAGTTCGTCAGACCAATGCGGCAATGAATAGCATCGAACAAGTGGTTCAGCAAAATTCAGGCGGGGCTGAAAAATTAGCTCGCCAAGGCGAAAGTCTTCTTCAGCTGGCGGAGAATCTAAATCAAGCCATGGGTCAATTGAATCGCATCGTGCAAGGCGAGTCAGCTGAGATCAGCTTGGACTCGCCACCGCCCTCGGCATAATCTGGATTTCGTTTTTCACACTCACTAGAAAGGTGCTTCCGCTTTGAGGTTTGGTCTCAAGCAATAGCACATCGCCGCCCAGCATCTGGGCTAGACGTTTGGAAAGAGAAAGCCCAAGGCCCGTGCCTCCATATTTGCGAGTCGTGGATTCGTCGGCTTGTGAAAAATCTCGAAACAGAATCGGAATTTTCTCAGGTTGAATTCCTGATCCCGTATCTTGAATCTCAAACTGAATTTTGGGATTGGCGATCTCACTGTCATCATAAGAGGTGATGATTTTGACTTCGCCTTGACTGGTGAATTTAATCGCATTGCCAATAATGTTCATGAGAATCTGCTTTAAGCGCAAAGGATCCGAAACGATCATTTCGGGGACTTTGCTGTCAAAATGAGAATGAACGCAGAGATTTTTCTCTTGCGCTTTGATTTGCAGCAAGCTCAATGTGTCCTCGATCA
>JACCDX010630402.1_pt1 | contig 13111 bp, 11 predicted proteins | sample 7449681 | NCBI WGS metagenome assembly JACCDX01 (sample SAMN15323450, study PRJNA562643) | freshwater metagenome | isolation source: river surface water | place: USA:Blue River Watershed | collected 2017-08-18
ATCGAAGGCTCGTTGCGCCGCATCGCGCATTACGACTATTGGTCGGACAAAGTGCGCCGCTCCATCGTGGTGGACAGCAAGTGCGATTTGCTGCTGTACGGTAACGCCGAACGCGCCATCGTTGAGATTGCGCATCGCTTGGCGGCCAAGGAGCCAGTGCAAGACATCACCGATGTGCGCGGCACGGCTTTTGTGCGCCGCGAAACGCCTGAGGGTTGGTTTGAGATTGACTCGTCCAGCATTGATGTGCCGGGCAGGGTAGAGGCACACGTCAACCCGTATTTGATGGTGAGCGAACAAGCCAAAGCTCAGGGCGCAACCTGTGCGCGTGAAGACGAGGCCAATGCAGTGGCTGACACGGCAAATGCGGCAAACGCACAGGCAGGCATCAAGGCCGATGCGGGCTTTACCGTTTCGCCGCTGAACTTTGTGCCGAACCCTGCGTTCCAAGGCAATGGCAAGCTCAAAGTACCGCCGCGCGATCGCAGCGTCATTCGCTTGCCGTCTTACGAACAAGTCAAGTCAGACCCCATCCTCTATGCCCACGCCAACCGTGTGCTGCATTTAGAAACCAACCCTGGCAACGCCCGTGCCTTGGTGCAAGCCCATGGCGAAGGCCACACCGCACGTGATGTGTGGGTCAACCCGCCGCCCATCCCACTGACCACAGCAGAGATGGACCATGTGTTTGACCTGCCCTATGCCCGCAGCCCGCACCCCGCCTATGCCGATGAGAACGGCAGTCATGATGGCGCGACCAAAATCCCTGCGTGGGAGATGATTCGCTTCAGCGTCAACATCATGCGCGGCTGTTTTGGGGGGTGCACGTTTTGCTCCATCACCGAGCATGAGGGTCGCATCATTCAGAGCCGCAGCGAAGCGTCAGTCATTCGTGAAATTGAAGACATTCGCGACAAAGTGTCGGGCTTCACGGGCGTCATTTCAGACCTGGGCGGCCCAACCGCCAATATGTACCGCTTGGGGTGCAAGAGCCCTGAGATTGAGGCCGCATGCCGCAAGCCCAGCTGCGTGTACCCTGGCATTTGTCAAAACTTGGGCACCAACCACACACCGCTCATCAACATCTACCGCCGTGCACGTGCGCTCAAAGGCATCAAGAAAATCTTGATTGGTTCGGGCCTGCGCTACGACTTGGCCGTGAAGTCGCCTGAGTATGTGAAAGAACTGGTGCAGCACCATGTGGGCGGCTACCTCAAGATCGCGCCCGAACACACCGAAGGTGGCCCACTGTCGAAGATGATGAAGCCTGGCATCGGCACCTACGACCGCTTCAAAACCATGTTCGACAAGTTCAGCGAAGAAGTGGGCAAGAAGCAATTCCTCGTGCCTTACTTCATTGCGGCCCACCCTGGCACCAGTGACGAAGACATGATGAACTTGGCCTTGTGGCTCAAGCGCAATGGTTTTAGAGCTGACCAAGTGCAAACCTTCTACCCCAGCCCCATGGCCACGGCCACGGCCATGTACCACTCGGGCCGCAACCCTTTAGGGCGCATCACGCGCAGCAGCGAAACGGTGGATGTGGTGCGCGGCGAACGCCGCCGCCGCTTGCACAAAGCATTTTTGCGCTACCACGATGCGAACAACTGGCCTTTGCTGCGCGAGGCCTTGAAAGCGATGGGCCGTGCGGACCTGATTGGCAATGGCAAGCAGCATTTGATTCCCACCTTCCAGCCGTTGACGGATGGTGGTTACACCAGTGCGCGTCGTAAAAACAGCACGGCCACGCCTAAAGCGGGTGGCCTGAAGACTGGGGTAGCAAAAGCAGGGTTTGTGAAGCCTTCTATGCGCAACGAACCCACCAAGGGTCGTGTGCTAACGCAGCACACAGGTTTGCCGCCTCGCAAGAAAAAATAACGCGAACCAGCGTCAGTGGTAACCGCGTTCGCGTTGATGCCGAATGGCATGCAAGACAACTAAGTCTGTGGCTTCGTCATAGTCATACAAAGCCAAGTAGCCTGTTTTGCCTCTGGAAATGACCAGTTCTCGCAGTCCTTGTTCAACAGGTCTGCCTATGAGTGGATGGTCATTCAGAATTTTGAGGGCATCGACCACCAAGTCAACCGTGGTGATGGCATCCTCTGGATGTTCAGTCAATAAAAAATCTACCAGCTGCGCTAAGTCTTCAGCCGCATCATTGGAAAGAAGGTGGCGGGTCATTTGCCGCTGGTGATGAAGTTTTCAATGCCTACAGCAGGTGGACGTTTGGCAGTTTGACCCCGAACCTTGGCTTTAAGGTAGTCACCAAATGCCGCACCATCGACCACCAACCCAGTTTTTGCGACGTGTTGGCGCGAGGCCAATGCTTGCTCAATGAGGGTTTGACGGGTTTCGGCTTGTTCAACCGCATCTTCAATCGCATGCACCATGAGTGCATGCGGGGTAAGTCCTAGATTTTGGGCTGCGGTTTGCACACGATCACGGGTGCTGTCGGAGAGTTTGACTGAGATGGTGGCCATGCATGTCTCCAAAAAACAATGAGGTGATGTTACCTAAGTAACACCTCGCATGTCAACCGAGATAGAGCAATTCAGACTCAGCGACTACGCGACTTCATCGCACGCTCCACCTCGCGCTTGCCTTCGCGGTCTTTGATGGTGTCGCGCTTGTCGTGCTCGGCCTTGCCCTTGGCCAGTGCGATTTCACATTTGATCTTGCCGTTTTTCCAATGCAGGTTGATGGGCACCAGCGTGTGGCCTTTTTGCTCGACCTTGCCAATGAGACGCTTGATCTCGTCTTTCTTCATCAGCAGCTTTTTGGTGCGCACTTTGTCGGGCGTGACATGGCTAGACGCCGTGTGCAGTGGGTTGATTTGGCAGCCAATCAAATACAGCTCGCCATCGCGGATGACCACATAGCCGTCGGTGAGCTGGACCTTGCCTTCACGCGCAGCTTTGACCTCCCAGCCTTCCAGCACCATGCCTGCTTCGAACTTTTCTTCGAAGAAATAGTTGTACGCCGCCTTTTTGTTGTCAGCGATGCGCGTTTGAATTGCAGGTTTTTTGGTAGCCATTGAGGTAATGTGGGGACGGTAGAGCTTCTTACAATGTGGACCATTCTATGAAAACCGTACACAAGTCCGTTCTTATTTGGTTCAGCGCTGAAGAAATGTTTGCGCTGGTCACCGATGTGGCCCGATATCCAGAGTTTTTGCCTTGGTGCGACCGCGCGGGTGTGCTCGAAACCCATGCCGATGGCGCGACGGCCCAAGTGGGCATGACCTTTGGTGGCTTTCACAAAAGCTTCACCACGCGCAACGTGCACATCGAAGGCCGACAAGTCAAGCTTGAACTCGTCGATGGTCCGTTCAAGCATTTGGATGGCACCTGGGACTTTCATCCGCTGCTCGACCCCAACACCCAAGAACCACAGCGTGCCTGCCGCATTGAGCTGACCTTGAACTATGCGTTTGAAAGCATGTTTGGCAGCTTGGTCGGCCCCGTGTTCGACAAAGTTGCCGCCACCTTGGTGGATGCGTTTGTGAAGCGCGCAGAGCAGGTGTACGTCGCGTGAGCAGCTTGCAGATCACGGTGATGTACTCACCCGCGCCTCGCGTGGTACACGAGCGTGTGCTGTCGTTCAGCACAGGCGTAACCGTGATGCAAGCTTTGCAGCAAAGTGGCTTGCTGTCTGAATGCACTGAAATTGACCTCAGTCAGCCTGAAGCATTTGCAGTGTTTATTTGGGGGAAAAAGACCACGCCCAACCATGTGCTGCGAGATTTAGACCGCATCGAAATTTGCCGTGCACTGACCGTTGACCCGAAGGTGGCACGGCGTGAGCGGTTCCAAAAACAAGGCACCAGCCGTGCTGGCTTGTTCTCTAAACGCCGTATAGGCGCGAAGCCCGGCTACTAAACGTCGCTCAACTCAGGCAAAACACCATGACACAACCTCTTTGGCCCACCTGCGGCTATTTGCTGCTCACGCCCAACGAGACTGGCCACTTGGTGGTGACGGATGACTTTTTGCGTTTTCTTCTAGAGCGCCCCGAGCTGGCCCCCATTCCCAGCTCATGCGCAGCCGAAGTGGCTTTGCACCACAGTTTGGTCGAACAACCACGTCGCGATGTGCATTCACAAGAACTGGCTGCGTTGCAAGACAAAGATGCAGCCGATAACTACGCCGTATGGCTGCGCTTTCGCCAGCGCATCACCACGCTGCCGACGTTAGAAGCCAGCTACATGGCCTTGTTCAAAGGCGAGGGCGTAGATGTGCCGCCCTTGTTGGTGCAACACATCACGCACATTTTGTTGCGTCATGTGTTGGGTGAAGCGCCAACGGCCATGCAAGCGCGTGCCGCAGAGATGCTGATGCACACCCAAAAAATCACCGTGTTGGAAGATGGCGCTGTGATGGCGGCCGATGACGAGACAGTAGAGCGTCATGCCACACAAAGTGGTTTTGGCTCGATTGGGGAACTGCTCAAGCAAGGCGGCATCAAGTTACGCAGCGTAGACTTGGATGTGCTCAACAATGACAACCAAGACGCGTACTGGCCCCGTAGTGAGAGCTTTGATTGGGTGGTCAGCCTCAACCGTGGTCAGCCTGCGTTGAACGCGCTGTGCGAGGTATTGGCCAAGTGGGTACAGCACTTCTTAGGCGTGCAGGTGCGCATCCAAACTGAGCGCGAAATCAATGACGATCACTGGGTCTGGCATGTAGGCCTAGACGCCCAGGCTAGTGGTGTGCTGAACGACCTCTACCAAGGCAAAGAGGTGGACGCAGACCGCATGGAGCGACTGCTTTGCCTCTTCAAGCTTGAGTTTGTCGAGCCCAACGACATGCTGGCCGAGGTGCGTGGCAAGCCCGTGTATTTGGCCATGGCCGTGGATGCCCATCAGCGCTTGAAGCTCAAGCCACAAAACCTGTTGCTGAATTTGCCACTGGCTAAGCGCTCATGAAAAAAGCCAAGCGGATTGCTTGGCTTTTTTGCTTTGTGTGCTGAGCATATTCAAGGGCGTTCAATCGGTCCCGCCACCGACTTGTACAAAAACACGGCACGTGTGATGTCGGTCACCCACACCAGACCATCGCCAATTTGACCGATTTGTGCTGTGTGAACAATCAAGTCCACGATGCTGTCGCAGACCTCGTCGGGCGACACAATCTCAATACGCACTTTGGGCGTGTAGTCCGTCAACTCTTCTTTCAAATTGGTGGGGCTGTGCAGGCTCGGCGCTGAACAGCCTTCGGCCTTGCTCACAGTCATCCCCGGAAAGCCAGGCAAGTTACGCAGCTTCTCGCGCAAGGTGGGCAGCTTGGAAGGGCGAATGATGGCTTTGATTTCTTTCATATCGGTCTCTCTTATTCAATCAAGCTTCGGGGTCTTTTTCGTCAAACCAGTGATAAATCGTGGGTACCACCACCAAGGTCAGCAAGGTACAGGTGATTAACCCACCGATCACCACAATCGCCAAGGGGCGCTGCACTTCAGAGCCTGGACCGTCTGAAATGAGGAAGGGGATCAGACCCAGCATAGCCACGGTGGCAGTCATCATCACAGGACGGAAGCGTTGGCGTGCGCCTTCTAGCACCGCGTCTTTGACCGACATACCGCCTTCACGCAAGCTTCGGATGTACGACACCAGCACCACGCCATTGAGGACCGCAATGCCCCACAGCGCAATAAAGCCCACAGAGGCAGGGACAGACAAATATTCGCCCGCAATGAACAAACCAATCACACCACCAATCGACGCAAAGGGCAGCACGGTGATGATGAGCGTGGCGAACTTGACGGAGTTAAAAAGTAAAAACAGCAAGAAGAAAATCGCGGCCACCGTGATCGGCACGATCACTTTCAGGTGACCCAGCGCACGCTCCATGTTTTGGAACTGGCCACCCCATTCCAAGTAGTAGCCCTCGGGCAGTTTGACCTTATCCCCCACCTTGGCTTGCAACTCAGTCACAAAGCTGCCCAAGTCGCGGTCTTTCACATTGATGCCCACCACGATGCGGCGCTTGGCCATTTCGCGTGAAATTTGAGCGGGGCCATCTAAGACTTGAATCTTGGCTACATCGTCTAAACGCGCTTGAGCGCCATGTGAAGAACTCAAAATGATGTTGGAAATGGCTTCGATGTTGTTACGGAAGTTTTCTGGCAAACGCACCACCGCAGAGAAACGGCGCTCGCCCTCAAACACTTCTGAGGCCACCTTGCCACCGATCGCGGTTTCGATCATGTCGTTGACATCAGACACGTTCAAACCCATACGCGCAATGGCTTGGCGATCGATGTCAATTTGCAGATATTGTTGGCCTGAGATGCGCTCGACACGCAAATCTTGTGCGCCTTGAATGCCTTGTGCGACCTTGGCAATTTGGTTAGCCACGCGTTTGAGGTCATCTAAGTCGTCGCCAAACACCTTCACGGCAATGTCTGAGCGCACGCCCGTGACCATTTCATCGACTCGGTCAGAGATGGGTTGCGCCATCACAATTTGTACGCCAGGCAAGACCTTGAGTTTTTCACTCATGGCGTTGGTGATGTCGGTTTGGTCCCACCCAGAGGGCCATTCGCTGCGCGGCTTCAAACTGACGATGGGGGTGGACTCATTCACGCTTTGTGGGTCCGCAGGTGATTCGCCACGACCCAAACCTGAGATGGCTGATTTGACGCCAGGTATCGTCATGATGAGTTTCATGGCCTGCATTTCCATCTTGATGGATTCGTTCAGCGAAATATTGGGCACGCGGTTGATGCCAGGCACGACCGAGCCTTCTTTCATCTCTGGAATGAAGGCAGTGCCCAAGAACGGGAGCACCATCACCGCTAAGACAAACGACGCCAGCGACACTTGAACTGTGCGTTTTTGGTTAGACATGGCCATGTCTAACAACTTCAAGTACCGCGATTTGAGCGCTTTGATGAGCGGTGTATCGTGGTCACCATCGCCTGCTGGGGGCTTGAGCAAATACGAGGACAGCACGGGGGACAAGGTCATCGACAACACCAGCGATACAGCCAACGCAATGGCAATGGTGTAGGCGAGGGGGGCAAACATCTTGCCTTCCATGCCTTGCAAGGTCATCAAGGGCAAAAACACCAAGATGATGATGCCCACACCAAAAATCACTGGCGTGGCCACTTCGAGCACAGCATTCAAAATACCGCGGACTTTGCTTTCGCCCAACTCGGCAGCCCGTCCCAAACGGGCATAGGCGTTTTCCACCACCACCACCGAGCCGTCCACCATCAACCCAATCGCAATGGCTAAGCCCCCCAGTGACATGAGGTTGGCTGAGATACCCAGCTTGTTCATGGCCATGAAAGTGAGCAGGGGCGTGAGTACCAGTGTTGCGACCACGATGAGTGAGGATCGCACATCGCCCAGAAACAAGAACAACACAATCACCACCAACACCACGCCCTCGATCAGCACTTTGGTGACGGTCCACAGTGCCGCATCGACGAGTTCTGAACGGTCGTAGTAGGGCACGACTTTGAGCTCATTGGGCAGCATGCCTCGATCGTTGATTTCCTTCACACGCTTTTTGATGCGGCTCACCACTTCTTTGGCGTTGCCGCCGGTCATCATCATCACAATGCCGCCCACGGCTTCGGTGGTACCGTTTTTGATGACAGCGCCTTGTCGTACATCGTGACCCAGTTTGACTTCAGCCACATCGCGCATATAGACCGGTGTGCCGTTGACTTCTTTCAACACGATTTGGCCGAGATCGCCCACGCCATGAATCAAACCCACGCCACGGATCAAATATTGCTCTGAGGCCTGCGGTAATACACCCCCTCCTGAGTTGGCGTTGTTGCGCGAGACGGCGTCATACACCTCAGACAAACTGATTTTGTAATGGCGCAATCGCTCAGGGTTCACCAGCACGTGGTACTGCTTGACGTAGCCACCTTGCGAATTGATTTCGGCCACGCCAGGAATCGAGCGCAACAGCGGGCGCAACACCCAGTCTTGCACCACGCGACGTTGGGTGAGTTCTTCTTCGCTCAGCTCGCGGTTGCCGTCGGATGCATGTTCTAGCGTGTATTGATACACCTCACCGAGGCCTGAAGACACGGGGCCCAGCACAGGGGTGATGCCTTGGGGCAGACGTTGGCTCACCTCCATCAAGCGTTCCATCACCAGCTGACGGGCAAAGTACACGCTGGTGTTGTCGGTGAACACCAAGGTAATGAGTGAAAGTCCAGGTTTGTTCAACGAACGCAGCTCGGTCAAACCAGGCAAACCTGTCATGGCCACTTCAATGGGGACGGTGGCAAAACGCTCGACCTCTTCAGGTGATCGACCCAGTGCTTCGGTGGCGATTTGCACCTGAACGTTGGTCACATCAGGAAATGCATCGACCGAGAGTTTGGTGGCTGCATTGAGGCCAAAAAACAGCAATACAACGGCGATCACGCAGACGACCAAGCGCTGCTTCAGAGCGCTACGGACTAAGGATTCAAGCATGGCTTAGCCCCCGTTACCCATCTCAGCAAGATTGCGGTGGTTATTTAAGTGAAAAGCGCCGTCCGAAACAATGCGCATCCCTGGCTTCAAGCCGTCAAGCACAACGCGATGTCCGTTTTGCTCGGTGGCCAATTTGACAGGCGTGAGGCGAAAGCGTTTGTCAGACATCTCAACGAACACATAGTCCGTATCGTCTTGCCTGACCACCGCCGCCAAAGGGACAACCAAGCGCTGGGTCGGTGTTGATTCAATCAGCATCGAGGCCAACATGGAGGGCTTGAGGCGGCCACTTTTGTTGTCTAGCTCCGAACGCACAAGCACGGTGCGTGTTTCTGGGTTCACGGTTTGTCCCACGTAAATCAGTTTGCCTTCAAGCTTTTCGTGACCCAGCGCAGGCACTTCAATCCTCACGGATTGACCCACTTTGACTTGACCCACTTGTTGCTCGGGTACTTGGGCCACGGCCCATACCCGACTCAAATCGGCCACAGCAAACAAAACATCTGAGGGCTGGACCACTTGGCCTGCCGCAATCTTTCGCTCGACCACTACACCTTTGATGGTGGCCATCACACTGGCCACAGAATCAATGACGCCTGTGCTGCCAAGTCGCTCAATCGATTTTGGACTAACCCCTAAGACACGCAGTTGGTCTTGTGCCGCGCGGGTCTCGGCAGCCGCAATTTCATATTCATTTTCTCGACGCTGCAATTCAGCCGCACTGATGACGTCGGCTTCAAACAGAGTTTTGGCACGTTCCATGTTGCGTCGGTGCAGTTCTTTTTCGGAGCGTGCTTTCAGATAAGCCAGCTGTGAGCCAGATAACTCACTGCTGTTGATCAAAGCCAGTGTGTCGCCCTTGTTGACGACCTGACCGAGGGTGGCGTGGATGTGTGTCACGCGCCCCGTCACGCTTGCACCTATGCGGGTCAGGGCTTGCTCATCAAAATCAATTTGGCCCGCGACACGCAAGGTGTCAGACACGTCTTGGCTCAGTACCTCAGAGACTTGAATTTGCGCTTGCAAACTTTCAGGCACGAAGACGCGCATGTCATCCTCAGGTGCAGCGCTTGCTTCTTGGGTGGTAGTTTTTTTACAGGCCGACAAAGCCATGACAGTGCACAGCAGTACAGCAGCGAGAGCGAAACTCTTTGTGTGTTTGACGATCATGGTGATGGTGTTTAAGGTGAAGTGGCTCGCAAACGTTCGATTTCTGACCAGGCACTGGCCAATTCAAACTGGGCCGTGATGAGTTCGTTGCGTGCAGCACGGTACACGCGCTGCGCGTCCATCACATCCAAAAAGCTTTTCTCACCGGCTTTGTAGGCGAGCTCTGCAATGCGCAGCGCGTCGGCCGCGTGGCGCACGATGCCGCCTTCAAGTGCCACAACTTGTGCGTTCGCAATGCCATACTGTTGGTAGGCTGACTCAAGGGATTGCAACAATGAAAACTCTTGGTAGGCCAATTGGTGATTGGTTTGCGACAGTTTGGCGGAAGCCTCGCCGACAGGACCGCCACGCCAATCCCACAGTGGTAAGTTCATCGCCACACCGACGCGTTTGCTGCGCCATTCAGGGTCTTGGTCTTGGTCTGCGCGCAATGCAAACTTCGGAAAGCGCAATGCTTTCTCTTCACTCAGTTTGCGATCCAACTGTTGACGCTCGGCACGTGTGCGTTGCAGCTCGGGATTGGATTTGAGTACTTCATCGCGTATTTCGCTCAAAGGTGCAGGCGCAGCGAATGTATGGGTTTGTTCTTGAACTTCAAACGACTCAGGCAATTCAATGCCAACCAAGGCACGCAAAGCGCCTCTTGCTTGGCGAACGCGCAAGCCTGCAGATTCCTGCATTTTTTGTGCGTTGAGCAATTCCGCATTGGCCTTGACCAATTCAAAACGCGCTTTTTCACCAGTTTCAACTTGCAGCTCAATGCGCTTGTGAATGCCATTCATCAGCTTCACGTCTTCAGCCGCGACACGGTTCTCAGCGGTGCGACGTACCAAGTCGTAATAGCGCAAACGCAACTGTGCGCGCATGTCGGCTCTGAAAGATTGCTCATTGGCTTGCGCGGCATTCAGCCCCGCAACCGCACCATCGACACGTGGGAAACGGTGCCAAGGCATGTCCAAGTCTTGGGTGATGCTGATTGTTTTTAGATTGGCGTAAGCGTTTGGATCAATTGGCCCTAGACGCGGCTTGCGAGTGCCATTCATGACCTCAATCTGAGGGTTAGGAATGGTCCGTGCTGTGTCGACTGCAGAGCGAGCGGCTTGGACTGCATCAGCGGCACTTCGAACAGCAGGGCTTTGCTGAAACATCATGGCTTCCAAATCTGGCAAGCTGAGCTTGGTCGTTTGTTGCGCATGGGCCCAATGACCAAATGTGGCGGATAGGCAAATAACCAGTGCGGTCAGCTGTGTGTTGTAGCGCGAAGTCAAATCAATCACCTTCATACGAATCTTCAAAGTCAAAGTCATTGTCGTTCAAGGCGCAATGCCATCCATTCATTAAGGAATAGGGCAGAGATGGTGCTGTATACAAGTGCTTTCAAGGGCCTACGTACAATGCTGTTTTTGGAGCTATCAACATGCGCCTGCTTGGCAAAGCCCTCACTTTTGACGACGTTCTGCTCGTCCCCGCGTTCTCTGAAGTCCTGCCCAAGGACACCTCTCTCGCCACACAATTTACCCGCAACATTCGCCTGAACTTGCCCTTGGTTTCTGCGGCCATGGACACGGTCACCGAAGCGCGTTTGGCCATTGCCATTGCGCAAGAGGGGGGCATTGGCATTGTTCATAAAAACCTCACGGCACAAGAGCAAGCCGCCCAAGTGGCCAAGGTCAAGCGTTACGAATCAGGCGTCTTGCGTGATCCCGTGGTTATCACACCTGAAACCACGGTGCGCCAAGTCATGGCCCTGTCAGACGAGTTGGGTGTGTCTGGCTTTCCTGTGTGCGACGGCGGCAAAGTCGTCGGTATCGTCACTGGGCGCGATTTGCGCTTTGAGACCCGCTACGACCAAAAGGTCAGCGAAATCATGACGCCCAAAGAGCGTTTGGTCACCGTGCCTGAAGGCACCACGCCTGAGCAAGCCAAAGCACTGTTGAACAAGCACAAGCTCGAACGTTTGCTGGTGGTCAACGACGCGTTTGAACTCAAGGGTCTGATCACCGTCAAGGACATCACCAAACAACTCAACTTCCCCAATGCCGCGCGTGATGCCGCGGGCAAGCTGCGCGTTGGCGCTGCCGTGGGTGTGGGCGAGGGCACTGAAGAGCGCGTCGAAGCGTTAGCCCGCGCTGGTGTGGATGCCATTGTGGTAGACACCGCGCATGGCCACAGCAAAGGCGTGATCGACCGCGTACGTTGGGTCAAGCAAAACTATCCCCACATCGAAGTCATCGGCGGCAACATCGCCACGGGCGCTGCGGCTTTGGCCTTGGTGGAAGCGGGCGCTGATGGTGTGAAAGTGGGCATTGGCCCTGGCTCCATCTGCACCACCCGCATCGTGGCGGGCGTGGGTGTGCCCCAAATCATGGCAGTGGACAGTGTGGCCACAGCCCTCAAAGGCACGGGCGTGCCACTGATTGCCGATGGCGGCATCCGCTACAGCGGCGACATTGCCAAGGCGATTGCTGCAGGCGCAGGCACGGTGATGATGGGCGGCATGTTTGCGGGTACCGAAGAGGCACCGGGCGAAGTGATTTTGTTCCAAGGCCGCAGCTACAAGAGCTACCGTGGCATGGGCTCCATCGGGGCTATGCAGCAGGGCAGTGCAGACCGATATTTCCAAGAGTCCAGCACGGGCAACCCCAACGCCGACAAGTTGGTGCCCGAAGGCATTGAAGGCCGCGTGCCCTACAAAGGCTCGGTCGTGGCCATCATCTACCAAATGGCGGGTGGTTTGCGTGCCAGCATGGGCTATTGCGGTTGCGGCACGATTGCCGACATGCATGAACGCGCCGAATTTGTAGAAATCACGGCAGCAGGTATCCGTGAAAGCCACGTCCATGACGTGCAAATCACCAAAGAAGCGCCCAATTACCGCGCTGAATAAGCTTTTTAGCCTTCACAGCAAGCCACCCTTCGGGGTGGCTTTGTTTTTTGAGACAATAACAGGCTAGGCCATTTGAAGGCCCTTTTTTATTTATGTCGCACCAAAAAATCCTCATCCTCGATTTCGGCTCTCAAGTCACCCAACTCATCGCCCGCCGTGTGCGCGAGGCCCATGTGTTTTGTGAAGTTCATCCTTGCGATGTGACCAGCGATTGGGTGCGTGACTACGCCAAAGATGGCAATCTGAAGGGTATCATCCTCTCAGGCAGCCATGCCAGCGTGTACGAGGTGGATGACCGTGCGCCTGACGCCGTGTTTGAGCTGGGCCTGCCCGTGCTGGGCATTTGCTACGGCATGCAAACCATGGCCACCCAACTGGGCGGTAAGGTAGAGGCTGGCACCACTCGCGAATTTGGCTATGCCGAAGTGCGAGCCCATGGCCACACCGAATTGCTCAAAGACATTGAAGACTTCAACACGCCCGAAGGCCACGGCATGCTGAAAGTGTGGATGAGCCACGGCGACAAGGTGACCCAGTTGCCCGAAGGCTTCAAGGTCATGGCGTCCACGCCTGCTTCCCCGATCGCCCGTATGGCGCATGAGACGCGC
>JACCDX010024938.1_pt1 | contig 13110 bp, 28 predicted proteins | sample 7449681 | NCBI WGS metagenome assembly JACCDX01 (sample SAMN15323450, study PRJNA562643) | freshwater metagenome | isolation source: river surface water | place: USA:Blue River Watershed | collected 2017-08-18
AAGTCAAGTCCCATCTAATATTTATTACATAAGTGAGTTATATTATTACCCGAAGATTAGACTTCGGAGTTCTCCGGTCCCACTATTCAATTTGCAAAATAGGGCTTACCAGTTTTTGCTACCGGCTTTCCAGACTCGGATATAATGCATTTCTCAGCGCCCCACATTGGATCTGTGCGCTCTTGTCCAAAGGTGTGTCTTCCGATCTTGCCGGTTCCAACCCAGCAGGGATTGGTCTTTGAATTGCCCCAAGAAGGATTCGCCTTACTGGAGTTGTAATAATGGGTTGCTCCGCCGGTTGGATCTGCTCCTGGGTTTAGAGCAATAGCCTTAGCAGCTTCCCATAGAGACTTCTCTAATGGATTCTGAGAGTTTTTATATTTACTAACCAAAAACTCTGGAGTTAAATTATTTAGAATAGAGAATTGCTTTGGAATCTTCATTACTTCTAATGGTTGCATTCCCAGTCTTCTCGCTCTATTGAGAACCACATGATATACCGCCCTCATTCCTTCGGGACCTTCTCCGCCTGCTTCGCCCATTAGAATGGCAGCAACTGGCTCTAAATCTGGGTGTGTACCGGCAACCTTAAATAGAAGCTTTAGCTTCTCTGTTCTACTCATTTCATTCTCCTTATATTATACAAAGGGATAAGGGAATATTAGTAAAACTACCGCGTAGTAAAAGCGGAGAATATTACCCGGCGGATTATTGCCCGAGGATTATTACCCGAGCGGTGATTATTGCCCGGCGACCCGCCGGGGCGGGATTACAGTCGAGCAAAGACCCGTTCTAGAATAACCTTAAATGCCTTGGCACTTTCGGTCAACTCTGGCAGGTTATCTTCGTCAGCAATCTCTTCAAATAAGAATGGGTCAATGAATCCAAAGTCATCCTTATTACATTCTTCAAATAGAATGCCGCAGAAGGTTTTTAGGTCTGCCACTTTCAGATTCCAGTAAAGATTGAATGATTGCTAAAACTTTGGGCATCCCACTCCTTCCAACGCATGAGTTGCTTTTCCAACTTCTCTCTGAGTTGTACAGAGGAATCATCCTGCTTATCTCGGAGAGTGGAGAGGATAAGGTTGACTTGCTCTTCGGTCAGAGAGTAATTATAGCTGTGATTCATTTTAATCCTCATCACTATAAAGAGGCGGGTGAAGTTGAATCTCTCCCATATCATCCTCATGCCAAACCCGCCAAGTTCCCTTGGAGGAATGGAAGATATCCCAAAATTGATCTGAATCTGCAATAACATCATAAGAGACTGGCATAGTCCAAGTTCCCCTTACGGTGCCTCGCTTATGGTCATGACGAATGGTTTCACATTCACAGTTCTGAAACAGCTCGTCTGCATTTTCCTTATGAGCAATCAGGGAAGCTACCTGATCTTCATCGAAGGAATATCCTTCATCATCGGGCTCCAGAGTGTAAGTGGTTAGCGGCTCTGTTAGATAGGAAGCAGAAGGATTCTTAGCCTCATAAAGTTCATTCTCAATCAAATCCTCGTTACCTGGCAAAAGTAAAATCTGCCACCAAACATCGAGAGAATCAGTTCGATTAGCCATAACCCAAAGTTCATTTGGCTCCTGAGCTAAAGAAACCTCTACCTCGGCAGTATAAGCCAAGTAAATATCATTGTGGGGATGTTGAAGGTCGAGTGCTTCAATCTTTTGGCGCAAATCCATCTTAATCTCCTTTAGCAAGTAACGGAAAGAAAAATCATAGTTAATGCCATAACAACGAGAGTCCGAACGACATTATCTAAAGCCTTCATTTTCACTCCATTTATTTGGTGGTTTGGTTATATCACTCATAATCACGGACAGCAATGCCAACCGGAAAACGTGGAACCCCATCCTCTGAATACTCAAAGAATCTAACGGTGAGTTCTTTCCCGATGAAGTCATTGAGGCTCTTAAACATCTGAGCTCTTTCCTCATGAGAGCCACGAGGACGAACATCAAATAGGGTTCCCTTCCCATTATCACATTGGAAGATAATCAAACCTTCCTCTCGGCCTTGCCCATCTTTTCCGCCGACAATGCGAAACTCAGCATCCTTGAACTGTTTTACCTTTTGCAGATCAAATGAACGATTCTTGTAGTCATAAAGGGACGCACCGTTTCGCGCCATAAGTCCTTCATAACCATCTCCAACAAACTGAGATTCAAAGGCACGCAACTCATTGGCGTTAAGTGCCATATAAGTAGGAACAAATTGGATGCGATCGGTGCTAGACCTTTCTGCATTTCCTTCAATAAACCTTTGCTTGAAAGTTTTGGTTGCATGAGGATTATCGTAAATATGATACTGAAGAAGATCAGTATCACTTGACTTCTTTTTAGTAGCAGAAATCAGACGTTGAAAAGTCCATCCATGATGGTAAAGTTCACCATCAGTTGATTCTCCTTCCTTCAAGAATCCCTGCAACTCCTCGATGATCTTGTCGGGAATGGAGATTACCTTTCCCTTACGCGACCACATTGTTACAACACCATCTACCTTGCGAGCCAGCGCCCTCATACCATCCAACTTGGGCTGAACATAGCAGGGGAAAAGAATCTTCTTTGAGTGCTTATCATAAGGCTGAGCCAACATGGGGAGAAACATTCCCGCATCATTGGCCGGGATGGCTCCCTTATCTTCCACATACCCCTCGTCACGCTTCTTATTCCAGGCGGATTGGGCCTCAGAGAGCGCCTGCTCATAGGGGGTAGTCTCATTAGCCTTTCCGATGTTCTTGCCCTCAGAAACGCAACGCTGGTCCACCTGCTTCTTTCCATCCTCGTAGCCATGCTCTACGTTGATATAAGAAGTTCCATCTCCCAATCGGATAACGGAAACAGACCATTGTTTAATCTTCCCAGAGTCAGAACGGCCATACAGGGTTGGAAGTTTCATTCGGAAAATCCTTGCGAAAGAAGTTCGGGATTATTAACAAAGTCCAAAACAGTTACTCCTTCTGCAGGAAGATGTTTTGTAATCAAATCAAAACCCATCACAACCTTATCTCCAGGCATAACAAGAGTATCATTATGAATGGGCCTATATCCAAAGGTATTGGTATCCCAACGATAAAAGCGCCAAGGAATAGAAGCTAGAGTATCTGTAGTAAGATAACTACCGATCTTAAATCCAATGCCTCCGCCGATCAACATAGCAAGCGCAATAGTCAGGTATACCATTTCAACTCCAATAGGGATGGAAGAAGTATAATCCCCCATCCCCGGTGTCAATAGCCGGTTTCGTCAGGCTGCATCAACGGAGTTACGACCCTCAATATGCCGAGGAGCATAACCCGTAAACTGAAGCCGCTCACGAATAAAGTTATGCATATCAAACCGCGTCATGGTAGGATCCAACATGAGAGCGGTGGGGCGCGTGTGCATACGAGACTCCGCGATATGACGGCCCATTCGCTTGGTGAAACGATCCGTAGGACGACAGAAAGCCGCGCCAAAAACCACCTGCGAACGATCAGTCGTGCGCGCATATGCGATGGTCACGCTGTAACCATTGTGGGTGGTGTAGTAGTAGGAAACATCGTAGAACTCAGGCGTATTAGACATTTTTGTATCCAAGATTAGTTGTGGTTACCAACGAAGATTTGAAAGAGAATGCTTTTCGCAGCCCAAATCAAATCCTGACACAACTCGGTATTGGTTGGCACAATAACGAGCAAGAAAACGATGGGAAGGATGAGTGCCATTCTAATCCATCTATCTCCTGCCCAACCCTTATCCACCTCATTACTCATCGTCCACTTCCCATCAAAGATTTTGAGATATTTTTCTTCATCCGGCAAAAGGCTTTATGCCTCAGCCACAATCGCACCAACAGAGAGCCGCTCTGCAATATGGATCATGTAGGCTTCTGTTCCAGAGGGAGTAGGCTGAAACAGCCACTCTCCCTTCTCAAACTTGGCATCCACATAGCCCATTTCATATGACCTCAGAAGGGCTTGATCCATATCAAGTTGGTGGAAGTTTCCAACCTTCAAGTCCTCAGCGATACATCCTTTCAGATAGAGGATCACAGGGTCAGATTCAGACCGATTATGATTCGTATCACTCATCGTCCTCTCCTCCCCCAAACATGGCATCCACTTCCTCTTCAGTCATTTGATACTCATCATGAGAGATGCAGTTTCCATTTGCCCAAGTGGCTTCACCACGGAAACACATACCAGGCTCTTCGTAAGCAAGTGAGAACCCCAAAGTTGGCCACTCACTAGCAACATAATGGATCCACTCCATCGGCGGACCCCAAGCAGTATCAAAGAGATACTCAGCCGAGTCACCATGATCATTCAGTTGAGGGTCGCTTGCTCCCCACTTGACACCCCAATACTTATTCTCCCAGTAATAACCGGACATTTCAGGAGGCTTGAGGCCGGTAACCTGGGCGACTCTGGCCGTATCACCATCATCATAAGGCCATGAACGAACGTCGGCTGGAACCGGATAAAGTCGATGAAAAGAAAGAACAACCTCTCTCTCACTATCCTCAGGAGGCGTAGAGAGGATAGAAGTCAATCGGATCTCATCAAAGACTTCCCAAGGCTCATTGTAGAAGTTATTGTACGAGTGTTCACGCCCGCGTGCAGCGGAAATGAAACGCCGAAGATCCTCCTGAGGACCGGAGACAGTCAAGGCATTAGAACACCAGTTGGGCATTTTGATCTCCATTGTTGGGGCGCATGAAACGCCCCTTTTGATTTCTATTTAGAGTTCAGTCAACGCGCCAGCGTTCGGTAGGAGAGAAGATCAGGCGACGTTCCTTCTCCTTCTCTTTATTGAGGATCTGTTGACTCCTCTCGTCTCCTTCCATAGCCTTAGAAATCAGGCTAAACTTACGATCCGAACGCTTCTGATCTTGGATTGAACCTTCGCGCAGAACGATGATTTCCACGCCAGACTCTGCGATCATAGCATCGATCTCTGCGTTTCTATTCAGACCCATCACTCACCTCCGAAGATAGAAATGGACTTCTTGATCTTCTTCTCAGACTTAGCGGCCTTACGAACCTTGATCTCAGGCTCGTAATCATCTTCGATCTCGGTCCTCTTAGGAGTCCGATTGATCACAATGCCTTGCTTGGCAGCAGTATCAAACAGATGACCCCAGTTAGAAAGAGGAACCATCTTATTGTCACCGGGGTAATCACCACCACGGATACCGTAGTGACCATACCAAGCGGCAGAGAGAGAGGACCAAACATACTTATTACCGTTCCATTCAATGATGTGCTGCATGGTATCTCCTTGAACGAGGGATAGTTTCGTGGCCCTCACAACCCCATATGGCACCATAGGTGCATTTGAAATATCCCTTCTTCATGGATCAGATGGGACATTATCATGGATTTTGGTTATGGTTCCGGCCCTCGCTTCATCAATGTAAGCACAAAAATACTACCGTCAATCAAAAGTATGTCACGGCATGTAACGGCCCGCCGCCGGGCAATAATCTATCTAGCCCGTGTGAAATTATTACCCGAGGAATCGGGCGCTACTCTATCTAAATAAGAGAGAGTTAAGAAGAACTATCTCTTCCCTATCTATTATCTAAGAACCACTTTTTTAAAATCAACCTAGTTCATCATATGGGTTATCGTGAGGGATACGGTATCCCAAGCATCCTGCGAGTCCTATAACCAAGTGAGGTTAGTCATGATGAAGTCGATTTTCGCTGAGAACAAGCAGCAGTCTGTGATTGACAATATCAAGGAGTCTCTCTCTGTCTTTGTGGACGAGGAGACGGGCGAGACGATGGTTTCTTTCTCTCCGAATGAGGGTAAGGGAACCGGCGCTCAGATCCTGCCTGTGGCAGAGTTTGACGAGTATGTTGCTCAGATTGAAGCCTTTGCTTCTGAGGGGCTTCCTGAGGAGGGGGCAGTTCGCATGACTGCCGCTGAGACTGCCCGCAAGACTGCGGCGGTTGATGAGGGGATTCTGACCTGCCGTGCTACGTCGGGTAAGGGTGCCAAGCCCGCCAAGTATCCGGTGGGTCAGTTGGGTCAGATTGCCGCCTTCCTTCGCTCTACTGTCGAAGCGGTTGAGGCCGCTGCTAGCAGCATGGATAACGAGAGCTGATCCTCTCATAAGATGAGAGAGAACCCTGCCCTAACCCCGGAGTAATCTTGGGTTAGGGTTTAGTGTTTTCTTTTTTTGTTATCTTCAATTATTGCCCGAAATACTTCGGCATTAAAAAATCTTTAAAAATTTAGTTGACATCCATGCTATATGGCGTACCATTTACTTAACAAGGTGATTTATGGAATGGGAACGTGGTATGGAGAGGATCGCTCTCTGGAAGAAAGCAGGTAAACCTATCTACCTAACTTCCGGAGGATTTGATCCCATTCATGTGGGTCATGTTAGATGCCTACTTCACTCTGCGCTTCTAGCAGAAAAAGATGGTGGAAAACTGGTGGTCCTAGTTAACTGCGACGGCTTTTTGACCAGAAAGAAGGGAAAGCCCTTTATGTCAGAGATGGAGCGAATGGAAATTATTCAATCCATTAAGGGAGTGGATCTGGCATTAGTCTGGGAATCAGATGAGCAAACTGTAATTGAAGCCATCAGAAGGATAAAGCCAGACTTCTTTACCAAGGGTGGAGATAGGATTTCGGAAGAAACTATTCCAGAATGGGATGTTTGCCAACAGGTGGGTTGCAAAGTCTTAACTGGAATCGGAGGAGATAAGATTCAATCTTCCTCCTGGTTGCTCAATGCTAGACTATAATTCCTATTGTTTTATTTTTGATATAGATGGAACTCTAACCCAACCCACTCAGCCTATGAGTGAAGATATTGCCCGAACCTTCTATGAGTGGTCCCTGGATAAAAAGGTTTATCTTGCTACTGGTTCGGATTGGGAAGGGGTTAAAAGACAAGTAAAGCCCTGCCTCTTAAAGTCAGTCTCCGGAGTCTTTACCTGCTCCGGCTCTCAATACTTTTCCAAAGAAATGGAAAACGAACATATGAGGATGGAATGGAACCCTCCAGCGGACCTAATCCACTTCTTTGAAGAGAAGTTGATGCATTCAGATTATCCGGATCGTTGGGGAAAGCATCTGGTACCTAGAATCGGAATGTTTAACTTCTCCATCCCAGGTCGCGCTTCCAATTTGGAACAGAGACTTCAATACTTTAATTGGGATGCCACCTCCGGAGAAAGAATCAAGATACAGAGGGAAGCTCAAGAAAAATTTCCGGATTTAGAGTTTCATGTGGGAGGGCAAATCTCCATAGATTGTTATCCTACCGGATGGAATAAATCTAGAGTCATTAAGTACCTTAGAGAGTGGCATTCTGAATCCAAAATGGTTTACTTTGGAGATAAATTGATCCCGGGCGGAAATGACTATCCTATTGTAGCTCAACTTGCTCCTTCCGATTCCTTCTATAAAGTCTCGGGTCCGGAGCATACCTTAGAGATAATTAAAGAATTATTTTCGGCTTAATTTTCTATGAATATCTCCAACAAAAGAAGGAGATTACAAAATGAGAAAGATTGCCGCCACCCATAAAGTTGCCCAAGAGAAAGAAGGTTCTGAGCTAAAGAAGGCTCTAACTGAAATTCTCACCCTTCTAAGACTACAACAACTTTCCTACCACAATTCACACTGGCAGGTTAAAGGAACTGGATTCTATGGAGACCACCTTCTATTCGAAAGACTTTATCAATCAGTAGGTGAAGAGATTGATACCTTCGGAGAGAGAATTGTTGGACACGTTGGTCCCGATGCCCTCAATCTTTGCGCTCAGATCTCTCATATGCATGAGCTCTGCGAGGAGTGGTGCAAGGAGCCTAACCTAGCTAAACGCGGATTAGCTTCCGAAATGATGCTTCAGAAAGTTCTCAAGGAGAAGTATGAATCACTCAAAGAGTCGGGTCAGCTTACTCTAGGCTTAGATGATTTAATCATGGCCGTGGCAAATGACCACGAAACTAACATCTATCTTCTAAAACAAGCCCTCCGCAAAGAGTAATTCATACTTCCCTCTCCCACTAAGGGTCCTAGGTAACTAGGGCCCTTTTTTATTTGGGTAACTTTTATTAGATTCGAATCTTATTTTGGGACCCGGATCCCTTGCCCTTTCGGTAGGGTCCGGTTATGCTACCCTAGCGGCATGGAGCCGTCAAGCGGAGGCCAGGATGGGACTCGATCAACGGGCCTGGGCCGTCAAAGGCGGGGTAAGGATCGATATTCAGTATTGGCGTAAGCATTATGATCTTGAAGCCTTTATGGAGGGACTTTACCGCGAACGCGGTGGCTTCGAAGAATTTAATTGCATTACTATCAAACTCCTAGAGGAAGATTTGAATCTCCTCCAAAACACCCACATTCTTCTTGAAAGAGCCTATAAGGATCCACCTGAGGGAAAAAGCCCATATTGGGTGGATAGCACTCAACAAACTGATGATTTCATTAACCACGCTCTCACGCTCCAGCGGGAAGGTTTTGAGATCTTCTATTCATCTTGGTGGTAAGAGTTGCTGGATTTACTTTGGAATATCTTGGTAGTCGCTACAATCTTTGTTTACACTATTAGCTTTGTGGCAATTACAGTATCATACACTTTATGACAGAAGAGGAAGATATGATTTTTAGAATGCTGGTCATCACCCTTCTCGGTGGTGTGATTCTATCTCTTACGGTAGCCAAAGATCAAAATGTCGTCATTCAGCACCTTGGGGATCAGGTAAAGGTGCTGTCAGATGAAGTTGATATTCTGGCAGATCAAAATAACAGATTTAAAATCCAAGTCTCCTCTATGGAAGATTCCAATAGAGAGCTCAAACTGGAAGTTGAAATGCTCCATAGGGAGTTGGGATATTACGAGTGGGACTAATCTCCCCGGGTAATAATATTAAGGAATATGTAAAATTATTACCCGAAGGCCCTCACTCTAAGAGTGAGGAAACCTGTTCAATCATCTTCATCACAACATTTCGATTGGGGTGACCAATGTGTCTCTTAGGACCCCAAGCATTAGGATGATTATAATCCTTGTGATGACAATGTGGCCCCAGAGATAAAACCCTTTCTAAGTCATTATCTAGGGTTGCATCATCCTTAAGGGGATCATTATTCTTGATCATCTTCATCCCGCCAGTTCCAAGAAGCATAGATAATAGCCCAGCGATTATCTACAAAACGCTCGACCAGATAGGGGGTATCAGGCGACCAACTATCTTGGAACATAAATCCTTGCATAATGGTCATGCAAAGAGTCGGAGGATAGATCTCGTCCAGCTCAACCTCTTCGGAGGATTGAATGCTTCCAGAGTTATTAACTGAGTAACGCCACAGCATGAGAGACTCCTATTTTTTTAGTAGGTTTTGATTTCGATCATTTCATCATTGAGTTCGCGAGTCAAAGCCCATCCTGGCTTATTGAAACCTCGCTGCTGGAACCAACGTCGAGCCGAAGCATCGGTAACAAAGGTTCCAGTTGTCACCAACTTGTTAGCCAAGTCAAAGACGTAGTATCGAATCATTATTTACCTCACATAAAGAGTGAGACGATCAGCAGAAGAGCGAATGCAATCAGGAATCGCATATAATCTCCATCAAAGTTACATTCGGATGCAGGAAATGTGAGAATCAGAAGAATAGTGAATGCAATCAGGAAATCGCACACTACCCTCATCGGCGTTGATATTGGGGGTGCGGAAGGCCCGGTTGCGACCAAGTAACTCCGAGCATAAGTTCGGGATGTGGTCCGCCATGATTATGAATCACAGATTCCACCACACTCAAAGGGACATAGGGAAAAACAGACTGAGTAGCATCCTCATTGATACGCTCAATGTAAGGCATCAGCAGAGGATCCCCTTCAGAAGGAAAACCAACTTCCACTTCGTCATATGGGCCATGATTACTCCGGGGATCACAGTAGTGGGTTGCAGACGCTTGAACCGACATGGTAAAACCATCGGCACAGACAACCTTGGGACGACGAATCATTCCGAACATACTTCCTCCTAGATTGAACTTGTTTTTACCAAACTTCATTCATGTAAAAGCCAGTAATGAAACCGGCAACCAACAATGTAAAGTAAAAGGAGAATACTGCCGAAGCAATAAACGAAAGTGCCAGCCTGAACATTTGGGGCCTCCTTGGCTACCTACCTGTAACACGCGCCCGCGTGCGGTCAAGTAGATTTATGATTTTTTTTAGTTACCAGTTCTGCATCAGAAAGTCGAGGGATTGATCAATCCTTTCATCCTGATAGAAAGGATCCAAGTCAGTACCAATGATAGCCTTGGCCAGTTCGGGCCTGACCATATGAAGGAGAAGGTAAAGTCCTTGTCCGCGACGAAACTTGTCCCGATTAAGAATCTGGTATTGTTCCCAGGTTTGGAGAAACTCCTCGAAGGTAACTTCTCCATTCATAACCGAAAGCTCAGGAAACATAGGAACCCCCTTCCAAGGTCAAGAAAGCCATAGAAGCCTGACCGAGAGAGTCAGAGCCAAATCGACTCTCTTCCTCAATCTTGACATAAGCCGCCCAGAAACGAGCAAGAAACTTATGGGCATCGTGCAGCGTATTGAGCTTGAAACAAGAATCCTCACTCACAAGGTCAGGTGAGGGAACGTAAACATCGCCCTTGAATGGAGTCAGATTGGTCCAACTCCAATCCTCAGGAGCCAGGTTAGAACGGGAGATGACAACCCACACACCCGTGAGATTATTCCGGTTATCAAAGGTGTGAATCAGATGGGGGTAAAGCATTTTATCTCCTCCTCCTAGTTATGGTTGCGGCTTACACCGAACCATATGACCCCCTAGGATGGTTTGAAAAACGCCACAATACTGGCTGCATATAAAGAAATATAAAACTATTTTAACTATGGCAATCAAACTATTATATGATAACAGGCATTAAAAGTTATATATGGGCTATTACTATTTTGTAGTATATTTAGATATCTAGTTCATTCCGAACTGTATCTTGGAGGTTTCTATGGCTAAAAGAATCTGGTTCCTCTTTACCAAATGGCTTAAGAATACTTCTGTATTATCGCTGGGAATATTGATTGGTGTTATTTACGGTTCTGTGATTTCAACAGTTACAACTTTTTATCTGTTAAAAGATCAAGTAATCTGCGGGCAATAATCTAGCCGCACCACTTGAAGTTATTGCCCGAGCGCCCCGTTGTGTTATGCGACGAGAAAAGCCCCGGTAACTGAATAAGTTACCGGGGCAAAACACAACAACAACAACAACAAGAACAAGAACAAGAGCAAGAGCAGAAGGTCTGTGAGTTTTAGACTCACTCGATCTCGTCAACCGCCTTCTGAATGGCGGGCAAAGCCTTCTCCAAGACCTGCACAACCTTGCCGAAAGACCCGACAGGGAGACGCGCAGGCTTAGCGCCCTTACCATCGGTCAGACGGAAGGAAAGAGTTCCCTCGTCATTCTCGACAGTACGATGGAAAACATCCACCGCAGATTGCGAACCAGTACGCTCAGGAATACCCTGATCAACAACCTGACGAAACTCGGTCAGAAGCGACTGAAACTCAGAAGCCTTGACGTACTGAAGGCCCGAACCCTTGCCACGGTTAGTGGTAAAAGCAACGTAAATCTCACCGTCATCACCCTGAACAACAGAGAGAGTCTCACGAACCACCGTAACAGGATCTTCCTGCTTGGCAGTATTGAAGATAGAGAGAGTGGTGTTACCGTTCTTAGCCATGACTGCCTCCTTATCGGGTTGGTTAGCGGGGCACCGCGCCCCTCCCGTGCTTTATATATAACCGATCCTTCCCAGCGCGCTAGCCGATAGGCTAAAAAAAATCGCATCGAAGTTTGTCACAATTACAAACATCCTATTGACAGGAGGGGGCAAATAGGTTAGCGCCGCCGCCGGGCAATAAATCGACCATCTTTGAGAAAAGTTATTACCCGGTACCATCAGATCTGGGTTTATTTCTCTATTACATGAGAGAGTAACTTTCTCGTTCGTTTGGCTTGCGCCAGCAGTCGCAACAGGTTACAGGATCGAGGAACGGAATGGAACCGTTCGGATGGAGGCCAAGATGGAAAGCAAAGATTTCTCTAATGGTGTCGAGTTTGAACAATACCTTCATCAAGAGAATGTAAAAATGTGCTGGATTTGGTTCCCCGAAGATGGAGAAAATCCGGAAGAAATCTTCCTGGAACATTGCTACAACAATGAAACTCTAGAGGATCTCTCCGAAGATGAAGTCCAATCTATTATGGCCAAGTATGGAGAGGATCTCATGAAACTGATCGAATCTTCTCTCAATCAGATGTATGAAGAGTTGGATGATCCCGAACTTCAAGAAGAAGATGAGTGGGCAGAACTTGATGCTATCAAACCACTGTCATATGACGACTGACCTTCGGGCAATAATCAAACCCTAGAGTTCAAAATTATTGCCCGAGCGGCGGGCAACTATTAATAATTCCATTAAAAAGATGGAGAGAAAATGAGAGAAGTTAGATTTAATAAGATTGCTAAATTAATGGAACTTAGCAAGTTGGCTTACGAAATTCCTCAAGACTGGCTGGACTTCTATAGATCCATTAAAGATTTAGATCTCTGCCAAAGAAAAGAATATATCAATGACCTTTCTCAAGAACAAGCTATTAAATTTAATGAAGTTCTAATAGACCTGGAACGTATGGGAGCCAGACTTCCGGAAGAATTAAAATCCGATACAAACCTAAGGGGTCTCACAGGTAGGGAAGTTCTATGCTCAGCCGATGTTATGGCAAGAATAACTCTGCCCTTTGATATAATTGGTTCCTTCGATGCCTTAGGACCCATTGCAACCCTAGCAGATACCACTAGTGCTGCAATATCTTATTCCGCAGGAGACAATGTATCTGCCGCAATCTCTACTATTTCTATATTGCCAGGAACAGATCCTTTTACCAAGCCATTACTGTTCTTTATTAAAGCGGCAAGGATTTTCAGCAAAGGAACCGTAATATATAGGGTTGGAGATATAGTGATAGAGCCAGAAGATATGGAGCCAGCAGCCCAAATGTTATTGACCAACTTAAGATACAATGAAGATAAGTTCATCGACCTCTTATCTCCGGATGCAAAAAGAG
>JACCDX010118482.1_pt1 | contig 13109 bp, 19 predicted proteins | sample 7449681 | NCBI WGS metagenome assembly JACCDX01 (sample SAMN15323450, study PRJNA562643) | freshwater metagenome | isolation source: river surface water | place: USA:Blue River Watershed | collected 2017-08-18
AAGACTGGTAAGTCATTGGGTGAAGGTCGTTATGACCAATCTGATAATCCATTTATTCAAATGTATATTGGCGACTGCGAACGTCAAGGGCACTTTGGCGTCCTTACCGACTGCTTAACAGTTGCATGGATGGGCAACCCTAGTCTAAAAGAGAACATCCTAAGTCAGATTAAAGAGCAGATTTTAGGTGGAGGTTCCAAAGGATTAGATATCCTTGGTACTAACTTTTATAACGTAAAAGACACATACTCGTCAGACGCTATGAAGTGTTACGCTATCCACAACCGACCAAAAGGTCAGTGCGCTGATTACAAATCAGACCGCAAAGAGCTAAAACCAGATACAGCAAAAGACCGTCTAGAGGCAGGGCTAAAGGCATCAAACGCCAAGATTCACCTATGTGACTTCTGCCCTGTTAAGATGTACAACCAGCAACGCGCCTACCAAGCGAGAGGACTATACAAATGACAGAAAATATCGAAGACGCACAGGTTATCGAAACTATTGCAGAGAACACTCCTGCACAGCCTGACGCAGTTACCGCATTTATCATTATTAAGCAGAACAACAACGATTGGTATGCAACAGCAGACCTATCAACCGCTATCACAGTTGACCGTGAGGCTACAGTTGACGACATCAAGCATGGGTGTCAGGACATTGTGGACAGCATGAACCAAAGTGCGATTGCTTACCAAGTTATGGCCCTTTTGAAGCCTATTGTGGAAGATAGTGATGATTCCGTTGCTAGTTCAATCAAACAAGCCCTGCAGGAGCGCGATATACTGTAAGTACAGTTAAGGGGTGTTCCTATGGCGTTCATAGAAATGTCATGCAATTGCATGGCGTCGTTCCAAGCAGATGTGCAAGAAGTTGCAAATGAGGCCCTAGTGATTATGTGGGCCCAGCAGTTTGTTTCTGCGCATCAACAGTGTGGCTATATGAACCCAGTTAAGACCGATACCCCAGAGAAGCATCGTAAATTTGAGTTTGAAACCGATGTTATGCACAAAGAGAAAAAAGAAAAAGAACTATAATACCTAGATGAACTTCTATGACGCGCTGGTGAAGCAGGCTAAGCCAGTCACCATAGAGCCCTCCGAGACTTCCTACTTCAGCACCCCAGGTGCTGGGTTGGACCCTCGTCTGTTTAGAAATGGGAAGATTGTCCCCCATATCCGTTCTTTAATTTATAGAATACTTCTTGAGCATTTAAGAGCCCAGTACAGCAACCCAGAATCCTATATCCATGTTTGGTTAGCTGGTTCTGCCGTGTCATATCAGTGGTCAGCAGCAAGAAAGCCAGCAGACCTTGATTGCCTTATTGGTGTTAATTACCTAGCGTTTCGTCAGGCTAATCCAAAGTATAAAGGTCTAAGTGACCGTGAGATTTCCCAGATGTTCAACGAGGGTTTTAATAAGGAATTGCACCCCGCTACAGGAAACTTCCTGGATATATTTGAATTAACGTTCTATGTTAATGTGCAGTCTGACATCCGTAAGATAAAGCCATACGCAGCATACTCACTGACAAATGATGATTGGACTGTGCAACCTGAAGTTAAGGCTGTGCCTAACAATAAGCAGTGGGACCGACGTGTAGCTCAGGATAAGTCATTAGCTGTTGATATTTTATCTAGATACTCTGATGCCCTATCTAATATAGGTTCGGCGACTACAGATGTTGCAAGACGCAATGCTGAAGCTGCATTAAAGCTAGCTGTAGACCAGGGCGCTGCATTATTTGAGGATATTCACGAGGGTAGAAAACACGCGTTTAGCCCTAGTGGACAAGGTTACGGAGATGTATATAATTACCGCTGGCAGTCAGGTAAAGCAAGCGGAGTTGTACAGGCATTAAAAGAACTAAAAGAGATTTCCAAGAAGACAAAGCAAGAATTTGAAGCACAGACATATGGTATGGAACTACCAACAACTAGCACTCTAATAAGGAGAGCGGCTACACACTACAACTGATAGGGTATATACGTGGCAATATTAGTTTTTCTAGATGGGGTATTAAAAGACACTAGGCTTGGTGGCCCCATTCAAGATGGCATGTCTTTATATAGAACACTTAAAGAAAAGCACCGTGTTTTAATCCTTTGCGATGATGTTGCAAAGGGAGACCACTGGCTACGCCAGCAACGCATTAACAATATCGATGATGTTGTCGATAAGTCTAACGTTCCTGCATTAGGTGATGACCCTGATTTTAGGTTAGTTGAGTGGATTAAAAGCCAGGGCCCAGTGGAGATGGTTGTTACTTGCGACCCCGACTTGACCGTAAAGTTATTATCTGTTGGTATTACTACCCTAGTATTTATGGCTCCGACCTACATTAGGGAAGAGTTCAGACCTGATAGCCGTAAGGGTGTCAAGTCTTGGCAAAAGATTGTAGAAGAGATAGACTCACAAAACGCCGCATATAAGGAGGACCCACGGTTATGACCGAGACACCAAAATGTCCAAAAGGATGTGATTCCAAGACTTTGGAGTATGTTGGAGATAAAGCCTGGTTATGTTCCAAGTGTGGTCATACCTGGGGCCGTGAATGAAGATTATCTATCTAGGTGCTGAGGTACCTTCAAATAGAGTAATCCTTGAGGAGACCACGGCTAACCACGTGGGAGTGAGCTACTACCGCCTGGTGCAGCGTGGGCTGCCAAAGACCAAAGAGTATCTATTAGAAAACTACTTTAATAAAGATTTGTATATTTATGTGTCCCCTGGCCTACCCAAGACACTTAAGCTGGGCCCAGCTGAGCTGGAAGAGTTTGCCGCTGGTTACGAGCATTTCGTAGCCGTAAATATGGACAGGCTCACCACCTTTTACGAGATTAACGGCTACGGCATCGACCCAGAGTTCATAGACCAACAGCGCAAGGATGTGTGGGCGGAAGTCCCACCCGCTAAGTTCGTCCCTGTATGGCAGCCACAGACAGGCTACGAGGGCATGAAGAAGCTGGTTGAGTATTACCTAGACGTTGCTATCCCAGGCGACGCCATCGAGTCAGAGACCCAGTTGGCAAGCGCTACACGTATCCATAGCAAGCGTCAGGGCACCCGCTGGCATGCGCTAGGGTGCGCCAAGCCAGATAACCTGCGTCAAGTCCCATTTGACTCCGCAAGCACCTTATCGTGGCTATCACCGATGATGCATGGTGAGACTATTATTTGGGATGGCACTAGGCTTGTCCGCTACCCAAAGAAGATGAAAGACCAAGCACGTTCTCGATACAAGGCTACCTATGAAAAGGCTGGCTTAGATATAGATAAGATTCTTGAGGATGACCCGCAAGAAGTTGCTAAGTTAGCCGTGTGGTCATACGAACAGTTTGAAGTAAGGATGAATAAGATGAGCGGTAATCCAGAAGACCCAATGTTATATGATAATAGCGAGGGGAGTGAAGTGGAGCAAAGTGGGGAAAGTGCTCCTGCCGTATATGATAATAGGGGGGTAGATATGCGGAAACTTGAGCCGCGAAACCCTGCCGAAATGGGCAATCTTCCAGTCTTCGGATTCAATACAAAGACCGAAATTGACGAGGACGGTACTATCAAAGATGTTACTGCAGTCAGTTCTCAACAGACCTCGCTTCGTGCATGCGATACATGTTTTGTAGCCGCTAACTGCCCTGCTTTCAAGCCTCAATCTGCCTGTGCTTTTAAGTTACCTATCGAGGTAAAGACTAAAGACCAACTTAAGAGTTTGATTAACGCTATCATCGAAATGCAGGGACAACGCGTTGCTTTTATGCGTTTTGCTGAAGAAATGAACGGTGGATACGCAGACCCTAACGTTTCTCAGGAGATTGACCGCCTATTTAAATTGATAAAAACAACCAAAGAGTTGGACGACTCACGTGAGTTTATTCGCATGACTGTGGAGCGACAAGGCTCTGCTGGTGTGCTAAGTTCTATCTTCGGAGACAAGGCTCAAGCCCTAAAAGAGTTACCAAATGGCGGGTTCAACGAGGCCCAAACCACGGAAATAATCAAGGGTGCGATAGAAGAATAAGATTTCTTATTATCATATAAGAGATTGCAGTAGGGCCCTGGAACAGGGTTAGTTCCAAAACAGATGTAACGCACGTATAAACTATACGTTCAATTAAACAAGAGGAGATTATGATGGCATTGACTTTTCGCCTAGCAGAAGATTTTTTAAAGGACTACCGCGAGAAGAAAGTGCCTTGGGGATACCAAGATGCCGCTGGTAACTCAGTTGGCGAAATTACGTTTTTAAGAACCTACTCCCGCCTGAAAGAAAATGGGGAGAAGGAAACTTGGGTAGATGTTTGCCAGCGTGTAATCGAGGGCATGTATTCAATCCAGAAAGACCATTGCAAGTCCCAGCGTTTACCTTGGAATGACTCCAGGGCTCAGGCTTCGGCTAAGGAAGCCTTCGACCGTTTATTTAATTTAAAGTGGACTCCGCCAGGACGCGGACTATGGGTTATGGGCACTCCGCTTGTCAATGAGCTCAAGAACTCAGCAGCACTCCAGAACTGTGCTTTTGTCTCAACCGCTAGCATGTCTAAATTAGACCCCGCTAAGCCTTTTGCTTTTCTAATGGAAGCATCCATGCTTGGCGTGGGTGTGGGCTTTGACGACAAGGGTGCGGACAAGGACTTCACAATCTATGAGCCTAAGTTGCCAGAGGTAACAATCCAGATTCCTGATACCCGTGAGGGGTGGGTTGAGTCAGTAAGCATGCTCATCAACTCCTACTTAAAACCAGAACAGCCTGTCTATGTATTTGATTACTCCCTAATCCGTCCAGCAGGTGTTCCCATCAAGACCTTTGGAGGCACGGCCGCGGGCCATGAGCCGCTGGAGAAGTTGCACAACCATATCCGCTCTATCTTCAATAAGAAAAGGGCCAACTCTAAATTAACAAGGGTAGATATTGCCGATTTAGGTAATTTAATTGGCGTGTGCGTGGTGTCTGGCAACGTCCGCCGCTCAGCCGAGCTACTCATGGGTAGATTAGATGACCAAGAGTTTTTAAATTTAAAGAACCCTGCCAAGTTCCCAGAGCGCAACTCATACGACAGCTCAGCTCCTGGTTGGGCCTGGATGTCTAACAACTCAGTTGAGGTATCAGTGGGCTCTAATTTAGAACACATTGTTGAGGGTATTGCCCTGAATGGTGAGCCTGGTGTTATCTGGATGGATGTTACTCGTCAGTATGGTCGCCTTATTGACCCAATCAATAATAAAGACCATCGAGCCGCTGGTTACAATCCATGCGCCGAGCAATCTCTGGAATCGTTTGAGTGTTGCACTCTGGTTGAAACTTACCTCAACCGCCACGACTCTATAGATGATTACAAGCGCACATTGAAGTTTGCCTACCTTTATGCGAAGACCGTTACATTGCTACCTACCCACTGGGAAGAAACTAACGCAATCATGCAACGCAATCGTCGTATCGGAACTTCTATGTCTGGTGTGGCTAACTTTGCAGACCGCGTTGGATTACCAACCTTGCGTGTGTGGATGGACGAGGGATACGAAGTTATCCAAAACTACGACCGCACATACTCCGAGTGGTTAGGTATCCGCGAATCTATTAAGACTACAACAGTCAAGCCATCAGGAACAGTATCTATCCTTGCTGGTGAATCTCCTGGAGTGCATTGGACTCCTGGCGGTGAGTATTTCCTTCGTGCTATTAGATTTGCCAACGATGACCCTATGCTTCCTCTCTTCAAGGCGTCTGGTTATCGCATTGAAAAGGCGTCGGAATCTCCTAAGACTACTTCCGTAGTATTTTTCCCTATTAAGTCCTCTGCAAAAAGGTCAGAAAAGGATGTCTCTATCTACGAGAAGATGTCTCTCGCAGCGATGGCACAGCGTTATTGGTCAGACAACAGCGTTAGCGTTACAGTATCATTTAACGCAAATACTGAAAAAGACGCCGTAGGAACAGTGCTACATATGTTTGATGGGCAACTCAAAACCGTTTCCTTCCTACCTATGGGGAACGAGACTTACCCACAGATGCCATACACACAGATAACTAAAGAAGAATATGAAAAATCTACTATGAAGTTACTGCCTATTGACTTTACTGATGTATATGCGGGAATGGCAGCCGATGCAATCGGTGAAAAGTATTGCTCAACGGACTACTGCGAAGTGCCGATTAAATAATTAAATATATAAAGTAGAGAGCCCCCCTAGACCCGAACTAGGGGGGCTTTCTTTATGCTATAGCGTTGATTATGGCGAAGGGACGGAAACCATAATCAAGGGCGGAGATGAGGAACACCCTGCGCTATCAAATCCTAACCACAACTACCGCAGAAATTATAGACTCTCTTATGTTTCTTAGCAATCAAGAAAGACCTACCGCAATGGTAGCAGGACACCATTTCTGTAGTCCTGCGTCTCTTATGCAACTCTATTAGAACTTGGTAGTTATTTATATTAATCTTCATCGTCGTCTAGGTCAAAATCTTCAAACTCTTCTTCACTCTCTTCAACTTCAGTGGGTGAAGATATGTGCCAGTCGCCGTTAGGAACGATAGGGTCGAAAGAATAGTTAAAGGTAGCCATTTAAGTAATTAAATCTCTCTCTTAAATAGGACTTTACCTTCCCACGCCATAGGCTTTCCCTTAGCGTCAGGTGGCGTAGTGGTGCATGCGGTCATCTTAATAGACTTCTTAGTAGTCATCTTTACAACCATCTCTTTAATCCAACGCTTACCTGCGCTCGCGTTAGACCATGCGGTTGATACGATTACATTACCTTCGTCGATACCCTCATCATAAGTAGTAACGCGGGCTAACCATGCGCCACCTTTTTCAGGGTTTTTCTTTAGTGTTGCGTCAAATACTACATTTACTTTTTTACCCACTTGTTACTCCTTAGTAATAGGCCAATGGTATGGCAAGGTTTCATCTACATCAGGGAAGTATTGCCGATAGTGTTCAGCAAACTTCCTAACTAGGTTCGCTTGGTGCGACCTATGAAAGTCGGGGTCGCCTAGCCATGAAGGATAGATTACAGGCAATACAGGGAACTTGTCTAGTAGGGTGTCCTTGTAGCCACGCTCGCGCCACTCAACACAAACTATGCGCCCATACTCATACAGGGCGGGCTCGTAATCTCTCCACATCAGGACGGCAGGGTGGTTACGCCACCCATTACCCTTACTCTCTCCGTTAAGGACTCTCATTATTTGGTAAGCCTCAACTCTCTGCTTACCTAATCGGCGCATGTCTAATACCCTAGCGCTCTCTCTAAAATTAGATAGCGGTAGGAAAGTCTGCATGCTACTTACAATCCTCTACGCTTAGCCACTTGCACATCTCTCCCTCATATACATCTTGGGTAAGGTTGCTTATAGCCTTTAGCCACTCCTCATCTACCAGTAGCGTAATCTTTTTTAGGTCGCTCATCTCTCTCCCGCTTTCTTTTTTAGACTTTATCAGGGCTACCCTGCGGTATAGCGCATAATACACAGAACGCTAAACCCATTTCAACGGCTTCATCACTATAATCATCATTAGGGAATAACATCTCTCCCTTGTCGAACTCCAGCATGCACCTTGCGCACCTCACGATACGCCGTCCATTTCTGATACAACTTTCTTTTCTATATTTAATCCCTTGTTACTCTCTCCACATGCACAATTTCCGCAGCCACAACCGCCACCGCCACCAGAACCACCGCCGCCACCGCTGACGCTGAGTTTTTTTTGGGCATCAAAGTTTTCATTATCAAGGCTATCTATCATTTAATTACTCTTTTCTATATTAAAGGATTACATAGGGGATAGGGGTAGAGCAGGTATCGCACTCTCCGCTACAGCAGGTGCAGTAACTATCATAGACATGGGAGTTATTTTCGGGTAACTCCCAACAACATGTCCTCTCCATTAGTGGATACCTTTAGCATTATCGTATCCTGCTACATAGATAGCGGTTAATCTCTCCACTAACATAGCGGTAGCCTTTTCTATATTAGGCATTGAAGCCTCGAAATACATTATTTGGTCGGCTTGGTCTTTAATATCTTCTAGCACACCTGCGTCTATCATTTATCTATCACCTCATCTCCCTCTTGTATCTTTCCGTCGGATAAGGTTAGTTTCTCTCCGTAACCTTTCCACACGACATTACCTTCAGGGTCGGTGATAGTAATAAGGTTATCGGGGTCTTTTACCCATTGTTGCAGGGCGTGGGCGTTGATAATTGTTTCAACGCTAGCCACACTCTCGCCTTTATATTTATTTCCATTGAGGTCAATCTCTGCATACCAATCGCCCTCGTTAGCCTTGTTGATAGCCGTAACGCATGGGTCAAGCATGCTTAGTGGGATAGTCTTATCGAACCTGTTTTGCAGGTGGTATCCGACCTCTGCGTGTAGCGGTGATAACTCCTCTACTGCGTCGTCGTCGTCATGCTCGATAATCTCTGCGTCGATAATCTCGTCGTTGCTCACGCTAACTCCCTTACGCGATAATCAACCTTGTGCTTTAGGTTGCCGTATTCCTCGCCGACCCAATCGTCGGCTAGCATTATCGCTTCGTCTGCGTTAATCGCTTCCCATGTCGTCGCCATATTGACTATAACTTGAACTTCGTATCTAGGCATATTCCTCTACCTCTCGCTCTATGTATCCTTCTACAATAAGACTATCTAGTAAGTCTGATATATCTCCCAACCGACCTTTTAACTTCGGGTCGGTTACTGTGTATCTTGCTTCCTCTATTGCATTGACCATAGAGTATAGGTTTTCCTTTGTATAGTCCATTTACTTCCACTCCTCATCTATCTCGTCTAATCGGATTACCATAGGCGCTTGTAGATTAAGTGCTTCGATAGGCTTATTAAGCGTGTCTATCCACTCATCTATGGAAGCGCGTTCGTCGTGATAGTCAAGGTTATCTAGTCGGGTATCTTGGCTACCGCGTAGGTATTGAAGGTCGAGGGTTGCGCCTAACGCCGTATCCATAAAGACAATAGCGTTTTCATCTCCCTCTAGGTATTTCTTGCATACTTCGTCGTATATCACTTTATCCCCTATCTTACTTTTGTATTGTCCTCTAAGTAGAACGCATAGTCAATAGCGCTAAGCGCTAGGTTATTTAGATTTTCCGCTTGCGGGTGGTTGGTATCTTGCACTATGTCCAATATCTTGTTAAGCGTTACTTTAAGCATTTCCTTGTAATCTATATTTATATTGTCTGTGCCCTGTTCGATTTCTATGTCCATGTTCCATCTCCGTTTAATTGCTACTTCCCTAAGTTTGTGTAGGGCGTGGGGGGAAGGGTTTAGCCCACGCCCTAACTCTATATTTATCTTATCGTCTGACTACCTTCATCTGCGACTTCACTAGGTCTTTGGCGATAGCGATAATATCTCTATCCTCATCTACCACCTTAAAGAACTTAGCGCCATGACGATAGCGCACTAGCATACGCTCGTAGTGTTCAGGGTCGTTTTCCTTATACCAATCAAGGCTACCGATAAATACCACCTGTGTTAAGACACCTGCGTTATTCATGCGAGCGATAATCTGATTATTGAGGTCGTCGCTATCCCACTCGCCGTCGGTGATAATGAAGCATATCTTGATAGCCTTACGGCTTGCGTTAAGGATACGCTCTGCCTCGATTAAGCCCTTAAAGGGATTAGTGCTACCGCTAGTTTGGCAGAACCTAAACTCATCACTCTTAGCCTTATCGTCTGCTTTATATACGATACGACTATCGTGGTTGAACTTATAGATAGTAACCCTGCCGTTGATACGCTCGATACCACGCTTCAATATCCATGCGGTTTCCATTGTCTTATAGATACGACCGCCCATGCTACCGCTAGTATCTACTAGGATTACCGCTTCAATCTCGTTGCTATCGTTGCCCTGTTCCCACCTATCAAATAACTTATCTATATTATTTATATCGGCGTTCATGGCTCTAGCGACATTGAGGCGACCACTCTCCACCTCTAGTTGCCATGCAGGGTCGTTATCTATGCGTAGGCGCTCTAACTCTACTGCGAAGCGTCGAGCGCTCGCGGAAGCCGTCATGCTTACGGACATATTAGAATAGGAAGCCGACTTAACACCGCTACGCATTTCCTCATTATCCATAATTGCTTTACGGACTTCTGCGGTATCGCGCTTTACTGTTTCGTCGTTTTTAAGATTAGATAATTGTTGGTTGATAAGGTCTTTAATAGTCTTATCTCTGTCGCTCATCTCATCTTGAACTTCTTTAGTAGTGATAGGACTATCACCGCCACCTGCGCCCTCACTCTGTTGCGCTTCCTGCTCGCTAGTCTTATCGTCTAAGGTTTCGCGTTGGGTCTTGCCTTCCATGCGGTCGGCTTTTTCCTGTAAGCGGTCTTGTTCCTTAGCGCTCTCGGCTCGACCCTTTTTCATCATCTGTCGGTCGATATGTCCGTCGCACTCGCCCTTACTGTTTTGTGGCATGTATGGCGGTGGATTATCGTCGTCGTTCCCCATGTATTTAGCGAACTCTGCGATAAGCCTTTTAGCGCGGTCATAATCTTTAGGGAAAGATAGTGTCCGATACTCATGGATAATATCCGCTAAGGTTATCGCGGTCGCCTGTCCATACTGTGTGGCGAAGCGTGTAGCGATTTCCTGACGGATATTTATATCAAGGTATTTTCTACCTGTGATAAGGATAAATAGGGAAGCCCACTCGCTACTGTCGCCCTTTAATATATATTCAAGGGTCGAAGCCTCTAGGAAAGGTTGGGTTGCAGGATACTTTGCTACCAACAATCGCTCGATACGACTATCCTCTAGGATATTTAGGCAACGCTTATATTTATTTTGGACAACCCATACACCTAACTCGCTATTAGCGCGTGGCGTGTATTGGATATGTCCGACCTCATGGTAGTTGAAGCCATGAAGGCTAACGATAGTGCTATCGTCAATATCCTCTAGTAGTGAGGCGTTGAACACGATAGCCTTGCCGTCGTTATATGCGGTGGTTTCTAGGTTCGGGTCGTCGTCAATCTTAACCTCTACCTTGTCGCCTGTGATAATACTATCGGCGCGTGAGTAGATAATACCCACGCTCGATAGTGCCTCTTTGTGTGCTTGATAGGCTTCTTGCTTGGCTTCAATATCATCTGCATACTCCATAACGCCTAACTCGCTATTCCATTGAGCGCTCTGATATATCTCGTTCATAAGCCTATCGAGGCTATCCTGCTCGTTACGCCACACGATTAGTTACCTGCGTAAGCGGTGATAGGGATATTTATTACGGAAGTGTCGCTAGTCTTATCCTCTAGCGTTTCTGTAACGGCTTCGTCTGTCTTAATTGAAGTAACCGCTAAGCCTAACTCCTCTGCGATATTGTCGCGGTGAGTATTGACTACTAATCTTACTGCTGACCTTTCCTCATCACCCTCGAAGGAGTTAATGTAGTTATAGGTAGCGAACTCCATGCCGAACGCTTTGGCGTTGGTAATGAAGGCGACTAGCGAGCGTGTTGAGATAGGGGTAGCGAGTGTGCCCTTGTTGAACTCGGCGCGTAGTTGGTTTGCCATTTCCACTAGCGACTTATTCTTTAGTAACTTCTGTTCAATAGGCTTATCGTATGGGAACGATAGTCTTACTGCGAAGCGGTCGGCGAGCGCCTGATTTAGTGGGCGTGTGCCACGATAGTCGGGGTTCATGTCGCCCATGATTAGTAGGTCGGGGTGAGCCTTGATTACCTCGCCACCATTTTCCATTAGTTGTATCTCACGACGATAATCTAATAAAGAAAAGATAAAGGTGAGGAAGCGCTCGGGCGCGAAGTTAATCTCGTTGAACAATAGAACACCGCCGTTACGGACAATCTCTGTAACCGCGCCGTCTTGCCAACGGAAGTGTCCGTCGGGGGTTGGTATCCAACGACCGACTAGGTGCGAAGCCTCTAGTCCGATATGGCAAGCGACATTGAAGTAACGCATACCGCGAGCGCTAGCATAAGCCTGTGCGCTCATAGTCTTACCGCTTCCTGCATGACCTTCAATAAGGATATTCATGGAGTTGGCTAGTGCGTGGTCATATACCTCGAAGTCGGTAAGGTTATCAACGACCTTGCGGTTGATATAGGTCTGCGCCCATTTCTTGTCGGGCACACTTACCATAGCATTGACGAGCGATAGGCTTGTTTCGTTGGTTGGTCGGACTTCGATAACCTTAGTAGCGACCTCTGCTACCTCTGTTTTTGCTTCCGCGATAGTCGTATCTGCACCCTTTACAATAGGCTTAATAGATACACCCTGATTACGGCGTTTGTCCGTAATGTAATCATTGAGGGAATTGTCGCCAATTTCTAGGCGAGCAATAAGACTACCTGCCACCTCATTGTGGTTGCTGATAACCTCATCATTGACGCGCTCTGCGGTTTCTAGTGCGTATAGCGCCTTGATACCGATATTGGTAATCTGTCCTAGTTTCATCATGTCGCGGTCGCGGTCGCTGATAACGACGGCGCATACCTCATGAGAGATAGGAGTATTTGGGAGTTGTGCTAGTGCTACCTGCTTCCATGCCTGACCTCGACCCTTCATGCCGTTCGATACGCGGTGGTAGATAAATACCTCTGTATCGTCGGATAGGATAAGTGTCTGTGCCTGTGCAGGTAGTCCTTCGAGTTGGTCGTCGGATACGACCATTAGTGCTAAGGACATCTGTAACCCTTCTTAATCGCCGTTGTTGGCTTAGTTCCTATCTAAGCCTATTTCCGTATTTACCACAACGCCGTAGGGCATATATTTGATTACATTTTTATAACGATTATCGGGAAGTTATCCACAATCCCTTCTTATGCCTCTCTGTGAAAAATCGGCGCGGTAATAGGGTTATCTCTTGTTATATAGAGAGAGATATAGGAAGGGGATAGGACTATCTCCTGCCTCTCTCGGCTCTCTTGGCTCTCTTATCATATAGCCCACCTGCCACCCCTGCCGTAAATCTGGCTTTACGCCCGATAAGCCTATCGGCTCTCTCGGCAGTAGCCTAAATTTCCGAACTTACTCTCTGCTCTCCTCTCTTTCAAGCCGACACGCCGTATCTTTTGTGTGATAAGCGCCACACGCCGTGATGTTTGTG
>JACCDX010147098.1_pt1 | contig 13109 bp, 8 predicted proteins | sample 7449681 | NCBI WGS metagenome assembly JACCDX01 (sample SAMN15323450, study PRJNA562643) | freshwater metagenome | isolation source: river surface water | place: USA:Blue River Watershed | collected 2017-08-18
CCACCGCCTTCATCAGGCCGATGTTGCCCTCCTGGATCAGGTCCAGGAACTGCAGGCCGCGGTTGGTGTACTTCTTGGCGATGGAGATCACCAGGCGCAGGTTGGCCTCGATCATCTCCTTCTTGGCGTCGCGCGACGAGGCCTCGCCCTCGTTCATGCGGCGGTTGATTTCCTTGAGCTCCGCCAGCGGCACCACGACCTGCGACTGGATATCGGCCAGCTTGGTCTGCAGCTCCTGGATCGGCGGGATGTTGCGCGCGATCACCGTGCTCCAGGGCTTGCCCGCGGCAGCCTGCTTCTCCACCCACTTGAGGTTGAGGATGTTGGCCGGGAACTCCTTGATGAAGGTGTCCTGCGGCATGCCGCACTTGTCCACGATGATGCGGCGCAGCTCGCGCTCCTTCTTGCGCACGTCGTCGACCTGGCCGCGCACCATGTCGCACAGCTTCTCGATGGTCTTGGCCGTGAAGCGGATCGTCATCAGCTCGGCGGACAGCGACTGCTGCGCCTTCACGTAGGCGGGCGAGCCCCAGCCTTCCTTGTCGTAGATCTTGTGGATCTTCTCGAACAGGGCGGCGATGCGGTCGAAGCGCTCGAGCGCCTGGTTCTTCAGCTCCTCGAGCTTCTTGGTCAGGGCCTTGGAGCCGCCGTTGCCGTCGTCATCGTCGTCGGCATCGAACTCGTCGAAGTCCTCCTCGGCCACGTAGTCGTCGGCCTCGTTGGGGTTGGAGAAGCCGTCCACCACGGTGGAGATGACCACCTTGCCCTCGCGGATCTCGGCGGCCATGCGCAGGATCTCGGCGATGGTGGCGGGGGAGGCCGAGATGGCCTCCATCATGGCCATCAGGCCGCCTTCGATGCGCTTGGCGATCTCGATCTCGCCCTCGCGCGTGAGCAGTTCCACCGTGCCCATCTCGCGCATGTACATGCGCACCGGGTCGGTGGTGCGGCCGAACTCGCTGTCCACGGTGGACAGGGCGGCTTCGGCTTCCTCTTCGGCTTCTTCAGCGGTCGCGGCCGTCGGGGTGGTGTTGTTCAACAACAGCATCTCGGCGTCGGGCGTCTGCTCGTACACCGCCACGCCGAGGTCGTTCAGCATGGTCACCACGACTTCCAGGGTCTCGGCCTCCACCAGCTTCTCGGGCAGGTGGTCGGTGATCTCGGAGTGCGTGAGGTAGCCGCGGGTCTTGCCCAGCGTGATCAGGGTCTTCAGGCGCTGGCGGCGCTTGAGCATTTCCTCTTCGGTGAGGACGGCTTCGTCCAGGCCGAATTCCTTCATCAAGGCGCGTTCCTTCGCCTTGCTGATCTTCATGCGCAGGGGCTTGGCCTTCTCGGTCGTCTCCACCTCGGCCGGGGTGTCGTCGGCGAACTCGGCCTCGATGTCGGACAGGTCCTCGTCCTCGGAATCACCCTTGGCCTTGGCCGCAGCGGCCTTGGGCTTGCGGCCGCGCTTGGCGGGGGCCTTGGGCGGGGCGTCGGATTCGGCGGCAGCAGCCTTGGGCGGACGGCCAGGCTTCTTCTTGGCGACCACGGGCGCGGCGGCCTCGTCGGCGGCAGGGGTGGCCGCGGCCTTCGAGGCCTTCTTGGCCTCTTCCTTGGTGAACGCTTCCTTGACCGCCTCCTCGGCGGACTTCTTGGCTTTGACGAGCTTGACGGGGGTCTTCGCAGCAGTCACTGGCTTGGCTTTCGCTTTCGTTGCGGGCTGGGCAGCCGCCTTCGCCTTGGGCTTGGCCGTCTCCTTGACGACCTTCAGCGCAGGCTTGGCAGCGGGCGAGCCGGGTTTGATCACTTTCTTGGCAACGGGTTTCGCGGCAGTCTTGCTGGCTTTTGCTGACTTCTGAGCGGGCATCGAGGAGATCTCCGGAACATCAAAAACATCGGCTGGGACACAAGCGCGCCACGAACCCGGCGCGGGATTGACAGGCTGGCGCTCCCCTCAGGGGAAAGCAGCAACCCAGTGGCAAGATGGGAGGGCGAACATTTGGTGTGCAGTCCTTGCGGTAGAAGGTGGCGCGTCGTGCTCTGTGAGGCACAGTCCGCCGGGCCCGGAGGTGCTGCTGTCGCTCTTGCCGGTAGCAAACCTTACATTATACCGCCAGCCACGGTTTTCAAGTTGCATCCCCCTGAATCTGGACAGGATGGGGTTTTGTGTGGCAGGCGCGCCACGGACCGGCTGGCGGGCCGCTGCTTCCTGGGACCTCAGGGCTCAGGCCGGACCGCCGCGGCTTTGTGCCACCAGTTCCTTGAGCCGCTCGTAGGCCGCCGGGTCGCTGGCAGCCCGGGCGGAGAGCTCCCTCATCTCCTCGGCCCGCTGCCGGGCATGCTCCAGCGCGAGGATCTGGCCGAGCTCGGCGGGGTCGGCCTCGATGTCGGCCGGCAGCCGGGCCATCAGGCCCGTGGCGAAGCCTTCCTGCTCGTGGCCCTGCAGTTCCTGGCGCAACTGCTCCCAGGGCTGGGCACCGTGGTCCTGCATGCGCGCGTCCAGCCAGGCGAACAGCGGGCCGTGTGGCGCGGCGAGGTCGCACAGCAGGTGGTGGTCGTCGTTGGACAGGCGCTCCCACGCGGCGGCATCGGCCAGCAGGATCTGCAGCGCCCGGTCGGCGCGGCCGGGGGGCAGGGTGCGGCCCGGCAGGCGGCGGGGCGCGCCGGCCTCGCCGCGGCGCTTCCAGGGCTTGTCGCCCCAGTCGCCCTTGCCGAACTTGCCGCCCTTGCCCCCTTTGCCGCGCCAGCCGCCCCGGCCGGCGTCGGGGTCCACGCCGCCTTCGGTGTTCCAGTCGACGGACCCACCGCCGCCACCGCCGCCGCCGTCATACGGCTCGGGCTGCCAGTTGCCCGGGTCCCAGCCGTCGTCCGCCGGCGCGGCCGGGGCGAAGTCGCCCTTGCCCCTGCGCGGCCCGCGCTCGCCGCGCCGGTGGCCACCGGACTTGGTGGCCCATAGCGAGGCCAGCTCCCGCGCGTCCAGCAAGGCATGGTCCGCCAGCTCGGCCAGCAGCTGGCGCTTGAGCGCGCCGTCCGGCAGCAGGCTCCACAGGGGCTGGGCATTGGCCATCATGCGGGCCCGGCCCTCGGCGGTGGACAGGTCGCAGCCCTCGCGGGCGGTGTCGACGAGGAAGCGCGACAGCGGCGTGGCCTCGCCCACGTAGCGGGAGAAGGCGTCGGCGCCGTGCGCGCGGATGTAGCTGTCCGGGTCGTGCTCGGTCGGCAGGAAGAGGAACTTCACCGAGCGCACGTCCGTGGCGTAGGGCAGGGCGCCTTCCAGGGCCTTGCGGGCGGCGCGGCGGCCGGCGGCGTCGCCGTCGAAGCTGAAGATCACGCTGTCGGTGAAGCGGAACAGCTTCTGCACGTGGTCCGTGGTGCAGGCCGTGCCCAGCGTGGCGACGGCGTTGGGAAAACCCAGCTGCGCCAGCGCCACCACGTCCATGTAGCCCTCGGTGACGAGGACGAAGCCCTTGTCGCGCAGGGCGTTGCGGGCCTCGAACAGGCCGTACAGCTCGCGTCCCTTGCTGAAGACGGGGGTTTCGGGCGAGTTGAGGTACTTGGGCTTCTCGTCGCCCAGCACCCGGCCGCCGAAGCCGATGCACTCGCCCTTGACGTTGCGGATCGGGAACATGACCCGGTCGCGGAAGCGGTCGTAGCGCTTGTCGTCCTCCTCGCCCACGATGACCAGGCCGGCCTCGGCCAGCAGCGGGTCGTCGTAGTTCGGGAAGACGCTGGCCAGGGCGCGCCAGCCCTCGGGCGCGTAGCCCAGGCCGAACTGCTTCGCGATCTCGCCGGACAAGCCCCGGCCCTTGAGGTAGGCGATGGCCTTGGGCGAGGTCTTGAGGTGCTTGCGGTAGGCCTCGCCCGCCTTCTCCAGCACGTCGGTCAGCGTGGCCTGCTTCTGCCGTTGCTGGGCCGCGCGCTCGCGGTCCTGCGGCGAGCGGTCGTCATCGGGCACCTGCATGCCGAACTGGTTGGCCAGGTCCTTGACGGCCTCGACGAAGCCCATGCCGGCGTGCTCCATGAGGAAGCCGATGGCATTGCCGTGCTTGCCGCAGCCGAAGCAGTGGAAGAACTGCTTGGTGGGGCTGACGGTGAAGGAGGGCGACTTCTCGCTGTGGAAGGGGCACAGGCCGGAGAAGTTCGCGCCCGTCTTTTTGAGCTGCACGTAGCGGCCGACGATCTCGACGACGTCGGCGCGCGCCAGCAGCTCCTGGATGAACGACTCGGGGATGGCCATGGGAAGCCGCTATTGTGCCCCGCTCGAAAGAAGCCTTCCGCCAGAGGCAAGCGCTGCGTGGCAGGGGCGGACAGGCGGAGGGTTCCCTTCGCGAAGCAGGGGGGAGCCTGTCCGCCCCTGCCGCGCGGCGCGTTCTGGCCGGAGGAGGACCTCAGTCCCCCATCACCACGCCTTCGCGCCGCGGGTCCGCCCCGCCGAACCAGCCGCCCGGCACCCGCGTGAGGGCCTGCAGCCCGCTGGTCAGGGCCTGCTCCCGCACCTCCGCGCCCCGGCCCCGCAGGGCCTCGACGGTGGGCCCGGGGAAGCGCTTGTCCTCCAGCAGCGTCGGGCCGTTGTTGGAGCCGAAGTTCGGCAGGTTGATCGCCTGTTGCGCGTTCAGGCCCCAGTTGAGCACGCCATACAGCGTCTTGGCCGTGAAGTGGATGATGAGCGCGCCGCCCGGGCTGCCCAGGCTGCCGACCAGCTGGCCGGTGGCCTTGTCGAACACCAGCGTGGGCGCCATGGACGAGCGCGGGCGCTTGCCCGGCTGCACCCGGTTGGCGATGGGCAGGCCCTGGGCGTCGGCCGGGGCGAAGCTGAAGTCGGTGAGCTCGTTGTTGAGCAGGAAGCCTTTCACCATCTGCCGGGCGCCGAACTGGTCCTCGATGGTGGTGGTCATGGCGATGGCGTTGCCCCAGCCGTCCACGATGCTGATGTGGGAGGTGCCGTATTCCTCCTGGTCCGGCATGGGGGCGTGGCTGGTGCGCACGCCGCCCGGGTTGCCGGGCTGGGCCACCTTCATGCTCTGCGGGCCGATGAGCCGGGCGCGCTCGGCGAGGTAGGCGGGGGCGAGCAGGCTGGTCCAGCGGCCGGCGGGCGGGGCGACGAAGTCCGGGTCGGCCACGTACTGGCCGCGGTCGGCGAAGGCCAGGCGGGCGGCCTCGGTGTACAGGTGCAGCCAGTCGGCGGTGGGCAGGCCGTCCTGCAGCTTGAGCGTGGGCGCTTCCGTGCGGTTGAGGATGCCCAGGATCTGGCCCACGGCGAGGGCGCCGGAGCTGGGCGGCGGGAAGCCGCAGATGCGCCACTCGCGCCCGCTGGCCGCGTAGTCGTGGCACAGGGCCTCGCGCTTCCTGGGCTGGTAGCCGGCCAGGTCGGCCAGCGTCATGCGGCCGGGGTTGGTGGGGTGCCGTTGCACCTTGTCGACGATGGCCTGGGCGATCTCGCCTTCATGCAGGGCCCGGGAGCCTTCGGCGGCGATGCGCCGCAGCACGGTGGCCAGCTCGGGGTTGCGCAGGTTGAAGCCCACGTCGCGCGGGTCGCCGTCGGGCTTGTAGAAGTAGGCGGCGGCCACCGGGTCCTTCTTCAGGTGGGCATCGCCCCGGGCCAGGGTGTTCAGGCGGGGGCTCACCTTGAAGCCGCCCTCGGCCAGTGAAATGGCCGGCTGCATCAGCTGCGCCCAGGGCAGCTTGCCATGCTGGCGGTGGGCCATTTCCAGCATGCGCACGGTGCCGGGGACACCCACCGAGCGGCCGCCGACCACGGCCTCGTAGAAGGGCAGGGGCTTGCCGTCGGCACCGAGGAAGAGTTTCTCGTCGGCGGCGGCGGGCGCGGTCTCGCGGCCGTCGAAGGCCTCGACCGACCGGCCGTTCCAGTGCAGCAGGAAGGCGCCGCCGCCAATGCCGCTGGACTGCGGCTCCACCAGGGTCAGGACCATCTGCACCGCGATGGCCGCGTCGATGGCCGAGCCGCCGGCCTTGAGGACCTGGTAGCCCGCATCGGTGGCCAGGGGGTTGGCCGCGGCGACGGCGAATTTCTTGGTGGCCCAGCCGGGTTTCTCGGTGAACCCGGTGGCCGCCTCCACGGCCGCCGGCGGCGGCTGGTAGGTGAAGCCGGGCGCGACCGAGGCCGGCGCGGAAACGGGGGCCGAGGCGCAGGCGGCGAGCAGCGCCGCCGAGGCCAGGATGCAGAGCTTGGTGTTCATGGCAACTCCCGATGGGATCGCCATGGTAGTTCCAAGCACTACGTTTGGGGAATCCGCCGGTCACCCGGGCGACGCGTCCGGGTGACGGGATCGGATGAAGGGGCGGGCCGCCTCAGCGCGGCGCCAGGCGGATCGCACCATCCAGGCGGATGACCTCGCCGTTGAGCATGTCGTTCTCGAAGATGTGGCGGGCCAGCTTGGCGTAGTCCTGGGGCGTGCCCAGGCGCGAGGGGAAGGGCACGGCGGCGGCCAGGGAGTCCTGCACTTCCTGGGGGAAGCTGAACATCATGGGCGTGCCGAAGATGCCGGGGGCGATGGTCATGACGCGGATGCCGCTGCGCGCCAGGTCGCGGGCGATGGGCAGGGTCATGCCGACGACGCCGCCCTTGGAGGCGCTGTAGGCGGCCTGGCCGATCTGGCCGTCGTAGGCGGCGACGGAGGCGGTGTTGATGATGCAGCCGCGTTCGCCGGTGGACTCGGGCTCGTTGGCGCTCATGGCCTCGGCGGCCAGGCGGATCATGTTGAAGCTGCCCACCAGGTTGACGTTGATCACCTTCTGGAACACGGCCAGGCTGTGCGCGCCGTTCTTGCCCACGGTCTTCTCGGCGGGGGCGATGCCGGCGCAGTTGACCAGGCCCATGAGCTTGCCCAGGGATTTCGCCTTGGCGACCACGGCCTGGCCGTCGGCCTCGCTGGAGACGTCGCACTTGACGAAGGCGCCGCCGATCTCGGCTGCCACCTGCTCGCCGCGGTCCTGCATGTCGGCGACGACCACCCGGCCGCCGGCGGCCGCCAGCATGCGCGCCGTGCCTTCGCCCAGGCCCGATGCGCCGCCGGTGACGATGAAAACCTTGCCCTGGATGTCCATGGAATGCTCCTGCTTGTGTGGGAAATAGAGGGTTTGACGTTGACGTAAACGTCATATCATAGCCCGCGCCGGGACGAAAAAAAACCCGGCCGGGGCCGGGTCGGGAGGCTGCGCGCGCGGCTTACTTGAAGCCCACGCGGTCCAGCATCTGCTGCACCTTCACGCTGTTGGCGCCCACAGCGGCCAGCGGGATGGTCTCGGCCTTGAAGTCGCCGCCAGTCATGGCCTTGAGGGCCGGGTTGGCCACGCTCACGCCCTTGGCGGTGGGCCACTCGTTGTTGCCGTTGGCGAAGTAGTTCTGCGCCTCGGGGCTGGCCAGGTACTCCAGGAACTTCACGGCGGCAGCGGTGTTCTTGCTGTTGCGGGCGACGGCGCCGCCGGCGATGTTCAGGTGCGTGCCCCAGGATTGCTGGTTGGGGAACACGATGCCGACCTTCTCCATCAGCGCCTTGTCCTCCGGCGCGGTGGAGCGCAGCAGGCGGGCGATGTAGTAGGTGTTGCTCACGGCGATCTGGCACTCGCCGGCGCCCACGGCCTTGATCTGGTCGGTGTCGCCACCCTTGGGGTCGCGCGCCAGGTTGGCGACGACGCCCTTGAGCCACTGCTCGGTCTTGTGCTCGCCCATGTGCGTCATCACCGAGCCGAACAGCGACAGGTTGTACGGGTGCGAGCCGGAGCGGATGCAGATCTTGCCCTTGTGCCTGGCGTCGGCCAGTTCCTCGTAGGTGTCGACGTCCTCGCGCTTGACCTTGACCTTGTCGTACACCACCACGCGGGCGCGGGTGGAGAAGCCGAACCAGGGCGTGCCCTCGGCGCCCGACGGGCCGCGGTATTGGGCGGGGATGGCGTCTTCCAGCAGCTTGGACTTGACCGGCTTGAACAGGCCGTCCACCTCGCCCTTGTACAGGCGGGCGGCATCGACCAGCAGGATCACGTCAGCCGGGGAGGCGGCGCCCTCGGCCTTCAGGCGGGCCAGGATGCCGGCGTCGTCGCTGTCCACGCGGTTGATCTTGATGCCCGTGGCCTTGGTGAAGTTGGTGTACAGGGCCTCGTCGGTGGAGTAGTGGCGGGCCGAGTACAGGTTCAGCACCTGCTCCTGGGCGCTGGCAGCACCCGTGGCGGCAGCCAGCAGCAGGCCGGCGATGACAGCGGACGAACGGATCATGGGCAAGTTTCCTTCCAAGGATGTGAATGGGTTGCTGCATGAATCATAAAGCAAACGCGAATCATTCGCGTTAAAAATATTCGAGTGCGGTCGTCGGGCGCTAGGGTTTGTCCCCGTGGCGGGGGGCAGGGCAGGATTTAGAGTGAACTCTGTATACGGAATACGGATGCCATCGCAAGGGGCGCCGGTTCGACTCTTACCTTGCCTTTCTGCCCACTGCCCACTGCCCGAGGACGCGAGACGCATGAACACCCGTGACAAGAACACCCTGGCCGATACGCCGACCGAGAAGAAGCTGGTGCCTTTTGGCGGCTACTTCACCAACAAGGTCCCGGGGCATGACCCCGAGCTGACCGAGGTGGGGCCCGGCACGCCCACCGGCGAATACATGCGCCGCTTCTGGCACCCGGTGTGCATGTCGATGGAGCTGACCGACACGCCGCGCTTCCTGAAGATCCTGGGCGAGGAGCTGGTGGCCTTCCGCGACGGCAGCGGCCGCATCGGCCTGCTGCACGCGCACTGCGTGCACCGTGGCGCGTCGCTGGAGTACGGCAAGATCGAGCCGCGCGGCATCTCCTGCTGCTACCACGGCATGGTGTTCGACATCGACGGCACCTGCCTGCGCGTGCCCTTCCCGCAGGGCGAGGAGGAGGAGGGCGAGCGCTATCGCTGCTCCATCCGCCAGGGCGCGTACAAGGCCTTCGAGCGCCACGGCCTGGTTTTCGCCTACATGGGCCCGCCGGAGGACGAGCCGCCCTTCCCCGAGTGGGAGGGCAACTTCACCGTGGCCGAGGGCGACGAGCTGGTGCCTTACAGCAACTTCCAGCACTGCAACTGGCTGCAGGTGCAGGACAACGCCGCCGACAACTTCCACACCATGGCCCTGCACGCCAAGCGCCAGGTGACGGGCGAGCACTACCAGGGCACCACCTTCGACGAGGTGGGCGCCGCCTCCATGGAGGTGCCGCCGGACATGCACTTCGTGCCGGTGCAGGGCGGGCGCAGCCTGGCCTGCGCGGGCGCGCGCCGCGCCGACGACGGCCACATGTTCATCCGCGTGCAGCACCAGGTGCTTCCCAACCTGAGCCTGCACGCCTACACCTCCGAGGACGGCAAGAAGAAGAAGCTGTTCAGCCGCTTCCACATGATCCGCTGGACGGTGCCGGTGGACGACCACAACAGCAAGATGATCGGCTGGCGCGTGATGGGCCCCGGCATCGACACGCGCGGCGTGGGCGACAAGTCCATGGTGGGCTACGAGACCATCGACTTCCTGGAGGGCCAGGTGGCCATGCGCCGGCCGGAGCGCTTCGGCAAGTACAAGCTGGAGGACATGCCCCCGATCCCCACGGACCACCGCGCCCGCGCCAACTACAAGGACTGCCAGTACGCCCCGGGCGACTACGAGGCCATCATCAGCCAGCGGCCCATCGCCGTGCACGCGCTGGAGAACCCCACCAAGTTCGACGCCGGCCTGTACATGTTCCGCAAGCTGCTGCGCGACGCCGTGCGCGGCGCCAACCCCAAGGCCTCGCCGCAGGAGTTCGCCGCCTGGCTGCGGGACAACGCGGGTGCTCCCAACAGCTTCTGCTCGGGCAACGTGTTCGACCTGCCGGCGGGCCGCACCACCGAGGAGGAGGTGACGCTGCGCCGCCAGCTGGCGCGGGGCGTGGTGGCCATCCTCAACGAGGCGGACGGCCTCAAGGGCGCAGAGCGCACGCGCTTCGTGCAGGCGCGCATGGAAGCCCTGCAGCAGGACGTGCTGGCCCAGAGGAACGCATGAACGCGCCGCTTCCTGCCGATGAGGCGCAGGCCGTGGCCAGCGCCGGCACGCTGAAGCTGCAGGTGCGCGGCATCCGCCTGGAGGCCGAGGGCATCCACGCCTACGAGCTGTGCGACCCGGACGGCGCGCCGCTGCCGCCGGTAGAGGCCGGTGCGCACGTGGACGTGCACCTGCGCGGCGGGCTGGTGCGCTCGTACTCGCTGGCCGGCGACCCGCAGGACCGCACGCGCTGGCTCCTGGGCGTGCTGCGCGAGCCGCGCGGGCGCGGCGGCTCGCGGGCCCTGCACGAGGGCGTTCGGGTGGGCGACACCCTCACCGTGGGCGCGCCGCGCAATGCCTTCGCGCTGGAGGCCGGCGATGGCCCGGTGATCCTGCTGGCCGGGGGCATCGGCATCACGCCGGTCAAGGCCATGGCCCACGCGCTGGCGCGCGCGGGCCGGCCGTTCGAGCTGCACTACTGCGCGCGCAGCCCGCGCCATGCGGCCTTCGTCGAGGCGCTGTCCGCCCTCGTGCCCGCGGGCGCGTTGCACCTGCACTTCGACGGCGGGGAGCCGGCGCGCGGCCTGGACATCGCGGCCCTGCTGGCGCAGCCGCGCCCGGGCACCCAGGTGTACTACTGCGGGCCGGCGGGCTTCATGAAAGCTTGCGCCGACGCCACCGCCCACTGGCCGGCCGGCAGCGTGCACTGCGAGCATTTCAAGGCGCCGGAGCCCGCCGCCAGCGACCGGCCCGCCGGCGCCTTCGAGGTGCAGCTGGCGCGCAGCGGCGTGACGGTGCAGGTGCAGCCGGGGCAGACCATCGTGCGCGCCATCGAGCTGGCGGGCCTGCGCGTGCCCACGTCCTGCCTGTCCGGCCTGTGCGGCGCCTGCAAGGTGGACTACCTCGAGGGCGAGGTGGAACACCATGACTACATCCTGTCCGACGACGAGAAGAACCGCTGCATGACCCTGTGCGTGTCCCGCGCGGCCAGCCCCCGGCTGGTGATCGATTACTGACGACCGACCCCTTCCCAGGAGACAAACATGCTCGACAAGACCAAGAACATCTCGCTGTACCAGCCCACGCAACCCGGCCTGATCTTCCCGGAGGTGCCCGAGTTCGACAGCCACGAACAGGAGCGCCAGCACCGCAAGCAGCGCCTGGTGGCGGCCTGCCGTGCCTTCGCGCTGGAGGGGCTGGACTACGGCTTCGCCGGCCACCTGACCATCCGCGACCCCGAGCGGCCGGAGCTGTACTGGACCAACCCCATGTGCGTGCACTTCGCGCAGGTGAAGGTGTCCAACCTGATCCTGGTGGACCACCAGGGACGGGTGGTGGAGGGGCGCCATGCCGTCAACCGCGCGGGCTTCGTGCTGCACGCGGCGGTGCACGAGGCGCACCCGGACATCCTGGCCATGTGCCATGCCCACACCGTGTACGGCACGGCCTTCGCGTCGCTGGGCCGGCCGCTGGAGCCGATCTCGCAGGACGCGGCGGCCTTCTTCGAGGACCACGTGGTGATCAAGGCCGAAGCCGGCCAGGTGGCGGTGGAGGAGCGCGCCGGCAGCGCCGTGTGCGACTGGTTCAAGGGCGTGAAGGCGGCCATCCACCAGAACCACGGCCTGTTCACCGCCAGCCGCCACAGCATCGAGGCGGCGGCCTTCTGGTTCATCGCGCTGGAGCGCTGCTGCCGCCAGCAGCTGATGGTGGAGGCCACGGGCCACAAGCCGGTGCTGGTGTCGCCCGAGCGCTCCCGCTACAGCCGCGAGCATGTGGGCTCGGAGTACATCGGCTGGCTGCACTTCCAGCCGATCTACGAGCACCTGGTGGCGAGCCAGCCCGACATGTTCGCCTGACCGCTGCCGGGAAGGCCCGGGCGGTCTGGTAGCCTTCCAGGATGGTTTCCCGCCCCGCCCACCCAGGAGTTGCACGTTGAGTCTCGCCAAAGTCCGCAGCCGCACCGATTACGTCGACGAGGTCTACAAGACCTTGCTGGACGCCATCAGCGACGGCACGCTGGCGCCGGGAGCCCGCATCACCCAGGAGGACCTGGCCGAGCAGCTCAACGTGTCCCGCTCGCCGGTGCTGCAGGCGCTGCGGCTGCTGAAGAAGGACGGCCTGCTGGAGGACGCGCCCGGCCGCGGGCTGGTGGTGGCCCGCCTGGACCCGCAGCGCATCGGCCACCTGTACCAGGTGCGCGGCGCGCTGGATGCCCTGGCGGCCCGGCTGGCGGCGCAGCGGCGGGCGGACATCCCGGCCTCGCTGATCGCGGCGGGGCGCGCCGCGGCGGCGGGTACCGACGTGCGGGCCATGATCGAGGCCGACACGGCCTTCCACCGCGCCATCTACGAAGCCTCCGAGAATCCCTTCATCGTCGAGAGCGCGCTGCTGCACTGGATCCACCTGCGCCGGGTGATGGGCGCGGTGCTGCAGCAGCGCCATGGGCGCGAGGGCATCTGGGACGAGCACGAGGCCATCGCCCAGGCCATCCGCGAAGGCGACGGCGACCGCGCCGCGCGGCTGTCCGAGCGCCATGCCACGGTGGCGCGCGAAAGCCTGGTGCAGTCCCTCGAGGACTCGCTGGCGGCGGCGGCCCTGCTGGCGGCCTGAGTCACCCCGGGCCGGGGCACCGGGGCGTCTGCGCCGCGCAGGCATAAAAAAACCCCGGCTTCGCAGCCGGGGTTGGAAGGATCCCTGTACCGTTCGGTATCGAAAGGACCCGAGGAGACAACCTGAAGGACCCCCGCAGGGCAGGAGTCGAGAGTTCTGTAACCGCAGCCACCCGCCGGTTCCTCGGTCGGTCGGGCAGCCGCGTGGGGCCTGAACAGGCCGGACGGTCGATCAGCGCTTGCGGGCGGCCGGCTGCTTGGCGGCGTTCACGGCGGTGGCGGCCACGGCGTTGAAGTTGGCCTCAGCCACGTCGGAAGCCTGCTTGACGGCCTTCTGCACGGATTCCAGGGCGTTGTTGCCGGCAGCGACGGCGCTCTTGAACATGGCGACGGCGGTCTCGGAGCCGGCCGGGGCGTTCTTGGCGGCGGTGTCCACGGCGGCCAGGAACTTCTTCTGGGCGTCGGTGGCCTGGCTCTCGAAAGCCTTGGTGAACTCGGTGCCGGTGCCTTGGGCGATCTCGTACAG
>JACCDX010177668.1_pt1 | contig 13105 bp, 11 predicted proteins | sample 7449681 | NCBI WGS metagenome assembly JACCDX01 (sample SAMN15323450, study PRJNA562643) | freshwater metagenome | isolation source: river surface water | place: USA:Blue River Watershed | collected 2017-08-18
AATAAATTCTAAAGATGATTTGATTCCAAATAATTGTATTATAAATTGTATGAAACTGCTTGTTAACCAAAAAATTATAAATTGATACATCCGCACTTCTTTTTCATTTTTCCAATTTAAAAATTCATTTCTATAATTACGAAGAAATATACCATGTCGATACACCAACTCATCATATTCCTTCTCTTTATTTTCTAATTGTTCAATATAACTTTCACTCTGTTCTTCACTATCATTTGCACATTCCTTCCAAAATCTCTCTCTATCTTCTAATTCATTATACCTATCATGATACATACTTAGAAAATGTAATAATTGAATAAAATTCTCTCTCCCTCCCCTTCCACGATTTCCTAAACTAAATCCCAAATCTTGAATCGTTTGTTCATTCTCTTTCATCCAATTCTCCCATTTCCCATCTTCATAATATTCTTCTAAACAAATATCATCCAATATATATTTACCAAATTTCTCATTCATTTCATTCCATCTCTTATCACGATTTCTCTCTTCTATTTTCTTTTCACATATTTGCTCACCTAATTCTATAAGTGCTTTTTGTGTTATTAATTTCATTTGTGCTTCAGCTTCTTCATTTGTCATCAATTGTGTATATATCTTCTCTTTCATATCATTCTCTTCCTTTACTTCTTCATTCACCTCTTCCTTTATCTCTTGTTTTTCCCCATTTTTAACTTCTTCTTTTACATCTTCTTGTATCTTCTCTTCAATAATCTCATCTTTTATTTCTTTCGTGATTTCATTCAAATCACTCTCTTTTTCTAATTCACCCCTTTCAAGTTCCTCAATCCAAAAATTATGTTGCTCTTCTTCTATACTTTCTCTTCTTACATTCGTTTTAATATGTTCATTCACCAATATTTTTCTCACTTCTATAGGTTTGGGTGATTCTTCATCAAAAGTTTCATCTATCGATAGATTTGATGATTTTGAACTTTTTGGACTCATTTTATCCAAACTTAAAGTTCGCATTGTCAATAAAGATGGGATTTTTAATAATAGTTCAGCATTCATTTTGCAATCTATCTTTTTTTCTTCACTTTTCTTTATATCAAAATTTTTTTTTCATAATTTTATAAGAAGATAATGAAATCAAAATAGATTTCATTCATTTTGAATATAAAAAAAGATTTATAAAAATATAAAATTACAATTCATCTATAAATCAAAAAATGTATGCAGATTCACCACATATGAGTGATACTATTGAAATCTATAGTTTCTCACTTCTTTTACATATTTATGTTTTCTTCTTTGAAAAATGTCTTTATCATAATCCTCTCCTTTCTATCATTTATATTACTTTTGCATATCCTATTATTTATGGTATAACTGGATATTCCATTACATCATTTGCTTTTCATCCTATTTGGTATCAAAAAACATATGAAGTAGCTATTCCACAATTGATTCATTCTATCAATAATGTTCTTATTTTAAAAAATGATTATAATATTTCATGGGCTGTCACACAAAGTGTTGGAATGTATTATGCAATACAATATAATTTTCATGATATTGAGTCATCGAAATCAATGAATATAAGAGCACTTGTTTCAATTTTTTGTTTTGTAATGAAATATTTTATTGAAATGATTGCAAATTATTAATTTCGAATAATACCTTCTTCACGATTTCTTTTTTGTTTCATATTCGCTTCTTCATATACTTTATGAAATGTATCATAATCAATCATATCTAACATAGGATATAATTTTTCATATAAATATTGACTTGATGTGACCATTCTATCAAAATCTAAAAAAATCGTTGGAATATTATATCTTACCATATCTAACATGTATTTTGACATCATTTTATAATATACTTGTAATTGTTCTTCTTTATTGGTTGCATCCCACAAACCACCTCGTTCATTTCCAAGCCGTACTCTTGATTCTGCTGATTTTTCATAATCACGAATAGGAATAATCATATATTTTACTTTCACTCTTTTAACTACATCATCACCATTGATTAAAAAATAAGGATTTTTTATAATATATTGGGGTAATACAGCTGTATTATTTTCTAATCCTGAACCATTTACTGCATCTAAAAATAAATGATAATTTTCTCGTGTATAACCTGTATCTAAACCTAATAAAGTAAATAACATCATTAAAAAAGATGTTCCACATCTTCCAGTTCCTGTAATTAATATTTTTTCTTGCATTTTTATATAAGATTCGTATTTTTCTTTTTTTATTTTTTCGCATTTTGTTTCATCACATATGATTTAATCTTATGTGTCTTATTTAATGTATGATTTGTTGCAAATGTTGAAAATGTCACTGGACCTATCATATCAAATAACTCATTAAACTTCTCACTCACATCCTTCTTATATCTCTCCAATTTCATCTTCTTCTCATTCATCTTCGCATCCTCCATCTTCACTTTCTTATAAAATAATCCCTCCAAATTTCTCATTAATCCCTTTGCTGATAAATTCTTCATACCAACCTTCTCCACCATTCGTTTCATATTCTCTACAAATGAATTCTCACGACGTCCTCCTTTCATCAATCTCTTCTTTCTCATAAATGCTTCTCTTAACCCCACCACTACAACGGATGCTCCAAGTGCATTCACTCCTAAAGGTGCTAATAACTGTCCTAATATAGATTGTATTGAACCTCCTTTTTGATTCTTCTTTTTACCACCTTTCATCATTGCTAAAGATTTCACTTTGTCATATTTTTGTGATGCAAAATGATGCAATAATAAAATAGCTCCTAATACTAATAAATTATTTCTTCCTAATGGTGCTAATACAGATTCAATACTCTGTGAAAATCCACCCATCATCTTCCCCCTTCGCATCTTATTTCTCTTTTTTACATAATGATGTAAAAAGATTAATACTATCATGGATGTTAATGCATTAACACCTAAAGGTGCTAATACTTTAGCTAAGGTTTGAATAGGAGCAAATTGTGCTAAACCACTGGTTCCCACAAATCCTCCTTGTTGCACTCCATGTTGTTTATTTTGATTTTCTTTTAATAAATGAAAGATATTATCATCACCACCTCCACAACCACAATCTTCTCCACCACCCATTTGCATAGAATTCATGACAGCAAATTTCTCATATTCATTTACTCCTTTTTGTTCTCCACCGTTTTGTAATAATGAACCTTGAAAAACTGGACGACAATTATCTGTATATCTTATAAAAGAAGGTCTTCCACCAATAGGTTGTAAAACATTTACTGCATATCCATCTCCACCTTTCATATTCTTTTTTACCATTTCTATCTATCTTTGGATAACATTATTTATCTTTTCTTTTTAGAAAAAATAAGATATATAAAATAAAAAAGTAGAATAGAAAGAAATAGAAATTACTTTATATTCATTTTTATAAAAAAATAGAAAGATGCAAACACAATGTTGTATCTGCTTACAAGATTTTCAAGATGAAATCTTAGTTTCTTCCAATAATTTCTTAGAAACATTTCAAAATACTCAACATATCAAATATCAATTACCCTGTTCATGTGCTGGTTCCGTTTATCATTATCAATGTTTATATACTTTTATTTCAGGAAGATATTATACTTGTTGTTGTTGTTATTGTAGAGAACCTATTCCTTATATTGATAAATATCATATTTATTCATCACAAAAAAAGAATGAAGATGAAGCTGAAGAGACAAAAAGATTACAAACACTATATAAACGAATCACTTTCAAAATTTTGATTGCTTCCATTCTTTATAATTTTATATTAATTATTCACCATTATATAAATAAAAATACTCTAAATGGAATGATTCAAATATGGTGTATGTGTATGATTCTTTTTCATTTTCGACTTATTTTTTGGTTATATTTTGAAGAAACACATCATGAAGTATTCAATATGAATATATTCTTAAATTCAATAACTATTTTATGTCTTCTTTTTATTCAACAAAATGAATTTGAAAAAATATTTTCTTTTTTATTTATTTTTATATATCCTCTTATCATTTTCTTAGAAGAAAAAAGCCTAAATTCAATTTGAATATATATATTTTATTATGAAAATAGAAATAAAATATTAAAAATATAAAAAATAATAAAAAATATAATATACATCTATCCAATAATGGATTCATCATCATCACTCTCTTCTTCATCACTCTCTTGTTGATTATCCAATAAAATTTGCATACGATTAATAAATGTATGATGGTCCATATCATCACATCTTCGATAAGGTATCCACTTCTTAAATATCTTATGATACTTACATTCCACATATATAGCTCTCTTCTCTCTCAATAAGGATGTAATATCACTTGTATTATCTGCATCTTTCATCACTTCTTTCAAGAAACGACTTGTATCCATATTCGGTATTCCTGCTACCGAATATTTTTCTGTATGTCTATCCACAGAACGACAATACAACTCATATACATCTGGTTTCACCGTTCCTCGTATCATAAATCTACATACCTTTCTCTCTTCTTGTACAACTACCTTAGGTACTTCTCTCACCACTTCTACTGCACCAAATATATCATCTTCTTCATCTCCTTTTTCTATCACCCTCTCTACTACATCTTTCTTTATCTCTTCAACCTTAACATCAGGTACTTCTTGTACTTCTTGCACTTGAACAGGATTCAATATTTGATGGTCTGTACGACATTCAGGAAATACATACAAATAATTATCACTATAATTATAAATATTCTTAAAATATAATCCCGATGTCTTATAATTTAAAGATTCACGAAATCTCTTCGATAAATCTTCCGTCTTATCAATCGTCACAAATAACTTCTTTGATATATATGTCATCTGTTGGTCTTTATCTTCATTCGAATATTCATTTAATAATATACTATCAATAATAGATTGTCTCTCTTCAAAACTCTGTGTCACAATACTTCTTCCACGATAATAAGCTAAATCATTAATGATAAAAATCCATTTATTATTTTCATTTTTTACAATTTCACCATCAAATAAAGTTCCCTCATATAAATCATGATGAAACTTATATTGCGAACGAATCATCACTTCATTCTTTTTATTAATTAAAATTGAATAACGTTTATCTTGAATAGTGACTAAAAATAGTACAAATCTTTTTCCATACGATGAAAGTGAAACACGAAATTCTCCATCTTTTAACTCAAATAAATTCTTTTTATTTAAGAAATTATAATATTTCGAAGAAATTGCATAATTCCCAAATCGTCTCAATTGTAGATACACTTCATCTCGAATCTCCTTCTGTGATATCTCATATCCTTTTTGATTGAAAAATACGGGTTTTGCTTTTTGATTCATTTTTAACTCTTCTCTTTCTATTACTTCGTTTTTCTTAAAGTACTCTTTTTTTCACTTTTTTTCCCATTTTCCTATTTCATTTTTTTATCATGTAACGATATAAATATATAATGTCATCTACTATGAAAATGAAACGCGTCACCAAAAAAACTGCTATGGAATCCCCTGTTGGTTCTTATTATCATCCTACTGAAAAATCCATTCGTCAAGGACGTTGTCCTGTTGGAAAAGTTATGAAAGAGGGTTACTATCGCCATTCTTACAAAAAAGCAAGTGGAACAGAAGTAAAAGGAAAATATGTAAAACAAACATGTATTCCTAACAAAGGAATGAAAGGTAAAGTAATTCCTTCTGCAAAAGTAATTCCTAAATTAGAAAAAGGAGAACTTACTAAATTTGGTTATTCAACTCATAAAAATGAAAAAGAGAGATTACAATCTCTTATTCAAGCTGTGAAAGAATTAAGTTATGCAACTGTCATTCGCAAATTAAATGCAGTACGTACCTTAAGTAAAAGTGATGCTAAATTATTCAAAATCTATTCTAAAGATATTGAAAACTTACAAAAATGGCGCGCTCAACATCCCGAAGCCGCTTAATTTTGTGATTCACTTAAAAAATAAATTACTTTTCCATTTGTCTTTTTTTCTATCTCCTGTTGATATCTCAAATAGATTTCAATATCATGACAAAGAAAATCTCTCTTTAATACCCCCTCCACTAAATATAAATTTAAACGACGACGGAAATCCATAATTTCAGGTACTTTATAAGTTGCACAATCATGTCCTCTTGACATAGCTCGTACAGATATCTTCTTTTCTTTCGTTAAAATACCTTTTTCAGCTGCGCGATTGATTAATTTGAATACATATTGGTTTTTATTTTTATCCCAAACCAAAAATCCATAAATTTTATTAAATTCTGTATTTTTTTTTTGATTTGTATTCATCTTTAATTGTTCTTTCTGTTTCATAATTCTCACAATCTCCTGATTTGATTTCACAAATCGAATTTCATTTTGATGTATGTCTTCTATCGAATATTCAATATCTTCATTAAAAGGTTTCAAAATATAATAATCTTCACCTTCACGGAATCCAATATACAAATTCATAATCTCCTTTTGTCTCTTTTTACTCTTTTCTTGATATTGAAAACGTATATCACGATATTGTATCAATGATTTACTTTGATATTCTATAATTTTTTCTATCATTTCCATCTCTTTTCCATTCTCTCCTAAAAGATGATTTTCAAGAAATCGTTTCAATACAGCACTCATAAATTGTATATACTCTTCCTTTCTCATCTTATCTATCAAAAATCCTATCAATGCTAATTCATATTCTCTCTCTGTCGCTTCTTCCATCATTCTCTTATGCATTGCATATCTATCTTTGAAAGTTGAAATAAATGTTTTCATTAAACTACTATTCTCACTTATCATCACCATCTTATTCCTCTTTTTCATCATAACCATTCTATTTTCAACTTCTTCCTGATTTGGTTCTTCATAATTTACATCTATATTTTCTAATGATATCATATCAGGTTTATAATTGGATGGTTTTTCACGATATAAAATAGGAATATCTTCGCGTAATCCTAAAGGTTGGAAGATATAATAATCACCACGATATAATAAATATCCTTTTCGTTTAAATTTATCCACTAATATTTCTTGTTTAGGATAATTTACATAATCATCTAATGCTATAAAAATAAAATCAGTATCTAATTTTGGATTTAATTGTTTCACTTCTTTCACAATATCCTTCAAATGATAAACATTATGCTTACGGAATATCTCTTTAATGAAACGTTTTGCTACAATAATATCTTGTGTTCCAAATCTCAAATTATATGTATCTGTATTGATTGGATAAGTCTTTTTAGGGTCTTTCTTCCATTGACATTTATAATGACAATCTTCTTCATAATCACACATAGGTGAAAATGGTTCATCTTTTACTGGAACTGTTAAATCTTGACCACTTGCTGTAATTTGATGAAATGTTTCATTACTATCAATAATATTATGTTTATAGAATAAATTACAATCAATAGCTGATTCTTTTAAGATTCGTGTAATCTTTTTAATAATTCTATCTTTATTTTCAGCATTGCGATAATATTTCAAATCAATTGTTTCTGTTTTTCGTTTGATTCCTCTTGTTTTTGGATTCAACACTGCTGCATATTGGAATATCTCTACATTTCGATGTTCTAAAGGTAAATCTTGATGGGAACATGTACGAATAGCTCTTCCAATAATTTGTTCGTGTCTTGAAAGATTATGCCATGGTTCCAAAATATGCACTTGACGAATTCTTTGGAAATTCAAACCTTCACTCACTGTTTTTGTTCCCAAAAATACCTTTATCTCTTCTCCATTCTTATTCGTTCGACTTGTAAATCTCTCTAATGCCGATTCTTTTGTTGTTTTTATAATATCCTTCGATTCTCCAAAATATAATACATACTTTGCACGATAAAATGCATGGGAACCTTTCTCTTCTTTATTGTGATTACCATCTTTTAATGTCTTACCACAATGATAACATATAGGTGGTCTTTTACCCCATTTTCCACTACCTGCAATAGGAACATCTAATAAACGATTTTCACCTTTAACAGTAGCTCTTTCAAAACCATTCTGTTCCAACATAAGAGCTAATGGTAATATACCATCATCTACATAAAGTGAATATACAAAACATAATCCTTGAGCTCGTTTTAATTCAAATAAGATTTTTGCAAATTTAGCAGAATATTCTTCTAAATAACGTTCATCTATAAAAGGTGCTTGAGAAGATTTACCTTGATTTATAATTGCATGTTCTTGATATTTATATTGTACATATTTGGAACCATTCTCTTGATGATGTACTTTATAAAATCCTCCTCTACCATTATCATTATCATTATCTATACCTTCTTTACCATAAGAACCATACATACTCACATCTTCATTTTTATTTTCATGATTTTCTTTGAAAGTGGTAGGATAGACGATATTAGAGATATAAGTGAGATTATTCAAAATAGATTTTGGTTGAGCATTGTTATTATTATTGTTATTTTGACTGGATTTCTTTTTTTTAGGTATATTGATTTCTTCTTCATTTTCGGTCTCTTCAACATTTTCAATTTCATTATCTTGATTTTGAATTTCACTTAAATCTTCTGTTTCAATCTCTTGTTTAAATTTACCCTCTTTCATTTTCTTTTCTACAAAATGAGCATAAGTTGCATTTTGTATCGATTCCATTGGACATTCTACAATTTTGGTAAATTTCAATCTCTTCTCTTCTTCTATCTTCTTTCCATTCATTGTATATTCAATATCTGGAACATGAGAATCAGCTGAATATAATCGAAAAGGAAATTGTAATGGTTTTTCACCACGAGCATAACTTACATAACCTTTTAATAATCTTGCTAATAATTCTTGTGCTTCTTCTTTTAAAGAACCATTCTTTTCAAAAATATCTTGTTTTTGTATTAATTCTCTTTTATCATTCGCTAATAATAAATTTAATATATAAATGATTTCATCAGGTCTATCAAACATTGGAGTTGCACTCATTAAAATCAATTTTGTATTATTTGCAATTCGAAGAACATTCAATAAAATGGGTTGAATGGATTTTTTCCATTCTTCTTTCACATCTGTTTTAATATTATGAACTTCATCAATAATAATTACACGATTATCAAATTCTTTATGTATAAATTTACGAATAGGTTCAGTAATCGTCTCTTCACTTCCATTCCATCCACCTGTCATTTTAATAATGTAATTGGCGAATTTTTGATAACCAAAGAATTGATAATAACTACGAATCATTTTCGAGATTTCTTTTTTCTTTTGAGCAAGAGAGTAATGTTTAAAACTAGGAGGTAATTCATATTCTCTTCCTGTACATTGTACAATTTCATCCATTGATTTTTTCTGTTCTTCTTTTTTGAAATTAAATAATTCTTTTTCAAAATTCTTTCGTAATGTCGTCAATACCAAGATTCTCTTTCCCATCTCCTTTAATGTCTTTTTAAAACCTTCTGCTATTGAAATTGCTGCACAAGTTTTACCTACACCTGTAGAATACATTACTAAAATACCATTATAAGGTGTATCTGTTGAAATATAATTTTTTAAGAAAGATTGAAAAGGAGAGAGATTAAATTCTTGAGGATTACAAGAACTTTCATCATGAATATCACTGGATAAGATTTCATGGTCACGAAATTCTTTTTTTTCATAAATATCTTGGTAGAAAGTATTGGAAGTGATTTCAGGATAAGGTTTAAATTGGGAAGTATTTTGATTTTGATTTTGATTTTCTTGTGATTCAAGAATAATCTTTTTCTTTTTTTTCTTTTTCAAATCAAGATTTATATTCGTTTCAATAGATTCTTCATTCATAGGTAGAATAATCTTCTTTTTCTTTTTTTTTAGGATAAAATTATTTTGATTGGAATCATTATCATTATCTTTTTTCTTTTTGGGAGTATTCATAATAACATCTAATGTAAAATAAGAAATTCTTTCACTCTCCTTTTCTATTTTCCAAAAATTCAAACAATGAGTATATAAAATAAAAAGAATAAACTATCTTAGAATAAATTATTCAAATATGAATGAACATCAAAATATACATTTAAATATACTACCTATCTCTCAACAACAACAACAACAAGAAACAAAAGAAGATGATGATTGGATTGAAATTCGAAATGGAAATTCTATAAATGAACAAGAATTTGTAAGTGAAGATGATAAAAATCATCATTTATATCGTAATCGTTCTAATTTATTTTGTTTAAATTGCGGAAAACGGGGTCATTTAACAAAAAAGTGTAATTATCCAATTATAAGTTTAGGAGTCATTACACTTTTTTTTGAAAATTATGATATAGATTTGAATTTGGTATTAGGATATAGTAAAAAGATACAAAATAAGTATTTATTTGGAGCAGATGAAATTCAAGAATTGAAAATATTATATCAAAAAATGAAGAATTTGCAACCACAAAAAATACATCAACATATGAAATATTTAATGATACGTCGAAAAAATAGTTTGTCGTATGTTGATTTTTTACGAGGTAAATATGAACCTGATAATTATGAATATATTTATAATACAATTTTAATGATGACAACAGAAGAGAAACAATCTTTATTAACAAAATCATTTGATGATTTATGGTCAAATTTATGGTCGTCACCATTACCAACATCTTCAAATGCACATAATCAGGAATATGAAGAATCAAAATTAAAATTTCAAAGATTGAAGGATGGTTATGAAATTCAAAAGAATGAGATATTATTGCCGATATCGATACGAAAGATAATAGAAATCCAGATTGAAGAATATTTAGAACCCGAATGGGGATTTCCAAAGGGTCGAAGAAATTTAAATGAAAAGAATATAGAATGTGCGAAGAGAGAATTTCAAGAGGAAACGGGTATTCAAGAGACTGATTATCATATCTTAAATTTATCACCTTTAGAAGAAATTTATTTAGGAAGTAATCATATACGATATAAGCATATCTATTATTTTGGACAAGTAAATAAGAAGATAGATATAAGTATAGACCAGAAGAATATAAATCAAAAGAATGAAGTGGGAGATATAAGGTGGGTAACATTTCAAGAGGGATATTCATATATTCGTGAATATCACAAAGAGAAAAAGAATTTATTTATGAATGCACATTATTTTTTGATAGATGTGTGTATGAATTTTATAGAATTATATCAAAACTTTTATAAAAAGTATAAATCACATTATCATCTTTAACGCATATATTTTTTCCAATAACATAAAAGTAATAAAATAAAGAATATGATTAATAAAAACTTTGTCATGGAGAAAGAATAATATTGTGAAATACATGTAAGTGGATTTTGATTATCATACATAAGATTATAAGACAAAGAAGTATCATCTTCATCCATATCTTTATCTCCTTCTAATACTAATTTTTTTCCATATACTTTTTCATATTTTCTTATAACAGCATCATAAGACAATATTTTTTTACCTGTTTCACCATTTACCATATTATGTATATCAATAAGCCAAAAGACAAAAGATTTTCTAGAATCGAGATGTTTGTCGATGGGTGATTCTTGAAGATGTCTTTTATAATTTTTGCGACATACGGAACATGGGATGGTATATTGAAGAGCTTCAAAAAAAGATTTATAATGTTGCATATCTTGTTGAGAAGGTTTTAAGGGATAAGTGAAAGACATGGTATGTAAAGAAAACCATAGATTGGGTCCCCAAATATTTTGATTCATGTTTGTTTTCTATGTTTTACTAAGAAAAAATAATCTTTTCCATTTTTTTGAATTAAGAAAAAAATAAATCTGTAGTAAAAGTATATAGAAAATCATGCAGGAAATCGAAAAAATTTGGAAAGATTCTCTCAAATTTCTTGATAATAAAATGACTCACACTGTTCTCACCATTATTCTTGTTCTTCTTGTTTCTACTCTCTTTACCAATATTAACCGTGCTGTTGTCAATTTAATGGAAAATAAAGTATTACGCATTCTTGTTGTTCTTCTTATTGTTTATTTCATTCCTCGTAGTCCTACACTCGGTGTTTTGTTAGCTATTTTCTATGTCATGTCATTACGTGGTGTTATGGAGTACTTTGCAGGTGGAATGAATGAAGCTCCTATCTCTGTTGAAAGTCCCAAAGATAAAGAAGAGAGAAAGAAAGTAATGGATGAAGTCGTTAGTGAAGTACAAACCAATGTTGATGTGAAAGAAGATTTCATTCCTTTCCTTACCAATCGCGATTTTGAAACTGGATTTGATAGTGAATTAAAATCTTCTTGGTCTCGCCCATCACAAGAATGCCTATCTACTGACCCTTCTCGCCATGAAATCATTGGTGATGCATGTAAACCTGTAGGTGCATTCCGCAATGAGTTAAATGCTCAAGGAATGAATGATATCACTGGATTTAATATCAACCACCAAATGACCGCTAAACCTCTCTAAATCCATTTTAGTTTTGCATTTCTTTAAGTACTCTTTCATTTAACTAAATTAAATGAATATAAAGTAAATAAATTGATTGATTGAAGAATGATATAAAATGGAACGATATTCATTTTATTTTACAATTCCAAATAGAAAAGAGAATGTTCTATATTCATTTCATTCGAATGTGTCAATGGAATTTTTTATCAGTTTTATAAAAAATGAAATGTTATATTTTTCAACAAATGATACAATTGAAATTTTTGAAACACATCAAAATGAAAATATAGAACTTTTTACAAAAACAAATCATTTTGAAAAAAATACATTAAAAGAAGTATTTGGAGATAAATGGAAAGAAATATCATTTTCTATCAAATTTACAAAAAAAGATACTACAAATCTAAAATAAGATTTCATTTCTTTAAGTACTCTTTTCATTTCGGTAATTTTGAAGAGATATTGCCGAGAGTGGTACGAAAGCATATTTTGCGGAAGATAGTGATTTCCGCATTGCTATTTTTCGAGTATAGAATCGGCTACATATTTTTCAAAAAATAGAATGAAAGAAATTGTATTGCATTGTATGTATCGGTTTCTATCTTTCGTATCTTTCTATCAATAGTTTGTTTATTTCATATACTATTTTTGATTTTTACTCACGAATCATACTCCCCGAAAACCCGTCTGCAATACTAAACATTTCTTTAAGTATTCATTTTATTTACCCAAATAATATTTAATATAAAATAATATACATTTCTTTAAGTACT
>JACCDX011278202.1_pt1 | contig 13096 bp, 10 predicted proteins | sample 7449681 | NCBI WGS metagenome assembly JACCDX01 (sample SAMN15323450, study PRJNA562643) | freshwater metagenome | isolation source: river surface water | place: USA:Blue River Watershed | collected 2017-08-18
ATAGAAAAAACTATACAACTTTTCAGACGGCCCTGAGATTCCAAGCTATTGAAATGTAAGGATTAAAATGGTGCCGCTTAGGTGACTCGAACACCTGACCCTCGCATTACGAATGCGATGCTCTACCGGCTGAGCTAAAGCGGCATTGGAGGCTCCTCTAACCGCTTCATCCCCTTTTTCCTACCCCCTTTTTCGCACTTTTTAAGGAGGCGCTTTTAGGGCGCGGTAGAGGTTGTGGCGGTTCTCCAGCTTTCGGTGAGGTGATGGGCCGTGCCCGTGCCAAAAACATGCCGGTCTGGGCGCACCAGCACCGCTTCTGCCGCATGCGCGTCGAGCCAGTTGGTCAGCAGGCCGGCAAAGGGGGCCAGCGCCGGCTCGGCCAACCGGGCAGCGTCAATCAGCCAATGATCGAGCCCCAGTACATCATCAAGCCGCTGGCCGTTGACAACGGCTTGGGGGAAATAGGCGCCAGCCCCCGGCGTTCCAGCAAGCAAAACCCCTTGGGTGATGGGGGGATAGTCCACGGTTCCATCGGGCGATTGCCCCGCCGCGCGGGCCGCCAGCATCTGCTGGTCGCGCATCGCTGCTGCCACAGGGTCGGTCAGGCAGACGGTACGGCCCATCATCATCGCCATGTCGATCGTCCCCCGCAAATTGGGGCTGCGTTCGGGCTGATAGCTGTCGAGCAGAGCCTCTGGGGCTCCTTGGTTCACGATGGCGGCCAGCTTCCAGCCAAGGTTGCTGGCGTCGCGCAGGCCCGAACACATGCCTTGCCCCGCAAAAGGGGGCATTTGGTGCGCCGCATCCCCGGCGAGAAGAAGTCGGCCCTTGCGCCATGTTTCGGCAATGCGGGCGCGAAAGGTGTAGATGGCCGTGCGCTCCAACTCGACAGCACCCGCCACATCCCAAGGCGCCAACAGGGCCTCAATCGCGGCGTTGCTGGTCAGGGCCTCGGGGTCTTCCCCCGGCTTGATCATGAATTCCCAGCGGTGCCGGCCTTCGCCCATTAGCACGCAGGTAGTGGGTCGGGCAGGGTCGCATATCTGCAAATTGGCGGTTGGCAGCCGGCTGGCGTCGCGCACCACAGTGTCGATCACCAGCCAGGGTTCTTCAAACCCCAGATCTTCAAAGCCGATATTGGCAAAATGCCGCACCGGGCTGCGGGCGCCATCTGCCCCAACCAGATAGCGGGCGCGCACGGTGCGCGGGCCATCGGCGGTGGTGAAGGTTGAGGGTATGCCCTCGCCGTCTTCGGTCGCACCCGTCCAGGCCCAGCGGGTGTGCAATTGCGCGTGCGGAAAGCGGGCAAGGGCTGCCCGCAGCGCTTTCTCCACGCTTGGCTGGTGGATCATATTGCCGCGGGGCCAGCCGCCGGGGCCAAGCTTGCTGTTCCCTTCAAAGCGCAGCAAGACGTCGCCCGACGCACTTAAAAAGTCATAGCGATCGGCATGGCGGCTGGTGGCCATGACCTGATCGGCGACCCCCGCTTCCTGCAAAATCCGGATGGCCTCATGGTCCAGATGGGCTGCGCGCGGGAGCGGATAAATCTCTGCCTCTTTCTCTGCCACAACCACCCGCACCCCGCGCCGGGCGAGCAGGAGGGCAAGCGTCACCCCGGTTGGGCCGCCACCTGCGATCAGAACGTCGCAGTCAAAGCTGTCGGCAGTGCCCATGGGTCACCCTTCTGCTTGCATCGGGGCTTCGATGGCGCCGAGCGTATCGATTTCGCAGCGCACGACATCGCCGGGTTGGAGGAAGCGGCGTGGGTCCATCGCGGCACCAACGCCACCGGGGGTGCCGGTGAAGATAACGTCGCCCGGCTCCAGCGTCATCGCCGCCGAAAGATGCTCAATCTGTTGCCAGATGTTGAACACCAGATGCGCGGTGTTCGACGATTGGCGCTGCTCTCCATTGACGAAGCAGCGGATGCCCAGCTGATGCGGGTCGCCCACCTCGTCGGCGGTGGTGATCCACGGCCCCATCGGCGCATGGGTGTCAAAGCTTTTGCCCAGCGACCATTGCGGCGTTGCGTGCTGGGTCATCCGCTCGGTCACATCATTGCCAACGCAATAGCCGAAGATGACGTCTGCCGCCTTGTCGGCGGGCACATGCTTGGCGCGTGTGCCGATGATCGCGACCAGCTCAACCTCATAATCATTGGTCATCGTGTTGCGCGCGATAAGGATCGGATCATGCGGACCGTTGACGCTGGTTTGGGCCTTGGTGAACCAGACCTGCCTTTCGGGCGTGCCCATGTTCGATTCCGCGATATGGTCGGCATAGTTGAGGCCGATGGCAAAGATCTTCCCCGGCCGCTGAACCGGCGCGCAGAGCCGGACAGAGGTGAGCGGCACGCGCCCTGCGCCCGAAGCAGCCAGCGTCTCAAAGCCCGCTTTTTCCGTCTCCCATCGGGAGATGAGGTCGATCATCGATCCAGCAAAAGGGGTGGGGATGACGTCATCCCCGTCGACGATCCCGATTTCGGGGCCATTGCCACGATCAAAGCTGGCGAGTTTCATGGGGTATTTCCTTTCGGGTTGCCGCGCCAGAAGCGTTTCAGGCGCAGGAAGAGCGAGGTGAAAAGGGCAACAAGCCCGGCAGGGGGCGGGCGCTTCCCCGCAAATATCGGGTGCGGGCTGCCCCATTGCACCGCAAGCAGGGCCTGCATGGGCCGTTTCCGGGGCGGATCGGCGGCGGTCAGCAGGTCGCCATCGGTCCAATGCTCCAGCTCATGACCCCAAGGATCTTTCCAATAGTCGAAAATTTGACTGCCCATGATGTGCCGTCCAACCCCCCAAGCGGCCGTGCGCTTTTGGGATTGTAGGTGCTGATGGCCGAGCATCAGATCATCAAGATTGGCGACCTCAAAAGCGGCGTGGAGAATGTCGACCTTTTGCGGCAATTGCGCGAGGAAGAGCGTGTGGTGATCGGCAGGCTTATCGCCTCGGTTACAGCGCATAAACGCGCCAAGCGGCACATCCTTTGCGGCTTCCACCTCATCCGAGGTCAGGAACCCGAAGCGGTCCTTGTACCAGCGTTCCGACGTCCGAAAGTCCGCGACGTTGAGGACGGCATGGCCGATGCGGTGCACATGCGCCGGGCCGGCCGCGAGGTGGATCAAGTCACGCGGGCGCGCTTTGGCGGCGACGCTATTGCGGGGGGCGTCTGGAAAGGGTGGGGCTGGCTCAGCGCGCGCCTGCCCCGCAACAACTTCGACACGAAACCCATCCGGATCGGTCAGGCGGACAATTTTGCCGCCACCCGGCATGGCCAAGGGTTCAACCTCCGTGCCCTCGGCTGCCGCCAGTTTTTCAAGATCGTCGACGGACGCTGCCCGAAGACCCAGCGCCCGAAAACCCGGTGCGCCTTTTTCCGTCGCATGGAGAAAAGGCCGCCCGTCGGTGCCGCGCGCATAAAGCGTTTCGTTTTCGAAAAAGCAAATGAGGCCAAAGTCTTCCAGAAAGCAGCGCATCGCCGCTAGGTCGGGCGCGGCGTAGCGGACATGGGCGATGTCTTCGATGCAGATAATGCCCATCGTCGTGCCCCTCTCGATTCTTATCTGACTATTTGGTCAACTTATCTGAGTTGACTGAACAGTCAAGTGGGCTATCGACAGGCGATGACCAGCGCGCTTTCAACCTTGCACCCTCGCGCCGCGCGGACGCGTGCGGCCTTGCTTTCAGCAGGGCTGGAGCTTTTGGCGGAACGCCCGATGGACGCCATCGCGATTGACGAAGTCGTCAACCGGGCTGGGGTAGCCAAGGGAAGCTTTTTCAATCATTTCGATGACAAGGCAGCTTTTGCTCAAGCGCTGGGCGCCGAAGTTCGGGCCGGGCTGGAGCAGCAGGTCGCTGCCGCCAATCGCGGTGTGGAAGACCCGGTGGCGCGGCTCGCGGGCGGGATGCGGGTCGCGGTTGCCTTTGCCTTGGCTGACCGCAAGCGTGCGATTGTGATGCAGCGCGGCATGGAGCCGGTTACGGGGCAGCACCACGACCTCAACCGCGGGATCCGCGCCGATGTTGAGCGGTTGATTGCCGCGGGGCTGGCTCGGCCAGAAGCCGCAGGCTCGGGCGTGCGCTATTGGCTTGGCCTGTGCCAGATCGCCATGATGAACATCATCGAACGCCAGCCGGATCGCGCGGATGCGGCCGCCCGGCTACGCGACATGCTGGTGTTGGGGCTTGCCGGGCTCGGCGTGCCTGAACAACGGGCGCATCGCGTCGCCCAAGCGGCGGCTGCACAGCTGCTGGACGAAACGGCCGCTTAACGGGCGTCCGTCGGATCGGGCAGCCGTGCGCGGACGGCCACGATATCGTCCAATCGCCGGAACAAGGCATCAATCAGCGCGGGATCGAACTGCTTACCGCTTTCCTCGCGCAACAGCGCGAGCGTCTTGTCGAGCGGCCATCCCTTCTTATAGCACCGATCAGACAAGAGGGCGTCGAACACATCGGCCACGGCCGTGATCCGCCCGTAAAGATGAATATCGGCCCCCGCAGTGCCGTGCGGATAGCCTTTCCCATCCCATCGTTCATGATGTTCATGCGCGATGACGGCCGCGGCCTGCAGCATTTTGCGCTGCGACCCGGCAAGCATACGATGGCCAATTTCGGCATGGCTGCGCATCACTGCCAACTCTTCTTCATCCAGCCGCTCGGGCTTGTTCAGGATGCGATCCGGGATGCCGATCTTGCCGAGATCGTGGAGCGGGGATGCCTGTTGGACAAGATCCGCCTCTTGGGCGTCGAGCCCGACTTCTTCGGCTAGAATGCGGGAAATTTCTGCCACGCGGCGGACATGGTTGCCCGTTTCTTGCGAGCGCACCTCGACTGCTTCGCCCAAAAGGAAGATAATCTCCCGCTGGGTTTCATCCAAATCCGCATGAAGATAGACATTTTCGAACGCGATAGAGACGTTGCGGACGAACAGCTCGACAAGGTCGCGCTCGAGCTTGCCCAGATTATGGACGCCTTCGATCAGCAACAGGTTCCGGTTGCCCAGCCGATCAGCAAAATGAACGACATAATCATTGTTGTCCGAGACCGGGCTGCCCTTTTGGGCGGCTTCCTCAATCTTTTTGAGCCGATCCGCGCCCAAAAGATTGGCGAGATCATCAAGCGGCGCATCTTCATACCGGCCGATCCCGGCAATGCCTTGCCAATGATCCCCGGTAAAGCTGGCAGCCACGCCGTTCAGCATTTGCGGCTGGCGCTGCTGCATTAGCACCGCGCCGGGGTTGATCTGCAACAAGGCGCCCAGTTGCTCCAATACGCCGCGGGCGAATTGATCCAGCGACGAGAGCTTAAAGATATCGGCTGACGCATCGATGACTTTGGCCAGCCCCTTTTTCCCCTGCTCGACGGTCAGGATGTACTGATAGGCGCGCAGCGATGCATAGACCAAGGTGAACAGCTTATTGGCCGTTAGCTCGGTTTTTTCCTTATAATCGTTAATGTCATAATCCGTGATGACGCGGCGCTCAGGCGCTTGGCCGGGCTGGCCGGTCCGCAGCACGATGCGGACCATCTGATTATCAAGTTCTTGGCGGATGCGCCGCGCGACATCGAGCCCGGCATGGTCATTTTCCATCACCACATCGAGCAGCATCAACGCCACATCGGGGTTCTCGCGGATCATCTCCATCGCCTCGGCCCCGCTATAGCAGGAGATGAGGTTGAGCGGGCGTCCGCCAAAATTGACGCCAGCAAGGGCAAGCCGCGTCACATCATGAACGGCAGGCTCGTCATCGACGATCATGACTTTCCAGGCAGGCGCGCTGCTGGTCGGGTCGTTCTCCACGGGGTCGCTCTCATTCGCGAAGATCAGGTCTTCATCAGAAGTCATCAGGTGGTTTCCTTGGCAGATGCCACGACAGATCGCGGGATGTGCATGATGAAGCGGGTGCCCTTGCCGGGGGCGCTTTCGCAGCGGATCTGGCCGCCATATTTTTGGGTCAAAAGATTATAGACGATGTGCATGCCCAGCCCGCTGCCGCCGGCTCCGCGCTTGGTCGTGAAAAAGGGATCAAAAATGCGCTCCACAATCTCTGCCGACATGCCTTTGCCGGTGTCGGCATAGACCAGTTCCAGCGCGTCACCGACAAGCGACGCGGCAAGGCGGATCTCGCCTTGCGCTTCCGGTTCGAAGCCATGGGTGAGCGAGTTCATCACAAGATTGGTCACCACTTGCGACAAGCCACCCGGTTGCAGGCGCACCCGCAGATCCGCGGGGTCGATGTCCACTGAAACAGTGATGGGGCGTTGCTTCAGCTTGGGCCGCAGGCTGGTGAGGACTTGGTTGATGTAATCGCCGAGCACGATCTCGCGGACATCGTCTCCCGTCTGGTCGACCGCGATTTCCTTGAAGCTTCGAATGAGCTGTGACGCGCGTTCCAAATTGGTTTCGATGATCGCGGTTGCTTCGTTGCAGGTGGACAAAAACTGCTCAAGGTCAGAGCGTTTCATCTCGCCCGCCCGGTAGCGATCGGAAAAGGCCGTGGCTTGGAGCGCGAGGTGGGAAATCGCGGTCACGCCCACGCCCACCGGCGTATTGATTTCATGCGCGACGCCGGCGACGAGCCCGCCGAGGGCGGCCATTTTTTCCGCTTCCAGAAGATTTTGCTGTGCCTTGGCAAGGGCGGCTTCGGCCGCTTTGCGGTCGCTGATATTGCGGATGATGCCAATATAATGGCCCTCGCCCCGCAGCGTCACGGCGCTGACAGACAGCGAGACATCGTAGAGCGAACCGTCCCGGCGCAGGGCGTGGACTTCGCGTTCGCTTCCAATCACTTTGGCGATACCGGTTTCCTGATAGTTCCTCAGATACTGGTCGTGCTCACCCCGATGGGGTTCAGGCATGAGGCACTTGACGTTTTGGCCGATGACCTCTTTTTCTGACCAGCCGGTCATCCGCTCAGCCGCTTCGTTAAACTTGGTGATGATGCCCTTTTGCGTGATGACGACAATGCCGTCCGGCGCCAGATCCAGCACCGATTGCAACTCTTGTTCGCTCGCGCGCAACGCCAGTTCAATTCGGCTGCGTTCTTCGACTTCGCGGGCAAGGGTGGCGGTGCGCTCTGCCACGCGCGCCTCCAGCGTCGCATTCAGCTCTTGCAATTCTTGCTGAGAGGCTTCGAGCCGGGCTTGGCGTTCCGCCACGGCGTCGCTGATCTGGTTGAAGGCGAGGGCGATTTCCCCAATTTCGTCTTTCCACGCCGCGGTGTTGCGCGCGCTAAGATTGCCGCGAAGATAGGATTGGGTAACGTTCAAAATCGCCGTTACCCGCCGCGTCCATAAGAAATGCAACGCCAAGGTCACCGTGCCAATCAACAGCAGCACGATGACAAGCGAGCTTAGAACCGATTGCCGGACAACGTCGCTGACTTCTTCAATCCCTTGCTTGGCATCAAGGATGATCGCCAGCACCCCGGCTTTGCTAAAGGGAGGTTGGCCAGCGCGGGACATCGAGACCGGCACATAGGCGATCAGCCTGTTGTTGGGCCGATCGGTCACGATGAAAACCTGCAGCGTCTCTTTGCTTTGGCGCAGTTTTGCCGGATCCAGTTTAACGGGTAGCGCGGCTATCGGATCACCATCGAAACCGAGCCGATCGGCCGCCACCACCCGATCCCCCGGCCCAATTAGAAAGGCTTCGGTTTCGCGCTTGAACAGATAGATTTCAGACATGGCTTGCCGCACCGCAACCATATCCCCCGATTCGAACCGGCGCCCGAGCGAGGTCTGCGCGCGTCCGGAAAGATTATGGAGCAGAGTGTCTGAATATTCCCATTCCCGCTCGCGCAGCAGGCTGGTCAATTGCCAGCCTTGAAACAGCAAGATCCCCAGCAACATGAACCCTGCAAGGATGGGCAGATGATGTTTGACCTTGCTCATGAGGCCGGGGGATCAGGCAGGAAGTCCGCTGTCGACATCTCTTCAGGCAGGATCGTAATCTTGTTGCCGCCGCGCTTTTCGAGCAGCGGGATCAGCTTCCGGCTGGCCTGAACCACCGGGTTGGACGCGCCGGTCAATAGGGTCCGGTTCATGGCCTCATTAGGGATCGTCAATTCTTTAAGCGCGGTTTCAAGTTCTGGCACGCGCATCCCTAAACGGCCGGCCGTTTGGGCAAGGATGGCAGGGTCGCGGGCGTTCAGCAGCCGCGCCCCTTCCAGCCAGCCTTTGGCAACGGCGGTCAGCGCTTCGGGGTGTGCGGCGGCAAACTCCTCGCGCACCACAAGGACATCGATAATCTCATCCGGGATCGCGCGGCTATCGAAGATCTGGCGGGCTTTGCCCCGCAGCAACTGGCTTTTGAACGGTTCAAAGGTAACAACAGCATCCACCCGGTTGCTCAAAAACGCTTCGACCGTTTCATCCACGGTGATGGATACTTGCCGCACATCTGCTTCTGCGATGCCATGTTGTTGCAGCGCGCGCCCCAAAACATAGGCACCAAGCGCCGAATTCTCGACGCCGACGCGCCGCCCCACCAGCCCTTCCATCGATGTGATGTCGGGTTTGGCGATAATCGCATCAGCGCCGTTGCTGATATCGGCGATGAGGAAAATCTTGATGGCCACCCCGCTCTGGCGCAGCATCAGGGCTTCGTCGAGGGTCAGGGCAGCAATATCGATATTCTGGTTGCGAAAGGCGCGCAGCACATCGGTTGCGGAGGGGAATTGGCGCAGCGTCACATCTGTCACGCCATAGAGCTGGCGATCTTTGGCGATGTAGCCGGGTTCATAGCCGGGCCAAATATTGGTGCCAATCGCAACAGGAATATCGGCTGGCTTCTCACACCCCGCCAAGGCGAGGCACGCGAGCACGGCGCCGGCGATCCGCCCGAAAATCCCTAAACCTGACATCCCATTCCCCCTTCAGACAGTCAGCCTGACCGCCTGTCCTGCAACATACAAGTAGGGAATAGCATTAAAATGTTGTTTTAAAATAGCTTCTGCGGTTAATTTTACGGAGCTGCCGCCGCTGTTTTAATGGGCCGCCAGATGCTCCAGCGCGGTCGCTTCGCTGATCACCTCAGCATATTTGGCCTGCAAGTCGAACAAATTCGCGTCGTGCGGGGCGGCATGGCGGTCGCCACAGGCCTCGCGCACGACAAAGGGGGCAAAACCGCTCTGCAAAGCATCGAGTGCGGTCGCGCGCACACAGCCTGAGGTGGACAGCCCGGTGATCACCAGCGTGTTCACACCCATCGTGCGCAGGGATTCCGCAAGACCCGTTCCGAAAAAGGCCGACGCATATTGCTTGGTGACAACCAGATCATTTGGCCCCGGCATCAGGCTATCGGGGAAGCGGCCAAGCGGCGAACCTTTGTCAAACGCCTTTAGCGCGGGGATCTTCTGGTAGAACAGCCCGCCATTCGTGCCGCCGGGCTCATATTCCACATTGGTGAAGATCACGGGCACGCCCGCTTGATACGCGGCAGCGAGCAGGCGTTCATTGCTCGCCAATGCAGCTTCCACGCCCGCATAAAGCGAAGACGCCGGATCAAGATAGGCCATCACGAAATCGACGATCAGCAAGGCCGGGCGGTTGCCGAAGGCAAGATGCCCGTCAAACGCCCCGGCATAGTTTTGCTGAAGTTCGGTTTCGGCCTTGGGCATCAGATCACGCCTGCTGCCTTGAGGCTGTCCATCTCGGCCGCGCTCATGCCCAGCAGCTCGCCATAGATTTCGGCATTATGCTGACCGACAAAGGACGGCGCGGGCCGCCGTACGCCCGAAGGGGTTGCCGAGAGTTTCGGAAATGCGTTCTGCATCTTGAGCTTGCCGAAACGCTCAGTCTCGACCTCGATAATCGCTTCGCGCGCTTTGAAATGCGGATCAGCGAGCATTTCGGGCGCGCGATAGACCCGCCCAGCGGGGATCGAATAGTCGGTCATGAGCGCATCAAGCTCATCCACGGTGAGCGTTTTTGTCCACTCGTTGATCAGGTCATCGAGCTCAAACTGGTTGGTGCCCCGGGCAAGATGGGTGGCATAGCGCGGGTCTTCGCCCAATTCGGGCTTGCCCATCGCTTCGGCCAAACGACGCCACAGGCTGTCCTTATTGGCGCCGATCATATATTCGCCGTCCTTGCAGCTGTAGACATTGGACGGCGCGATGCCGGGTAGGATGGACCCCGAGCGTTCACGGATAATGCCCATCAGATCATATTCGGGCACCAGACTTTCCATGACCTGCAGCACGCTTTCATAGAGCGCGGCATCGACCACTTGGCCTTGGCCGGTTTTTTCCCGGGCATGGAGCGCGGCGAGCACGCCCATACAGCCATAGGTCGCGGTCAGCGTATCACCAATGGAGACGCCCATCCGGCTCGGTGGCCGGTCGGGCTCCCCCACAATATAGCGCCAGCCGCCCATTGCTTCGCCAATGCCGCCAAAGCCCGCGCGGTCCGAATAAGGGCCGGTCTGGCCATAGCCCGACATGCGCGCGATGATGAGCCGCGGGTTGAGCGCGTGGAGGGCATCGGGGCCAAGGCCCCATTTTTCCATCGTCCCCGGCTTGAAATTCTCGATCAGAATATCTGCCTTGGCGACGAGTTGGCGCACAATGTCTTGGCCTTCTGGTACCCGCAAATTGGCGGAGACTGACCGCTTGTTCCGGGCAATCACTTCCCAATTGACCTTGGTCTCGCCTTGGCCCCAAACGCGCATCGGGTCCCCCGCGCCGGGCGGTTCGACCTTGATGACATCGGCGCCCATATCGCCCAGCAACTGGCCGCAGAACGGCCCTGCCAGAAGCTGGCCGAGTTCCACCACACGAAGTCCGTCTAAAGCACCCATTACATCAACTCATTCTGCGGCTTCGGCATAGGCCCAGACAGGCTGGACCGGCGCCGGCAGGCCAGTTTCTTGGAGGCAATTGGCGCGCAGCACCTCGATGCCCGGGCCATAGTTGAAGACGGGGAGCGCCCCGCGCGCGGCGCGCATCTCGCCCCGCAGCGTGTCGGTCGCCGCCATGTCGACAACGCCCTTGGCGTCCGCGACCACGCCATAGTCCTTCGCGCCTTCCGGCGTTACCAGGCCTTGGACAATCTCCAGCCCGACAAGCGCCGGGTCCCGCTCCAGCGGGTCACCCCAGCCGCCGCCGCCCCAAGTGATGAAGTGGAGCTGATCGCCGACCTCAACCTGGACGTCTTCCACCTTATTGCCGATGATCGTGCTGGTGCCATCGGCCTTTTCCAGGATCTTGCGGGCGCGCTTGCCCGGCTCCCCGCCATTGACCCCCCAAGGCGGGACGAACCAGCGATCATCATGGATCGAGATCGTACCCGAGGCGAGGAAGCGATAGGTCATGTGGATGCCATTGCCGCCGCGGTGGAGGCCCGCGCCGCCTGAATCGGGGGCGGTTTCATAGCGCTCGATCAGCAGCGGGAAGTAACGCTCCAGAAACTCATTGGGCACATTGGTAAAGCCCGGCCAGAGCGAGTGGCCATCCGGCCCATCACCCAATGGCCGGCCCGGAATGCCCCCAAAGCCGATCTGGAAGAGCTGGAACCATTTCCCCTCGGCGTCATTGCCCGAATAGAAAAGGTGCGGCGACGAAGAAAAGCCCGCCGCGTTCAGGAACTCCGGCGTCTTCTGGCCAAGCAGCCCACCCAGAATATCGAAGATGCGGCCCAAGGCGTGCGTCCGGCCCGAAAGCGCCGCCGGGAATTTCGGCTTCAACAAAGAGCCTTCGGGAATGCGGACGTCGATCAGGTCGTAGAACCCGTCGTTGAACAGGATCTGCGGGTCGAAGACCATGATCATGTAGATGCCGAAGAACATCTTGAACATGTTTTCGTTCAAGAAGAAGTTGATCGACGCTTGGCTCTGCGGATCGGTGCCGGTGAAATCGAGGATGACCTTTTCGCCCTCGCGCCACATCGTGCACTTGATGCGATAGGGGCCGGCACCCATGCCATCGTCGCAGATATAATCTTCAAAGCTGACCGGCTCTTCGGCAATCGCCATGGCAAGAAGCGCTTTCATCGCGCGGTGGTTGCGCGCGAGCAGTTCCTGCGTGGCAGAGATATAGACATCATCGCCAAACCGCTCGGCCATTTCGACCACGCGGCGCGCCGCCACCCGGCACGAGGCAATCAGCGCGTTCAAATCGGCCTGACACCAATCGGGCTTGCGGGTTTGGTGCAGGACGAGCTTCATCAAATCTTCGTTATACTCGCCCTTCTTCCACAGCTTCACGGGCGGGATACGGACGCCTTCTTCGAAGATCGACGTGGCGTTGATCGGCATGGAGCCCACCACCTTGCCGCCAATGTCGGACTGGTGGCCGAACATCGATGTATAGGCGATCAATCGGCCATCCTTGAACACCGGCATAAGGACAAGCCAGTCGTTCGAGTGGCTGACCGCGCCATCAACCGAATAAGGGTCAGAGAGGAAGATCAGGTCCCCATCTTCGAGCGTGCCTTCATAATTATCGAGAAAGCCGCCGATAAAGCTGCCGAACTGGCCGACAATCATCTTGCCCGTATGGTCGGCAATCAGCGGGAAGGCGTCGCCTTGTTCGCGGATGCCGGGCGACATGGCGGTGCGCACCAAGGTCGCGTCCATTTCGATGCGTGCGTTGCGCAGCGCATTTTCGATGATGTCGAGGGTGACGGGGTCGATCTCCGTCTTTTTGAACGGGGTCGGGTTGGTTTGGATGATATGTGCAGCCATGGTCTCTCTCCCGCTCAGCCCAGATTGATCAAAATATTGCCGACATGGTCGACGGTTGCGACGCAGCCGCTTTCCACCAGTGTCGTCGAATCCATTTCGACGATGATCGCCGGGCCTTTGATGGTATCGCCCTGCCGCAGCTTGGATCGGTCATAGATGACGGCCGCTTGCTCGCGCCCATCCATCCACAGCGTATGATCGCGCATCTTGGCGGCAATCGGGTTGCCATCGCCCTTGGGCAGTTCCGCCGCTGGCAGGTCAAGCGCCGCGCCCATCGCAACGGCCCGCAGGTTCACAATTTCGTGCGGCGTATCCATGTTGAAGGTGAAGAGGCGATGATGCTCTTCATCAAAGCGCTTCAAAATCCCTGGAATGCCATCTTGGCGGAGCAGATCGGCGCTGATCGTCAGCG
>JACCDX010650684.1_pt1 | contig 13090 bp, 13 predicted proteins | sample 7449681 | NCBI WGS metagenome assembly JACCDX01 (sample SAMN15323450, study PRJNA562643) | freshwater metagenome | isolation source: river surface water | place: USA:Blue River Watershed | collected 2017-08-18
GATAAAATTAAGAGATAAACTCTTAATTGTTGAGAATATATTAAAAATATATCCTCAATTAATAGAATTCTTTTCTTTAAGTCTTTTCTTTAAGTCTTTTTATTAAATAAAAAAGACATTTTTAAGTCAGAACAGTACCATATTTAGATCCCTCCAGATCCGATCAAAACCCACCAACTCTTTGGTGGGTTTTGATCTGTTGCGGTCTGTAACTATTTTTTTATACTTAATATAAAAGACAAACTGTATTTCATATTAGAGTTTTAGTGTATTTCTGAATTAATTCAATTAAAATATTTCCATGACACATTTCAGGGTAACACCAGCAACCAAGATTTTTATTTTTTAACAGTAGTAATTCTTTAACTAAATCAGGGTTTTTATTTAATTTTTCCTGTATGTATGTGTTATATTTTTGTAAAACTTGTTCTCTTGTACCATCTTTACCGATGACATATGGATTTTGAAAAACATGTCCTGTTTTCGGAAATCGTTCCCTGTTTCCAGTTTCCGGATTTGTAATAAAAACAACTCCAGCACGTCCTATGTACACATTATTAGGATCTAACATCCATTCTTTTAAATTGGCGTACTGAGGACGAATAAATTGGACTTTACAATTAACTATGCTCATAGTAGCAACTGAGTCTTGACGAGGTCAAGATTCCCTCATACTCCGTCCTCCAAAAGAAATCACTTTCTATAATATAAGAGAACCTTACAGTTCCCTCATTCTCTCTACTCTTAATTTACAGTCTGCAAATCAGACTGTCTGATAGGGAGGGGTCGTACGGTTCCCTACTTTGACCTACTGCGTCTAGATTTCATGTCAGGATCTACTTTTGTAACATATAAACTTGTATGTGTGCTTGGCGAAGAGTATTTATTCCATACATCTTCAGGGACATTGCTTTTTAACATTCTCTGAGTAGTTATTTTTTTATTTTCAACTTTATAATTGTCTATAGTAATTGAGTTTAGGTCATTGTTTTTCATATGGTCTTGTATACGTGTTTTACATGATTCAAGGTATTCTTCAACAATTTTCATTTGTTCTCTTGCTTCAATATAATCTTTGACCATTTTATTAAAACCTGCATCACTTGCATTATTGATAATTTTGTTCATTTTATTACTTTAAAGATTTTATTTTTTAAAATCTGTTTACACTCACGGTCACGGACTGTCTAGAGGTTAAAAATCTCGAAGAATACAATACTTTAGTTTAACATCAGTATTAACAAGTATGACTCCATTCTTAGCACGATATAACTCATTCCCTTCTAATAGCCACTTTTCTACACATAGTTCTATTTCTACGTTCGCATTTTGCCTTAGCAACTTAGGATCATCACTAAAGTGAATACAATTTCTCCCCATTGGTTTCAAACAACCTGATTCTAATATTTTTTTAAAACTCGTGTTAGTAGTTTTATGAATAACAGGTCCATTGATTTGATCTTTTGAAACTATTCTAGTACAGAGTTCGATAGTATTTACTTGGGGTAAACTATGCCCTTGAACAGCTCTTACTCTCCCATTACATAGTTCAAATCTTTGTTTTTTGTCTGTTGCGACTATTTCTTGGATCGTATCAATTGTAAATTCTTTATTTAGTTCTTTTGCTAATCTTATAAAATCTTCTATTGCGATCCAGCCTCCAGAATCTACTGGAAAATTGTGTCTTAGAGCCCAAGATAGAAACTTTTCACTCATTTACACTCCAGATATACTTTATTTAAAACTCATTTTTTATTTTTATAATTATAATATTTAAAATGTCAGGAAAACTTTACATTTATCATGCTCTGTTAAATACTATCGGTATTATCTTTTTATGCTCAGGATTATACTTTGCTATTAAAAAACCCCAAAATTGGTTTTTTAAACATAGAGCTCTAATGTTACTTGCAACAGTTGTATTGTTTATAAGTATATTTTATGCTTTGTATCTCAAAGAGTATCATTCGTCTCGTACAGGTAGATCAAGCATTCATGGTCATATCGGAGTACTTCTAGGGATCATTTTATTAATTCAAGTATTTATTGCAATAACTCATAGAAAAGAATTGGGAGCAAATTATTTAAAAGTTCATAAAGCAGGTGCGATGTTAATAGTTATTTTAATAATTATACAAATTTATCTTGGAATTAAAGAATACAATTTACGAAAAACTGTAAAGTGATTTTATTCTGAAAGTGTGTTTTAAACATAAAATATAACAATGAGTAAAAAATCAAGTTCAAAAATTATAACTAATGAACACAGATATTTACATTTTGTAGTTCAAGATACATTCCCATCACACAGTGTGATAGATGACGCGGCATATGCTGATTTTGAACTTTGGAAAACTCTTCCAAGAGGATGTGCTGTTGTAAAAACTTTTGATGGAACCAAGGTTCATACTCTTCATGGTACTCCAAAATTTGGAGACTCAAGTGACAATTTTGGACCATGTAACTTAGACTGGGACGTGGCTTATGCATGTGTTAAAGAAAATGGTGAATGTTTTCATGTAAGTTTCTTTGAACATGAGTCAAAAGTGTACTCCGTCCTAGGAAGTAAAAACGTACACTTGTTAGTTTCAGTAGAAACAAACCCGGAGGACCAACTTGAAAAGATAGCACAAGAACAACCAGAACGTACAAGATATGCTATAAAAATGGCACGTAAATTCTTTAAGAGTTATTATACTCCTGAATTGGCTCGTGCTGTTGTGGAATCAGGAGTAACTCTTTGCGGAGAATATATAAATCCAGAACATAAGCATATAGTAGAATACTCATCTGAAAAAATAGTATTTTTTGCAATAACTCATCCAGATAAACCAAATGGATGGTATACAGTATGTACTCCTGAACAAGCAGCTGAAACTTTTACTTTATACAGCCTCCCATTTTGCGAGTACACAAAGTGTATAAATCAAGAGCAATTACAAACGGTTCAAACCCAATTCTTTAATAAAGAAAATTCAGAAGGGTTAGTTATTTACTACTGTTCTGGAGATACTGTTATTAATATGCACAAATACAAAAATAAGCAATATACAGTGTTACGAACTATTAGAGAGATGTATAACTCAGGATCAAGCGTTGGAAAATTACAAGATAGACTTCAGGCGTATCATATTAAATTGTCACAAAATGAAATTCAAGTTTACTTGGACTTTTTTAAGTGGTGTAAGCATCGTCAAACAACAGAAGGATACTCCGTAAGATGGTGGTACACGTTTCAAGAGCAAGGTGCAGTACCTCCTGATAATTCTAAAAAAGTATTTATAATGTTAGTTGGAGTTCCAGGATCTGGTAAAACTACGATAGGATGTACTTTAATGATGACTATGTTATCAGAAAAAATTAAAGCAAGATACGTGGATCAGGATATGTTTAATCAGAATCCAAAAACACTTTTTGAGAATGTTAATAATCTTATATGCGATCCTAACGTAGACGTTATAATTCATGGAAAATCAAATACTACAAAAAAGATGCGCGAGCAAACTCTTGCAAGTATATCAGATGAACAACTTTACGTGGTTGTATTTGAACCAAATTTAGAATGTATACAGCGTATACGTTCTAGGGACTATCATCCTAATTTAAAGAATAATCATCCAGGACTTGATCAGATAGTTAAAAACTTTATCCATTCATATGAACCTCCAGTAGAAGAAGAATTTTTAGAATATTCTAACTTTAGAGAGATAATTCATGTGACTTATGGAGATCCGGTTGTAAAAGTAGTTCAAGATTTGTATCATGAGATAGTATCTGAAGTTACTCCTAAAATAATTCCTTTTAATTGGAGTCTTTATATTGGTATAAAAATAGATGAACGTGATTTACATAAAGTAGTTCAAGAATTAAAAGTCTACGATTCATCCAAGTTTTTAGTTCGTGCAAATACAGGATCTTGTCATGTGACACTAATCCATAACAATGACTACACACAAAATTGGGAAGCTAGTGCTAAATTATATTCTATGATAGGACAAAAAACTCAAGTACATGTTACAGGATTATGCTGGGATAAAGAAATATCAGCATTTAGAGTTAAATTAGATACAAATATTCCATGTTTAAATGCACAACCGCATATTTCATGGTATAAGTGTGATAATAAAATTCAGAACTTTGCAAGTAATACAATGTTTTTAAATTGTATAGAAGAACCTGTTAATATTATATTAGAAGGTACTATTGCGCAATTTTAACCAGCGCTTCGCGAAGCGAAAATATATTAAATATATTTTTTTCTCTGTAGGTTACAAATATTTAGGAAGGATATAAGTTACTATGTCAGTTGATAACCAGTTAGTCTTTTGAGATAATTTTTTAAATAAGTGAACCTTTTTATATTTAAAAAAAGGTTCAAAAATTATTTTGTACACATGTGTAAAAACTGTTTCGTAAACATTTAATTCATGAACATATCGGTAGTTATTCTCTGCTTCTTCAAATTTAACATACGCCAAATCGCTAGTTTGTGCTAAATTAAAAAACTCATCTAATGATATACTTTGAGAGTTGTCTGTGATACTATATTCAAATGTAAATGTTTTAATATTTAAACTTATTTTAATTGTAAAATTATGACTCCTGTCTTGGGTTACACATTGAGATCTACACTCCAGATCCCTGTCGCGGTCTGTACAAGTGTTATACTCCGTAATGAATTCCGGATCTATTTGCGGAGATTTATTTAAAAAACAAGTTTTTAAAGATTCAGAGTTATATACATGAGAATTCTTAATTGTATTCTCTAATATTTTTTTATTATTTTTGTAAGGAATAACTAAGACACCATCTTCAGAGAATGTAAATAAGGACCATTCGATGTATGCTAGAACATTATTAGAAATTCTAAGTTTATATTTAAATTGATAAAGTACGTAAATTGCTATTTCTTCTTGATTTGGTTCAAGATAAATACTTTGACATTTAATACATAATAGTTCTTCAAGTGGGTACTTATTAATCCTTTGATCGTCTGATTGTTCAGTATAAAATTCTGAACAGCAATGAAAACATCCTTGTCCATCAAGCCATAATATACACGAATATGTATCTGGATTATATTTTGGAGTGTAGTGTGTTAATACGTAATGAATTTCATAAAATGTTCTATTTATATCATCTACATTGTATGTTTTGTCTGTTAATGAAATGTAAAAATTTTCAGATACTGTAGACTGTAACTTATGTTCAATCCATCTATTATACATTCTTAGTAAAACTGTATAAAGACAGTTTGTTTTTATTTCAGGTGGACACTCTGGGGGACATTTACACTCAATCTGCAAATCTGTGTCAGAACTCTCAGTATTTGGACACTGAAGGACATCCATATAATATAAAAGATGACAGTATACACTATAAACTTCGTTAATACAGTCTATATCTTTTAACCAGTAGTATGGGTCTTTTTGTTGAAAGAAATATATAAAATTACGAATAATGTCCATAGTTCTTGCTCTTGATACATTTGTATTAAACACTTGGCATTGTTTTAAAATTTTATACATATATAGTTTGAAAGTATGTGGATTATTTTTAGCACCAGATTGATCTCTGATACCATTTATTATGTGTCTTTTAGCAAGTAATTGTTCTGCTTGTTGTCTGACATTTGCGCAAATTATTTCAATGTTGTTCATTTTTTAGTTTCTATATTTGATATATAGAAAAATCACTTCTTATGAGGGAAACGTAGTTTCCCCTACGACCCCTTCCTATACCAAGGAATACTAAAGAGTAATCTTTAGTTAAGAGAGGGGCGGTCGATGGCTAGTCGGGAGGCTTTGCCTCCCTCCGGAGGGACCTTTGGTCCCGATGCCACCTCAGAGGGCCATTTGGCCCGATACGGTTCCCCACTCTAGTTAACAAACTTTATAACTTTGTTAATAATATCTAGACTGAGTGTTTTGCTTTGAATACAAAGACTTTGAGCCATTCTAATAGTATTTTTAATTTGTCTCCCGTTTATTTGAAATTCAGAAACATGTTCAAGGGCTTCTGAAGATTCCAATTGGAGTCCAGCTGCTTTGAGAAGATTAGTCCAGACTTGTTTACGAGCTTCTTTGTTGAGTTTATTGTATCCAATTGTAATACTGATTCTACTTTTAAATGCTGGGTCGATATTGTCAGCACGATTAGTAGTTAAAAACATTATACTTTGATTGCGTTCAAGAAGACGTAAAAATATACTGACCATAGCATTACGGTTAACATCACTAGTTGTTCTTGTTTCCATAAATACATCAGCTTCATCGAGAAGTACAATAGCATTCCACATATTTGCTACAGAGAGAATACGTGTTAATTGAGCTTCAAGTTCTTGAGGAGTAGTACCAAGTTCACCTACTGTGACAGAGTATAATGGAAGTTTAAGAAGTTCTGATATTGCTTCACAAGTGAGTGTTTTACCGATACCTGGAGGGCCGTGTAATAAGAATATACAACTTCCTGATTTTTCACTTATGATATCTTTGAATGAAAATTCAGAGTTTAATACAAGAGATTTCATCATATCTTTGGTGTCTTGATCTAAAACAAGACTTTGGAAAGCATCAGTGCGAAAGTCGATGTCAGAAATTCCAGATACAAAACAATTACCCCAACGTTTACTTGAAAAACTAAAGCCTTGAATAAAAGGCCAAGTATTCCAGTACATATCTTCTGGGATAATGTTTACACTGTGTCTTGAGTTGTTATTAGAGCCATGTTCATAATCATTTGAAGGGTTAAATTCAGCATAACTAACAGGATCGATCATTATTCTTCCGGTAGCTGGGAACTTTTGAGGACCAAAGAAACTTTGAGTCCACATATTTCCTGTATAGTATTTGTACATAGGTTTGCTTATTAAACCAGCAAACACAGCACCACGTTCTTTTAGTTGAGCTTCTTCTTCTGGAGTTATAGGACGAATTTCAAGATCAGTGATGTTACGTACTCCAGAGAAAAAAGGAATATAAAATGTTTTATTAGATGACTTAACTTTAGAGCCTTTTGTAATTAAAAAACTACCAGTAACAGCAAAGTAAGGAACACCTTGAGAAATAATTTCTTCTGTATGTGCAACGAGTGCACCAACAGGTTGGTCAAATGTACTTCTAGCAATAAATTTAGTACCGATACTAAGAACAGTGCTTAAGTTTTTAAAGCTGATACGATTATCTGAAATCATACGTTCTAGTTGAACAAGACTGTCTTTGAATTCAGTGTTGAGTAGTTCAAGAAGATCTATGAGTTCGAAGTTTCCAGCTTCTGTACGAGATTTAATACTTGACACATGTTCGTATAAATTGTCAAGACTTACAGTCGCTGTGTCATTATAGAAAACTTCATTGTTTGTAATATCAAGGAGAGTTTTCATGATTTCATTGTCTGAGTCTTTGAAGAATGTGATGGTTTTCTTTGGACCATCTTCTGAGATAATAAATCTTGAGGACATTATTGCGTTTTTATAATAGACTGTCAATTATGTAAAAGTCACTTTACACTCCAGATCTGAAGAGTAGTTTATAGCTTTTTAGGATATAAACTAGAAGAGTATGTAGCTGATGTTTTCTATCAGTGTCAAGAGAAGCAGATCTGAACATAAACTAAAAACTTTTTTTATAAAATACTGTGGTTATATTATTACGACGAAAATAATCCTTAAGATAAATAGGATATTCATGCAAATAACCGATTCCTTTATATAAATAGTTAATATACATTTTTGTTTTATTATCAAGAATATAACTTGTGTTAGAAAATATTCTTTCGCATGTATAAGTATGATTTTTGTCTGAGATTATATTGTTATTTTTTGGCATAAGCATCAATTCATCTTGATGATATCGTATTCTAAGACAATTGTAATTAACTTTCATAAGTTTAGACAATGCCAAATATATATCGATGTTTCTAGGTTGAAATAATGGTCGTAAGTATTGTTTAACTTGTTCGGTAGCCATTGGTATATCATAAGATCCGTAGTATAGTTTATAGGTTTTTGTTTTTCTACTTTTTTCTGATTTATGTGTAATTTTAATGCAGTTTTCTTTGATTCCAAGGTCTTTATAGTATGAAGGTAAAGGAGAAAGCATACTATCAATGTTTTTCATATACTCTTCATCTTCTAGCATGTCTGTATCAAATTCGTTAGAATCTAAATTAAGACTTTCTAAGTCTAAATTCAGTGATATAATTTTAGCGTTAGGATTTGAGTATTTGTGAAAAAGTTTAATAAACTGTAAAACATTTGAAGCAAGACTATATCTATCAAAGATGGCAATATCAAGATTTTGAGTTTTAAGGAAATTTGTTAAATCTTCCTCTGAGTCATAATTAAACACAAAGGTCTCTGAGTCATACTCATAATGATCTAATGATACGTATAAAAGATTCATTATAAAATCTTGATAATCAAGGTTGTTAGATATAAAATTTTTAATCCTTTCATGATCTACAGATTTAGAGACTTCTTTAGAATGTCTCCCAAAAATAGCTACGTTAAGGCACTGCAATTGAGGCTTAACATTAGAGGGGGTGTTAGAGGGGGTGTTATAGTTTAGAGTTGAAGAAGTCATATTACAGAGAGACTGAACACTATGAACTATCTTTTGAGTCAAAAGCATTGGGGATTGTAAGAAGTTAAATTTTTGTCGTAAAAAATCCATTTTCTTGCGAGTTATTTTTAAAAGTAAAATTTATAAAACTCACTTTTTAGACTCAAGTATTGCCCTGGTTTGCATGAGCAAGTCCAGGACTTAACCCAACAAATCTTGATACACCTAAATATCCAGAATCATTTATAATTGCTGATCCATGAGATATCCTACAATCATAATAATACATATCCCATTTTTGAAAATAAAATCCTTTAATGATATCTATTTTAGATACAGTTTCTAAATATTCAAGGTAAAATGGATAAGTATCAAAGTAGTATGCGTCAAGATCTTGATATAACATCGTATTTAAAAAATCTGGGTTAATATAATTATAGGGTTTAAGCATGATAGGATTTGTATAAGGAGATCTTACAAGTTTACTTAGGTGTATAAATTTATTAGTGTGTATCACGGGAATAATTTTTCTTTTTATAAACATATTGTAAATGAATACTGAAGATATAAAATCAGGAAGTATGATAGAATGGGTTTTAATAATATTGTTGTTGTGTTTAATTTACTTTTATAGATATCCAAAGAAAATACTCAGAGGAATGGATGAAAAATTTGTATTTAGCCCAGCTTATGGTACTGTTTATGATATTCAACGTAATGCTAATGATAATACTCTTTTTATAGCAATATTTTTAAGTCCTCTTGATATCCATTTTCAATTTACCCCAATAGCTGGTGTAGTAGAAAATATTGATTATGATTATACTGGAAAGTTTGAATTAGCGTATGATTTAAACAAAAGTAGAAATAATGAAAAAGTTATAACAACTATAAAAAATTCAAGAGGAGTTTTTAAAGTATATCAAATAGCAGGGTACTTTGTTCGTAGAATAACTAATTACTTGCAAGAAAATACTAAAGTGCAATCAGGTGAAGATTTAGGATTAATACACTTTGGTTCTCGTGTAGATTTAATAATACCAAATGCTTCAAATTTTAACCTGTTAGCGCGTGTGGGACAGACTGTGAGTGGATCTGAAAGTATCATAGGATATTATTAAAAATAATTTATATATTTATTTTAGTAAATATATAATAAAATGATCCTGACATCGACTGTAAAAACTATTATAATTGGAATATTTATAGTATTAATAATTTTAGGTATTACATTATTGACAATGTCTTGGCTTTATAGATCTAAAGATATTCGTAAACAAAAAAATAAGAAACGCAGACGTTTTATAATTGGTTTTATAATGTTAATGATTGGAATTATAGGAATTGCTGGTGTAATGTTATTTTGGTCAAAAATTTTAGCAAAAAAGATATTAATAGAAAGGGATTCTGACACGTATTCAAAATTATGTGATGAACTTTTTGAAACAACAGCTTCAGAACCTGTAATGTCAGATTATCTTATGATGAAAGCTCAAAAGACTATAAAAGAAGTTCAAAACTTGTGTGGCAATTATGCAAAAACATTATTGAATCAAAAATAAAGTTTGTATCTAGGCTCAGAGTATATCAATTTGGTTCAAAGTATATGTCTATATCTCCTAAATTTAATAGTTTAGAAAACACTGATATGTAATTTTTAAGTCTTTTTACTTTGTGTTCTTTAGTCCAATTCCATGTATTTGAGCTTATTTGTCCTAATAACACAGTATCCCATTTTTTAAATAATTCAGGAACAAGTTCTTCTCCGATGTCTATATTTTGAATTACTCCATATTTTTCTATATAATTTTCATTAATTTTTAATATAACATACCCTTCATATTTACCATTTAAATCAAATAAATCTAATACAGAGTCTATATTTGATGTATCAATACTAGAATTACACAATATCCATTTTTCAAGTTCTTGAATATACTGAACTTGTTTATTAAGACCCTTTGAGCAGTCTAGAAGCTCTTTGAGGGCTCTTGCTGTATCTTTATTTTTAAAACTAAATACTTTTGAACAATTAAACAATACGGCAATTAGTCTCCATATTTCAGTTACTGTATCAAATTTGTGGTCATATAAAAAATTATAAACTACATCTGCTGTTACTATACTAATTTCAAATGTAAATTTATATTGTCTTTTCTCTGACACAATTCCTAAATATTTTTTTATTTTTTTAATGTCTATATTTTTGAGTTCTAAATCAATAGTCTTTTTAGCAATTTTTTTAGTATAACCTTGAGATTCTAAGTCATGCGTTCTTGTTATAACATATAAGTCAGTATATTTTTTATATTCTAGATCCAAAATATACTCAGAATCTTTTGCAACAGGTTTGTTCTCGGGTTTGTTCTCGGGTTTGTTCTCGGGTTTGTTCTCGGGTTTGTTCTCGGGTTTGTTCTCGGGTTTGTTCTCGGGTTTGTTCTCGGGTTTGTTCTCAGGTTTGTTCTGAGGTTTATAAAACATATTATTAATATATTCTTGAGCTGACATGTCAAAATCATCTTGCGATATTTGTAGATTTAGAAGTTCATTATAATTTAGATTTTCTGTTGAGTGTAATAATGAATTTTTAATTTGTAAGTGACAATTAGGATTTAATTTTATCCAATTTTGAACATCTTCGTTAATTTTAATAATTTCATCTGAACTTGGGATGTTGTCGATGTACACATGATATTTTTTATTGCTACATAAAAAATTTGTGATATCTTGTTTTGAGAAATTAATTTTTGCATTTTTTGATTCAAATCCGTCTGAATAAAAGAATGCATCTTTTTTTTTAAAAAAATCCCATTTTGTCAGTGAAATATTGTTAGTGTAACACAAAAGTACAATATTATCATTATTTTTTTCAAGAGTATCAATTAATTCGATATTAGTATATAAAATTTTATTACTACAAAGTATTTTTTGCGGAGAATCAAAAAATACTTTTTTACCGTTTTCAAAGGTTACGCTAAACATATTAAATAAAAAAAGCAAGTATTTATATTTAATATAAATAAAAAAAATTACACTCATGCTCGCGCCTGGATGTGTTTATTTTGTTATTTTACGATCTGTAGACTTTGTTTCGTTAGTTTGTACGTTAATTCTCGGAGCTATATTCATAGCCATAAGCAATTGAAATAATAATTTACAAGCATAAGGAATTTCTACATTAACAATTTGTCCAGTACCTTCACATACATTGCATTTAAATTTCTTACCATTTTTAATACAAATAAGACCACATTTATTACAAATTTCAACGTTATATTTATCACTGAGTAAGAATAATTTTTCTTTAAGAAGAGCACTAGCTCCATGAGATATAAGCATATCTTTTTCCATTTCTCCAACTCTAAGACCACCTTTACGAGATCTACCTTCAGTTGGTTGACGGCCAAGTGTTTGATATGGACCAATACTACGCATATGCATTTTGTCTCTAACCATGTGTTTAAGACGTTGATAATAAGTTGGTCCAATGAATATAACAGCATCCATCCAAAGACCTGTTGCTGGGTGAAACATACGTTCGCAACCATATCTTTGAAATCCATTTTGATGAAGTATTTCACTTACATCATCAGGATTAGAGCTATCAAAAGTTGTAGAATCAAATTTATGTTCGAGAGAAATTGTTCTTGTTTTAGAGAACAAACACTCAAGAAGTTGGTTTCCAGTCATTCTGCTCGGCAACGCATGAGAATTCATAATGAGATCCGGAACCATACCTGAGCTTGTAAAAGGCATATCTTCTTGTCTAATTAACAAACCGCATGTACCTTTTTGAGCACAGAAGCTGGCTACTTTATCTCCGATCTCTGGTATACGAATATCTCTAGCTTTAATTTTGATCATTTTTTTACCTTCAGTGTTTTCTGTAATTAATACAGAGTCTATAATAGAGTCTTCTCCGTGAGAGACTAAAAGACTAACGTCTTTTTTATTTTGTTTTTCGTGAATACGTTCTTTGATTTCTTCTGAATTTTGTGTTATTGTAATAGTTTTACCTATGATAACATCTCCTTCTTTAACGTATGTTCCAGGGGCAACAATACCATCTTTTTCTAATTTTTCATATGTCAATCTTCTAGAAAATGTTAATTCTTCTTTAGCTGGAACGCAAATTTCTTCATTTGGTCCACCTGATTTCTTTTCTTCAATATTTGTAAAAGTTTTATAATGGATACTTCTAAAAATTCCTCTATCTACAGAAGACTTGTTTATTAGGACACTATCTTCTTGGTTATCGTTTGTACCTTCGTCATCTGATCATTTCCTATCAGAATCATACGAATTTTTAGTTCGATAATATACTTACAAAGTAAGACATAAAGTTATATTATCTTGCTAAAAACACTGTCGCCAGTGGGAATAGACTTTATCTTAAGCCGATGATGAATTAGATTCATCATAGCCCATGAACGTCAAGTCGTTGAACCTTCTTCCAGCATGGGAAGCTTGGCTGCGAATTGTCTCACTTAAGTAATTGTTACTATACCATCTTGGTTTCCCAGATGCCA
>JACCDX010219349.1_pt1 | contig 13088 bp, 10 predicted proteins | sample 7449681 | NCBI WGS metagenome assembly JACCDX01 (sample SAMN15323450, study PRJNA562643) | freshwater metagenome | isolation source: river surface water | place: USA:Blue River Watershed | collected 2017-08-18
CCAGCGTCACCCCCAGCGCCTTCACCGCCGCGAGCAACTCCTCCAAATCTCCCCCCGGATCAATGATGGCCGCGCGGCGCGTGGCCTCACACCAGACGATGGAGCAGTTTTGCTGGAAGGGGGTGACGGGGATGGTTTGGTAGTGGAGCATGCGGGAATCAAGTCAGGCCTTTTCAGGCGGTATTGTCACCCACCTGAGAGGCGATCCAGATGACGACACGCACGCGCCGGCGATGGTGATGAATTCACCTGATGTCATTTTTCGAAAACAGCGATTTTGACGGTTCGGATGAAGACTCGGTTCGGCTCAGTATTCATCTGCGGTACAAGCGATGCGTGCCTTTCAGGGACGCCTTTATCGCCGCTCTTGAGATAAACCGAGCAGTTCCCCATCGCTCATTTCATGATGGCTAACGCCGAGTTCACGACACATTGCCGTCTATGGCCAGCCGCATGGGGCAGGCGGGCTGATTCAAGGCGAATTTCCGGGCGAAGGGTTGCGGTAGCGGTTCCAGCCCTCGCGATCGCTGGGGCGGAAGCGGTCGCTGTCGGCGCCGCCCTCGCGGCGCAGGCCAAGCAGCCAGTCCTGCCCCTGCTGGCGCACACCACTGGCGCGCACGTTTTGCGACACCAGGTCCCGCACCTGGATGCCCGGCGGCAGCACCAGCCGCGCCGCCTCCCAGCGCAGGGTGCGCAGTGCCTGCGCATCGTCGCGCAGCACCAGGCGACGCTGCGCCTCGTCCACCGACACCACCGTGCCATGCCAGGTCATCACCAGGGGTTTGGCTGGGGCCCCCGCCCCATCCGACCAGGTGCCCTCATCGTCCTGCGTGCTCAGGCAGGTGATGGCGCTGGCCCGCACCACCAGGGTGTTGGCCTGGCGCTGCGCCTGGATGCGCACCACACGACCTTCCTGCAAGCCGCTGGCTGGGCAGCCCTGCAGGGTGGCGGATGCGGCATCCACGGGCACCTCGCGCACCTGGAAGCTGCTGGCATCCACCCAGTCGCTGATCGGGCCAATCAGCTGAACCTGCGCGGGGGCATCCGCCAGCCACACCAGGGCGCTGGCCTTCAGCACCCCAGACTCATCCAGGTCACCGGTCACGGTGGCCCAACGCCCGCTCTCCAGGGTCACGTCGGGCAACAGCGCTTGCGCGTTGATGCGCTGGTCGTCGATGCGTAACCCGGGCCCTTGCACATCGGCCAAGGGGCCGGTGATTTTCATGGCCGTGCCTGGCGACACGCTGGGACGCGCTTGCATGGCCACGGCCTGCAAGCGGTTGCCGACCATGGCGCCGCTGAACCGCCACCATTGGCCCACACTGGGGCCAGGGCCCTCAGGCGTCAGATCGCTCGAATCCACCAGGACCTGCCCCGGCAACGTCCAAGCGCTGGGAGCGTTGCCAAGGGCCAGGATGGGGGCCCAGATCTGTGTGGGCGGGGCATCGCTGCGCCGCTCGATGCGGGTGGCCTCAATCACCAGGTCCGGCCCGCGCGGCCCGTGCACTTCGATCACATCGCCCAACCGCACCTGGGCCAGCTTGTCCAGGCCGCCAGCCCACACCGTCAGGGGCGTTTGAGCGCCGCCGCTGAGCACGCGCACGGTCTGTCCTGCCACCTGCAGCGTGCCTTCTGGCCCTTGAATGGCCTGCACCGATCCCACCACCGCCGGCCAGAGCCAGAGCTGCTGTGCGACCTGCTGGCGGTGCACCACGCGCAGTTGCTGACCCAGCTGAGGCTGCGCCGCCGACCAGCGGTGCTGCGCATCCAGCGTTTGGGCAGCCACGTCCTGGTCCTCGATTTCCACGCCGTCCACAAAGACTGAGCCCAAGCCGCTGACCTGACCGATGTTCACCCCAGTGCCGCCACTGCCCACGCCGGCTTGGTCGCCGAACCCCCCGCCGCTGCAGGCGACCAGCACCCCCACAAACACCATCAGGGCGCTGGCGCGCAAGTGCTGGACCAGGCCAGCTTGGTTGAGGGCAAAGAAGGTCATGACGAATGGCGACGGGCACGTCGCGGTGATGGGCCCGAAGGCGGGGAGGGAGGCGGGGCAGCTGGTGTGTGAGGCATGGCCTCGGTGTAGAAGTACATGCCAAGGCGGATGCGCTGGTTGCCGCCGCTGGCCTCGTCGCGCTCGGCCATGGGGGTGACCGTTCTGACGCCTTGCGCCAGCACCCGCTGCCACATCTGGTTGGCCAAGCGCCCCATGCGCTGCACCGAGTCTGGGTGCAAGCCGTCGGCCCACAGGCTTTGCTCCAGAAATCCCGCTTGTTCGCCTTGGGTGAGGTTGTGCACGCCCGCTGCCAGATGGTCGTGCACGCTGGCGCTGAGCCATTGCACCGCCTCGAGCGCCCCCTCGGGCGGCACGATGGCGTCGACCAGACGCTCGACTAGGCCGTCTTGCTCGCGCACCAACTGCAAGCGCAGCAGCTCATTGAGCAGGGTGCGTGGATGGACATCGCGCGAAACCGAGCGTGCCAGGCCGTCAAACGATCGGCGCCGACCGGCAGCGCTCAATGGCAGTTGGCGCGGCCAGCGCCGTGAGAGCCACTGCGTGAGGACCTGATTGGCCGGCGTAGCCGGTGCGCGGGCGCTCAGGGCTTGGGAAGCGGCTGCTTGTCCCAGAGCGCGAACATCTTTGCGGTGCAGGCCCGAGAGCAGGCTCAAGGCCGAGTCGGTGTGGCGCCGCCCCTGGCGGGACTGCTCGGCCTGCGCGGCCGCCAGAAACAAGGGCTTGAGTGCCTGCGCCACCTGTGCGTGGCCCAGCCCGCTGCGCACCATCCACAGCACCCAGGGCTGCAGCATCTGCAGCGCCAGGTCCAGGACCTCGGCTGGGGCTTGGGCGGGGCGGGCCATGCGTGATAGCAGCGGGAGGCTGTGAATCAGCCCAGCACAGCCGCCGAAGCGGCCAACTGGGTCTGGATCTGGCTCAGATCCAGCGCGCCGGTGGCGGCGGTGATGAGGGCGCCATGCGAGTCGCCCCGCGCCACCTCGGTCCAGATGTTGTCGGCGTTGTCGTCGCGATAGACCTCGAAATGGTAGTTGGGCGTGGCGGCCGGCCCGCTCAGCTCGGTCTTGACGACATACACCTTGCTGTCGAGGGTGACCTTTTGATAGACCTCTTTGGCGCTGATGGGGTCCACCTTCCATGTGGTGCTGGCCCCCCAGCGCGTCTGCACCTGTTCGCTGTCCTGCGTGATGGCGCCCGCAGCATCAAAGGTGAACTTGTGCTTTTCAAGGCTGGCGTTGGCCACCTTGGCCACCTGGAATTGGTGGCTTTGCAAAAAGGCGGCGTCGCCATCTTGGTCTTGCCAGACCTGGAAGCGGTTGGCGTTGCCGTCGCTTTGCGTGCGGGTGACCGCAATCACCGACGACTCCCCCAGGTCGTTGGTGCCCACCGTGGTGCTCAACCCCGTCACGTCCAGCGAGAGCGTTGCGCCAGAACGTGTGGTGGTGGAGAAGGTCAGCACGGTGGCGAGATCCTCCGAAAAGGTGAAGGCAAAGCTGGGCTCGCTGCCCAATCCGCCGTGGTGTCCATCATGACGCCCCCCGTGCCCCGGCTTGGCGGCGGGCGGGTTGGCGGCATGGTGCTTATCGTGCTTTTTCATGAGATTTTCCTTTGAAGTGAACTATAAATGCCACATGGCGACGCCATTTTGAATGGGAAAATTTCCCATGTCAAGCTTTATTGCGTTCTTTGGTATTCTTTTTTGGGGCGACAAAGGATGAGGGCCTGCAGCCGCATGCAGGCATGAAAAAAGCGCCCTAAGGCAACGCCATGAAAAAAGCGCCCTAAGGCAACGCCATGAAAAAAGCGCCCTAAGGCGCTTTGAGGGGCGGGGCCCGCGCTGGGCACGTCAGACCGCTGCGCGCAGGAGCGCTCCAGTGCTCGCGAGAAGATTTACGGAAATGGCGTCGAGTTCGACTTATTAGCGGTTAACTTTGCCGCCGATGGGGCGATGGCGTATAGCTTGCCCCGCTCAACACACGTCCGTGCGATGTCCCGGCGAGGCTTGGGTCGGTACGTGGTGGCGCAGGGCGACTTGTTTGTTGTGCGCGTCGACAAACACGAGTTGCGGCTCATGCTTGGCCACTTGGTCTTCAGGCACTTGCGCAAACGATGCAATGATGAGGAGGTCTCCCACGCTGGCGCGACGGGCCGCAGAGCCATTCACAGAAATCATGCCCGAGCCGCGCTCGCCTTTGATGGCGTAAGTGATGAAGCGTTCGCCGTTGTTGATGTTCCAGATGTGCACTTGCTCGTTCTCGCAAATGTTGGCGGCTTCGAGCAGGTCTTCGTCAATCGCGCAGGAACCCTCGTAGTGCAACTCGCACTGGGTGGTGGTGACGCGATGGATTTTGGACTTGAGCAGGGTGCGGAACATAGGTGAAGTTTGTGTTTCTCAGTCTGGAATCATACCCCCCGGCCTTGAGTGGGGCTTAGCCCAAGCCCTCGTAGTAGATGGTGAGGGGAGCATGGTCGGAGAATTTTTCGTCTTTGTAGATGGCTTCTTCGCGCGCGCAGGCGGCGAGGGTGGGGGTGGCGAGGTGGTAATCGAGCCGCCACCCCACGTTGTTGGCGTAGGCCTGGCCGCGGTTGCTCCACCAGGTGTAGCAGGCATCGGTGGTGTCGGGTTGGAGGGCGCGGTAGACGTCGACCAAGCCACCTTCGGTGGTGAGGCGGGTCATCCAGGCGCGTTCTTCGGGCAAGAAGCCGCTGTTTTTCTGGTTGCTGCGCCAGTTTTTGAGGTCCGCTTCGCGGTGGGCGATGTTGATGTCACCACACAGGATGAACTCACGCTGTTGGCGCAAGTCCATGAGGTGGGGGTAGATGCGGTCCAGAAAGCGGTACTTGGCTTCTTGGCGCTCGGGGCCGGAGGAGCCGCTGGGGAAATAGGCACTGATGATGGACCACTTGTGGGTGGGGGTGTCAAAGCGCAGTTCAACGTAGCGGCCTTCGGCGTCGAATTCATCGCCATCGAAGCCCACCACCACGTCGCTGGGGGTGTGGCGGGTGTAGATGCCCACACCGGAGTAGCCTTTTTTCTCGGCAAAGTGGAAGTAGCCTTGCAGGCCCGCGAGCTGTTCAAAGCGCCCGGCCACATCCGCCGCTTGGGCTTTGACTTCTTGCACGCAAATACAATCTGGGGCGTGGCGCTCGATCCAGGCCTCGGCACCTTTGGTGGTGGCTGAACGGATCCCGTTGAGGTTGAGGGTGGTGAGGGCGAACCGGTTTTTTTTCTTCATGGCGGGCGATGGGGTCTGTGCGGCAGCGGGGTTCGCTGCGGTGTGGGTCTGATTATCCCGAAAGACCACACAAGCAGTGGGTCGGTGGGCGACCCTTTTGGTCTGGCTTCTACAAGGACATGGGCATGGGCAATTCGACCCCCGATTTGGCGCAGGAATTCATTCAGTTCGCACTCGATTGCGGGGTTTTGAAGTTTGGCGAGTTCAAGACCAAGGCCGGGCGCATGAGTCCTTATTTTTTCAATGCAGGGCTGTTTGACCACGGCGCAGCGTTGGGGCGCTTGGCCGGGTTTTATGCCGATGCGCTGTTGGCCAGTGGCGTGGCGTTTGACATGATTTTTGGCCCGGCCTACAAAGGCATTCCGCTTGGGGCGGCGGTCGCGGTAGAGCTCGCTCGGCGCGGCAAGGACGTGCCTTTTGCCTACAACCGCAAAGAGGCGAAGGACCACGGCGAGGGGGGCACACTCGTGGGCGCGCCACTCAAGGGCCGGGTGTTGATCGTGGACGATGTCATGAGCGCGGGCACGGCCGTGCGCGAATCGATTGCCTTAATTGCTTCGGCCGGAGCCAAGGCGCATGCGGTGGCCATCGCCTTGGACCGACAAGAAAAGGCCACCGAAAAGCAAGCCGATGGCTCGGTGCAGGATGTGCCCTACAGCGCCGTGCAGTATGTGCGCCAAACGCTCGGGCTGCAAGTGTGCGCGATTGCCCAGCTGGAGGACTTGCTTGCCTACCTGCAACAGCACGATGGACAGGAGATGGCCGCCCATTTGAGCCGCGTGCAGGACTACCGTGCCCGCTACGGCGTTTGACGTGCAAATACATTCTATTTTCGTGCTGCAAGACACTTGAATAATACTTTTTAGGCCATAATTTCTGATCCGGACGCACTTTTGCACCGTACGCCCGCGCGCATTCAGGAAAGAAAGGCCACTCGATGTTGAATCTGCAGATCCATTACATCAATCTGCATGATCAAGCTGCACGACGCACGGCGCTGCTCGCGAACTTGGCGCACAGCGCGCCCTCTGGGCTGTCCATCCACCGCGTGGAGGCGGCCACCCCCAAGGATGTTTTGACGATTGGCATTGGTGGCGCGAGTCGAGCGGTTGAGAAAGCCTGTTACCTGAGCCATCTGCGCGCCTTGAAGCAGGCCTGCGCCCATGACGCGCACGCCTACATTTTGGAGGACGATGCGCATTTGGGTGCAGAGAGCTTTGCGCGCATTGGCAATGCCATCGCGCAGTTGGCGCAGCGCCAGGAGCCTTGGGACTTGCTCTACACCCAATTCATGCCGGTCAAGCCCGAGCACATGGTGGAGCTGCTGCGCATTCGCAATGAGTGTTTACACAAGCGGGTGGAGATACAGCCCGATACCCAACGCATGTTGCTCGCGGGTTCTTGTGCGCACGTGGTGAATGCGGCGTCGAAATCACGTTTGCACAGCCTCTTGCAAAAGCCCACGACGCTGGACAATCCGGTGGACCGATACTACTGGCAACTCGCGCGCGAGGGTGTTTTGCAAATGCGGGTGGCGTTTCCGCTGCCCAGTAGCGTGGCCCCAGAGGCCGCGACTTCCCAAATCCAAGAACCCAGCAAAGCCCAGGCCTCACTGCTTTGGAATGTTTTTATGCGTCTGTGCGCGGCCGAGCGGGATTTAGCCTCGATCGAGGCAAGTCTGGCACCTTTAGCCGCACAGCGCCTGCCGCTGGAGGCTTACGCGCAGGCGCAGGCATGGCTCGACCCCATCTCGATGTGGATCAACCCACAGGAGTCGCGCATCATGCATTCCCTTCTCGCTTATTTGGCGCAACCCGATTTCAACTCGCTCTTTATGGTGATTGATTCCGCTTAGTTTTTGATCGGCGGCAGGCGCCAATCGCGGCGCAAAGCGAGCCAGCGGGTGAAGGTGGTCACGCCTGCACAAACGGCCAAGGGCATCCCTTCGGGCGCATCGGCTTGCGCCAAGCCAACGTAGGTCAAGGCTCCGAGCGCCGCGCAGATTGCGTAGGGGCGGTGGTCGCGAAAGAGGGTGGGGATTTCGTTGGCCACCATGTCGCGCAGCACGCCACCAAAGGTGGCGGTGATCACGCCCATCAGAATGGTCACGAGCGCGGGTTGTCCACTCACCCAAGAGAGCTCCACGCCCGTGGCGCAAAAAAGACCCAGGCCAATGGCGTCGGGGATGTCGAGCCAGCGCGCGCCACGCTCTAGGTGCGACTGGCGAATGAATAGTGCCAAGGCCACGCACAAGGCCAGCGTGGCGAGCAAGACCGCCTGGTTCTCAACCCAGAAAAATGGACGCCGGTCAATCAGCACATCGCGCAGCGTGCCACCGCCAAAAGCGGTGAGAAATCCGCACACGCAAATGCCCACCACATCCATGCGTTTGCGCATGGCGCTGAGCACGCCGGAGATGGCAAAGGCCGCCGTGCCCAGCCATTCCAACGCTAATACGGCGTGTTGACGCCAAACATCCATGTCGTTCACCTCGCCATGCTAGCGGATTTATGAACCCTGCACCCCGCACATGGAATGCATGGGCGGCTCTCGCACCACAGCCCGCCACGGCCTTGCCCACAAGCTTGCTTAGAGCACAAAGTAAAAGTCACTCGCGCTCAGCGGCAAGGTCACTCCCGTAAGGGTTATTTGATCGCTCCCATGAACGATGCGGGTGTTGCCATTCGATTGGGAAATGCTGAGGTCCACAAAGCGCAGATTGGCGTCGCGCAAGAAACTGATGTGATCGGTACCCGGTGTGAAATCGGTGATGGTGTCGTGCCCCCATTCGGCACTCATCAAAAAGGTGTCCGCTCCGGCGCCACCCGTGAGGGTGTTGTTGGCGGGGTTACCCACGAGGAGGTCATCGCCCGCACTGCCGACGGCGTTTTCGATCACGGTGCCAAAACAGATGCCAACGTTCTGCCAAAGGTTTTCGCCAAAAGTGCTGAATTCACCCTGGTTGAGGTTGAGGGTGACGCTTCTCCCTGCCGGCACGTCTGAGACCGTGAGGGTGTCGACACCGCCCGTGTCGTAGAGCATCTCCACGGCGTTTTCGGTGGCATTGGCCAGGGGCCAAGTCCGTTGCCAGAGTGTGTCACCGACTTCGTTGGGCACCGCGCCATACAGGTATTGCAGGGCCGCGATGTCATAGAGCATGTAATTGTCGGGGTAGGCCGACGCGAACCCGCCAGGGCGGTTGTAACTCAAAACGGCGTAGCGGTGATTGTCTTCTTCCGACGGCAAGAAGGGGGGCTCGCTGTCTGCTCCTCCCGCGTCGTAATCGCCGGGGTGTTTCAAGCCCAAGGCGTGGCCAAGCTCGTGGGTCATGACGAACCGGCCCCACTCCGAGCTCAGGGGAGCTTCGCTGTTGAGCCAAATATCGCCCGCGTCTGTACCCACTTCCGTATCGTTGTGTTGGTTCGGCAAGTAGGCGAAGCCGCCAATGCTAGAGGACATGGCATAAGAGCCCAGCGCCAAATGGGCCTGCGACGCATCCTGAACTTCGGTGAAGTGAATGTTGGCATAGGTTTGCAGCGCCTGGAGGATTTCGCGCAGTTTCGCCTGCATCGCTTCCGTCCATGGCACGAAGACGTCATCCTTGCCAGGGGGGAGCGTATTTCCTGCCTGCGGGTCGGCATACGAAGGCCAAGCCGTGAGAAAGGTGTAGTTCAACTCCGTGACGGCATCGCCCTGTTGCTCGGATGTTGGCGTGCTATCGGCCCAACAGGGCACGCGTGCGTTGACCAATGCTTGAAGACTAAGGGGTTGATCCGCCCAGAGCGCGCTTTGCGCTTGCACGCGCCAGGTGTTGGGTGTCTCGGGCACATCCCTCCCAGCGGTCCACAATCGGTTCTCCGCCAGATCGGAAAAGCGCGTGAAAAGGTTATTGATGGGCCCGAGTTTCAACCCGCCTTGTGTGTCCGCATCGCCATTGGCCAGGGTGTAATCGAATACCAAGGTCGGGCTGAGAATGGCGCCGTCACGGGCGGTCAACCCTGCCTCGCGTGTGGCCTCGACATTGAGATCTGCGAAACGCGTGACTGAGCCTATGTAGAGGGTCAGCTTGGCGTTGCTCTCGCCCGGCCAGGATGTCGGCAAAATGCGCAACCACTCGTTGGCGGGCACTTCCACGCGCAACCGATCGCCCACGACCAAGGGGACGGCGGCGTCGGCGTAGGGCATCGCATCATTGGCGTGAAAAGCCAAGATGCGGGCGCTTTGCAGCAAAGGGCGCGTGATGTCCTCGGGAAGCGGGTCGGTGGTGGCATCAAAGACGATGCGGTCACCCGCCTCCACCGTGTGCCCCCGCCCAAGGGAGAGGGTCCAATGCGTGTGGCTGCCGCTAGCTTCGAAGTCGATGATGGGCGCGCTGCGGGTAAAAGCCGAATCCCAGGCGTCGAGCCGACCGGAGTTAAAGAACCAGTTTCCCGCATGCAGCACGCCTTCGCGTGGAACCGAGGCGGTTCCCATGCCGCTGCTGTTGCCGCCGATCCACCACACCGATAGCGTTGCTTCCAAGGTACTCAAGAGATAGCGGCCTGGCCAACCCTTCGCCTGCCACAAGTACCAATCGACGCCGGCGACGTAGGCTTGGTATGCGGGCTGATCGGTGAGTACCTCAAACGATTGACCCAGGTGCGTGAAGCCTTGCGGCCTTAAGGTCGCCAGCGTTGCCGCTGGCACCCGAGTGAAACTGGCGTTGATGCGGTAGGGGATGCCGTTGGGGCTTACGCTACCCGTATCGACTTGCAACACGTCGGGCCATGGTGCTTCCACCGTGAATCCCAATCCGAGGTTGCGCGTTTGTCCGCTTGGACTCACGATTTTGAGGCGTGCACTGTCTAGCGCAGAGCGAATATCGCTGTTGCTCAGGCTCTGCGGTGAAATCCATTCGAAGGTATCGCAGACGGGGCCTTCAAACGCCCGTTGGTCTACACCAATGGTCGAGCCCAATACCGGCTGGCTCGGGGTCAAGGCCGCCCAAAGCATCTCGGCCCGGCTGCTGTTGCCACTGACGTCCGAAAGGCTCAATGACAGCCCGAGTTCGCCGCGCCGCTCGGGCGTGATGCGGGTGCTGGCGTAGGCCGCCTGTAAATCAGTGAGGGTTCCGCGCCATTGCACGCCGGCTTTGTCGCTATCCAAGTCCGGCCATGCGGGCGGCAGAACCAACTGTGCATGGGTGGCGAGCAGGGTGAAGAAAAACAGTTCGCCATTTGCAGCAGTGGCCTGCACCATGCCCCAGTCTGGCAAATCCGTCTCGCTGCCACGGGTGACCACTGCGCGGGCGGGATGGCTCACGATTTCAGGGCCGACGGTGTCGACCTCGATGGTGCGCGAAGGCGTTGAGACCGCGGGTGCGGCACCATCGCGGACAGACACCACCAGCGTTGCGCTCGCGCGCGGCACATCAACGGCAGCGACCCAGACACGCCAATGGCCTGTGGCATCGGCCAGCGTGGTGGCTTTCAACAAGCCCCATTGCATGGTGATCGTGAGTCCTAGGGCCCCAACACTCTCGCCTTCGACCCAGACCCCTTGCGCTTGCTCTTGCGCATTGATGACATTGTCGCTCGCCACCTCAGCCACGCTGATCGCCAACAGCGGTGTGCGACGTTGGCCATCCCAGAGCGCACCGAGTTGCGCTGGCGTTTTGTTTGGCGCCGTCAAAAGGGTGTCGACGAGCACCGATCCGTCGGCAAACACCAAGCGGTCCCCTCCGCTTACCCGAACGGTCTCACTGTCGCGGCGCAATGTGAGCACATTGCCGCTGACCGACTTCGTGTAGTCGGCGGCGTTTGCGGTGACATAGATCTGGTCTTCCCCCTGCTGGCTGGCCGTGAAATCCACTTGCGTGCCGGGACGCACATACACCACATCCGTTTGTGCGGTGCCTTGAATGACCATGCGCATGCCCGCAGCCACCATGCCAAACGTACTGCCCTCTGAGCCCGAAGCCTGGGCCGCCAGCGCAGCGGTCGGTGTGAGCCCCAAAGCCTGTTGCACGGCAGCCGCACCCCCGATGGACTTGAGTGTGGGATCGGGGGTGGGGGTTGGCGCTTGGGGGTTGGCATCGAGAGCCTGCAGCCAACTCTTGGTGGAGATGGCTCCGTCCTCAAACACGACCCGATCTCCGGAGGCCAACCAGAGTGTGGTGGCGTCGTTGCCGCGCACCAAGCACAAACTCGCGCCGACCTTGGTTGCCAAGAACTCACTCGATCGCCCTCGCACAAAAATTTTGTCGACCCCCCCTAACGAAGCTGTGAAATCGAAGGTCAGGCCAGCGCCGACATACACCTGATCGACTTCATTGCTCCCGGTGAGGAGGATCTGCTCGCCCACCAAACTCACCCCAGGAAAAAGGCGCGAGAAATCCAAAAAATTCACGCCCGGTTGGATGGCATATCGTGTGATTTTGCTCATGACCGCAAGGCACCCCCGGTTGCGTGCGTGAAGGTTTGCGAGCGGCCAATCGAAGCGCTGCGGCTTGGTTCCGCTCAAATGGGGCTATATTAATAATAAATAATTCAGAATTTACGGTTGTCGGCAAAAACAGCAGACGATTAGCGCATCGCGTTCCAGCGCCATCAAACCCGGCTCACGCGCGCGGCCACGGCGCACATGAGCTCGTAGCCCACCGTGCCTGCCGCGTGGGCCACTTCGTCAATGTCGAGTCGCGTCCCGCCTGCGCTCTCGCCCCAGAGTGTGACGGGGCTAGCGGGTGCGGCATCCGGGCAGGGGCTGAGGTCCACCGCGAGCATGTCCATGCTCACGCGCCCGAGGGTGCGGGTGCGGGTCTCACCCACGAGGATGGGGGTGCCGGTGGCCGCATGGCGGGGGTAGCCATCGGCATAGCCACAGGCCACGATGCCCACTCGCATGGCCGCTGGGGCCACGAAGCTGCTGCCATACCCCACGGTGTCTCCCGCTTGCAAGCATTGCACCGCCAAGAGCTCACTGCGTAGGCTCATGGCGGGTGCCAAGCCCCAATCGGCGGCACGATGTTCGGGGAAATCGGGCGAGCTTCCGTACAAGGCAATGCCCGGGCGCACCCAGTCGGCGACCACGTCGGGGTCCGTGCCATGGCGCAGGAGAGCCGCGCTGTTGCAGAGGCTGCGCTCGCCGGGCAAGTCGCGCGTGGCTTCGGCAAAGAGAGCACATTGGTGGGCGATGCCGCGGGAGGTATCGGCGTCGCTGAAGTGAGTGAGGTGCGTGATTTCCTCCACCTGGGGCAGGCTGTTGAGGCGTGTCCAGGCCGTTCGATAGGCCTCCGGGGCGAAGCCCAAGCGGTTCATGCCGCTGTTGAGCTTGAGGTAGACGCGGTGGGCTTGCTGGGTCTTGTGGCGGCTGAGCCAGTCAATTTGCTCGCTGCGGTGCACCGTGTGCCAGAGATCGAGGCGCGAGCAGAGCTCCAAATCGCGCGGCTCAAACACCCCTTCAAGAAGGAGGATGGGGCCACGCCAGCCCAGACCCCGTAAGGTCTCAGCCTCATGCAAATCGAGCAGGGCAAAGCCATCGGCCGCACGCAACCCCTCAAAGGCCGTGGCCACCCCATGACCGTAAGCATTGGCCTTGACCACCGCCCAAACGCGGGCATCGGGCACGCGGGCACGAACTTCAAGTAAGTTTTTCCGCAATGCGTCAGGATGGAGGTGCAAGCGAATCGGACGGGGCATGGCCTTGAGGGAATCAGGTTATACCGCTATTGTGTCACTCGCATGGTATAAACCGCCGGGTATGAAGCGCGGTTTTTACACCATCATGTCGGCCCAGTTTTTCAGCTCTTTGGCCGACAACGCCCTCTTTGTAGCGGCCGTTGAACTCCTCAAAGCCGAAGG